>Ga0137341_1000020_pt1 | contig 12934 bp, 13 predicted proteins | sample EasRivERMLT433_2_FD_106652 | JGI IMG/M metagenome (GOLD analysis project Ga0137341, IMG submission 106652) | Soil microbial communities from meander-bound floodplain in the East River, Colorado, USA - East River MetaG ERMLT433_2 | ecosystem: Environmental > Terrestrial > Soil > Floodplain ... | reverse complement strand
CCTCGCGGCGAAATTGTCCCCGGGATCCAGCCCCCAGTACAGCGATCCGTTCATGCCTTCCGCCGACGTGCCGAGCCACTGCAGAAACGTTTCGGAAGCAGGCCAGATAAATCGCCTCGCTGCCCACGGCATTGAGCAACAGCTGGGTTCCGGATGAGGATACGAGCACCATGGGGCGGTGCACGTCCTCTCTTGCGGCAATTTGGACCGGACTGTTCGTCATGTCGAAGCCGTACGGCTTGTTGCCCCCGAGCTCTCCAACCAGCAAGGGGTCTTTGAGGGTCGCCGCGATCACACAGGCGTCATCCGTCGTTTTCGCGGGGTAGACACGTCTCCCCATGCTGACGGCCGTGGTCGCCACCGTTGTCGCGCGGATGACGTCCACCACCACGATGGCGTATCTGTCGCGGTAACGCTCCGCGCTCTCGGGAAGACAATCAATTAAAACCGTACCCTTCACGAAAAATCTCCTTAGCCCCTGGGGCGGTCTTGACTGGGGCCTTGGGGTCTCAAGTTTTCATGTCCGAAAGCATCCGAGTGAAGGCCCCTTCGATAGATCTCGACACGAAGCAGCTCCTCGATCCGGACATTGCTCAGGTGGACTCCCGGACCGAAATGGTTCAGCAGCGCAAACTGGCTGGGCTTGTTCGGCGCTTCGAAAACCGCTCTTTCCATCCCGAAAGCCTCGACAAACCTCTCGGCGAATTTTGGCTGAAGGCGGCCCTTCTCATCAAATAGCCCGACGTCCTGCGCGCTCTCTCTCCCTTCCACCACAATTCTCTGCGCACCTGCATCCAACCACTCTCTTCCCAGGTCCAATAACTGCTCAACTACATCGGAAGTGAAGGTCCCGCCATGCTTCTCGCCCACCTCGAACTGAACGCCGAGTTTGCGCTCCGACGCCAGACGGATGACTTCCTTCGGTTTCATCCGCATATCGGTAAACCCCGCGCCGGCTTCAATGTGGGTCACGCCGATATCCGCGCACAGATCCAGGAATTCGGGGAGCTTGCCAAAGACCACCGCAATCTCAAATGGGCCTCCTCCCGTGCAAACTGGCACATTCAATTTTCGAGCGGCGCGCACTTTCGCTCGCGTTGCAGCCTCATTGGCGACCAGCCAACAGGCCATCGAGATCTTCAGGCTCGAAATGAGATGCCCACTCTGTTCCAGATGGCTAATCAGGGTCGCAGGGTCATATCCGGGGTCGAACGGGCTCGTACGGGGCGGCGTCTCCGGTACGCCGATCATGCTGAGAAATTCCCGCGTATGACGGGTTCCTTGCCCGGCAGGAATGGCCTTGGTACTCATGATTGAGCTCCTGAAACCAACTTAAGGGTCACTTGGTAATCGGCCATGCCAATTGCTCGAATTAAAGGGATGAATTTCTACCCTGTCTGCTTCTTCACCAGAAAGTACTCATCGACGATCCGTCCGTCGCGAGTGACAAATCGGAACGTGATCCGCGTGCCGGTGACGTCAATCAGCATAGCGCCAAAATCCTCCCGGTAGCGGAACTGGCTGTGGGCATCGATCTCTCCGAAACTGGAAAGCCATGTTCCACCGGCGCCGTTGACAAAGTACGGCAGGCCATCGACGAGGAGGCGCTCATAGACATGATAAAAGCCGGACAACACGGCATCGGCTCCCCATGCTCTGAACGGCCAGCGCATGTATTCGACATCCGGAACCCTGTGAGAGCTATAAGGCGCATGGCTGGTGAAGACGAGCTTCCAAGGTGCCCCGGATTGCGCAAGGTTCCGCTCAAGCCAACGCCCCTGGATCGATGTTGCGCTAGCCCCATCCGGCTCGCGCTCGTCGGTATCGAGCATGAAGAAATGCACCGGGCCCCAGGCAAAGTCGTAGTAGCGCTCGTTGCCCGGCAGCGTGAAGTAATCGAGATAGGGCTGAAGCCCATCGGGGCTATCCCAGTCGCCGTGGCCAGGTATCGGGAAGAACCGATTGGTCGTCGCGCCCGGGCCGTATCGTCCTTTGTAAGGTGAAATGTAGGCGTGAAAGAACCTGCCGATATTCTGGTCAATCGTTTCCGCAGCACCGCGCGGAAAATTGCCGTCTCCATAATTATTGTCTCCCACTGTTGTAATGAAGTGGGGATTCCAACTATCGATCATTAAAGCCACATCTCTTGCCTGAGGACTGCCGTTACCATAATCGCCGATCACGGCAAAACGGACGGTACCCTCGGGCGGCGCTTCGACCTTGGGAAGAGCAAATCTCAGCATCTCTTCCTGAACGGAGTGCCTAAAGTACCATCCCGTTACGCCCAGAACCAGCGTCACGGATAGAAGAGTCATCCAGGTTTTCGAGCGAAAGTTTTTCAGCATGATGGATTTCGGTGCCGCGGGGACACTTGGATGCCCAGCCAACGCCGTTGTCCGACCAATCTACCACGCCGTCCCCGGGATCGCGTAGCGTAGCGCAGGGCCCGATCCTCGCTTCTTCGGCTGGACCCGAATGCATCACTTCCGCACAATGCTTCCCATTCGCGACGCGGGAGGTCGAGGTGAAGAAGCAAGCGGTGAAGTGGATTGTCGGAGTTGGTAAATATGTCGCTGGCTTCGGCATCCTGGCCGCCGTGATCTACAAGTACTGGGAGCCCGATGCCGAGACGAGTTCGCCCGGTCTGCGCGATCTTCTTCAAGGACCGATCGCCTGGGAATGGCTGTTGGCGTGCTTGCTCCTGCTCGTCGTCGCAGCCTCCCTTACAATCGTCCGCTGGTATCTTTTCGTTCGCTCCCTCAACATTCCGTTCACGCTGAGGCACGCCTTCCAGCTCGGTCTCCTGGGCCTGTTTGGGAACACGTTTCTGCCGGGCGCGGTGGGGGGCGACTTTTTCAAAGCGTATTTCCTCGCCAAGGACAGTCCGGGGCAGCGCACGGCGGCCGTCTCCACGGTGCTGATGGATCGTGCGTTCGGGCTCTTCGGTCTGGTACTTTTCGCTGCGGTGCTGGGTTCGGTCGCCTGAGCGAGCGGCAACTTCCGCATTCTGGGGAATGCCTACCTCCAGTGGATAGTGAAGGTGACGGCAGCGATTGCCGGCGGCGGCATCCTCGGCTTCCTGCTCCTCGGGTTTTTGCCCCAGCGCCGCGTCGATCGCTTCGCGGATCGGCTACGCTCACTCCCCAAAGTCGGCGTCGTGTTCTCGAACCTGTGGTACGCCGTCTGGGAATTTCGCCAGCATATGCGCGTGATGGGGTATGGCGTGGCGCTTACCGCGGCCTCACACTTCGTGATCATCTTCACCTTTCACTTCGCGGCACAAGTCTTCCCACCCGAACATCCCGAGACCGATCTGGCAACGCTGTCCGAACTCATGGTGATCGCACCGATAGGTTTCATCGTTCAGACTCTGCTGCTCACGCCCGGCGGCGTGGGAGTGGGTGAAGCTGCGTTTGCGGGACTGTATCGGCTTGTCGATCATCCGGAGAGTCAGGGCGTGATCGCGCGACTCTCCATGCGCGTCGCGGAATGGGTGCTCGCCCTCGCTGCCTGGATCGTCTACTTCCGGATGCGGGAAGACCTCCGCGCCGCCAAGGAAGAAGCCAAAGGAGAAGGCGGTGGCGATCCGATACCACCTGCTCCGTCAGGATAACCCAGGTGCTGTCGGCCTTAATGGCAGAGTCTGGACGGTGGGTTTCAGCGAAGCCGGACGGAGTCTGCTGATCGAAGCCGTGGAATCATTCAATTGGATTGTGCCGGTGGGCGGATACGTCGTGTGCACGTGCTCGCCGTCGATGGGGCCTTGATTGCCAGGGGCTTCCGGCACGAAGCGCTTTCGATTCCGGTGCAGCACGGCGCACTCGCAGAGGAACTGTAGCGAGGCGCCCTCGCGTGGCGCCATTCTGGGTTCTCAGCGCACATCGAAGTTACGATGGGGTGGTACTCGAACCGCGCGCGGGACGAGCGCGAAGAACGCTTGACCCCAGGAGGGTCTCGCCCTGCGTTCGCCGCGTGAGGGCCTGGCGAATGAACTTGCTGCTCGCGCGAAAGCTTCCTCGGGCGGCTTATCTGCAACATCGCCCGAGCGTGGTGAAGATGTGTGACGACGCTGGGCGTTCCCCGAGCCCCTCTCCCGCATAGCGGGCGAAGGGAGATTCGTGATGCACATGGACTGCGACCCGTTAGCATGAAACTTGATTGGAGGCCGTTCCGCTGGAGTGTCCCCGGAGACGGGAGAGGGGCCCTGTCTTTTCCTCCTGGGCCAAGGGTCGATCGACGTCATCGCGCTGATCGACGATCCGAACGTCGTGCGGCGCATCCTCGAGCGCTGGGCTGCTGGGTGACAGCCCCCGCCGAGCGGGCCTCGCCAGCGCAATCTCCCGGGCGGCTGGCCAGCGCCACCATCCCGTTTACCTACCACGCGGTGCCCGACATCGAGTCGCGGAACGCGAGAGAAAAGGACGGCAGCCCTTGCCCCTCGCGCGCGCTGCTGTGGAGCTACACGTGGGCTTATCTCGAGCCAGTGAGCCTCCGTTGCGCGCCAGACTGTTCCAAGTGCACAATGCCCGTGAGCGCAGCCCGTCGACACTCCGGATTCGTGGGACCACTTCTGATGCAAAAACCATTTGACGATTTTTATGCAGGAAAATCGGTCATGGTGACTGGCGATACCGGATTCAAAGGTTCTTGGCTGTCGATTTGGCTAACTCGGCTCGGAGCACGCGTGGTTGGGTATGCACTCGAGCCACCTTCCGAGCCCTCAAATTTCGCAGTCTGTGACTTGGGTTCGCGCCTCAAGCATACCCAAGCGGATGTTCGGGATTTTGACTCGTTGCTATCATTCATGCACGAGCACCAGCCTTCAATCGTATTTCACCTGGCCGCGCAATCGCTTGTGCGATACTCGTTTAAGCACCCCAAGCAGACATTCGATGTAAACGTCATGGGGACTACAAACGTTCTGCAAGCAGCCCGGCAAACCGATTCCGTAACGACTGTCGTGGCTATTACGAGCGATAAGTGTTACCGCAATGTCGAATGGGAGTGGGGATATAGAGAGACAGACCGGCTGGGTGGATACGATGCATACGGTGCAAGCAAGGCCTGTGCAGAGCTTGTGATAGAAGCCTATCGGGATTCGAAGTTCCAGGACGTGACAGAGCCCATTCGCAGGGTCGCCGTGGCCTCTGCTCGGGCCGGGAATGTCATCGGCGGGGGGGATTGGGCTCTCGATCGAATTGTCCCGGACGCTGTGAGAGCTATCGTAGCCAATGAGCCATTAACGTTGCGCAATCCGCTTGCAACACGGCCCTGGCAGCACGTCCTTGAGCCGCTTAGCGGCTACCTCTGGTTGGGCCGGCTTCTAAACCAGAACCCTGTGCTTTTCAGCGACGCCTGGAACTTTGGCCCGTCGCCCGGAAATATCTACTCCGTTCAGCAACTGATCGAGCGCCTTTACGCCAGGTGGAGAAATTCCAAGAGCGATATTCAGATCGCGAGTGGGACTACGGTTGGAGAGTCTCACCTTTTGGCCCTCGATTGCAGCAAGGCAAGGCATCACATGGGCTGGGAAGCTACTTGGACAATTGACGAAACCGCGGATGCCATTGCAAATTGGTACCGTACCTTCTACGAAGAGCGTCCCGACGATATGTATGAATTCACCGTCAAGCAAATTGAGCGCTATGAAAATGCAGCTGACAATCGAGGGCAGCGTTGGGCTTCGCCCAATGTCGACGAAAACGACGTAGCGGCTGACCATGGTTGACTTCGCATGCAGGGCTTGCAACGCCGATCAAGCATCAATGCTGCTTGATATGGGACTAGTGCCTCTGGCAAACGCTTTCTGCACAAACGAGGCAGACAAAGCGGATGAATTTCGTGCTCCTCTTAGCTTGGTGATGTGTAAGCATTGCCGACTCATCCAAATTAGAGATCTCGTTCCTCGTGAGCAACTGTTTCGTTCGTACCTCTGGGTTACGGGTACCTCGAGGGCGGCTTCTGATTACGCCATCAAGTTCGCAAATCGTCTACGTGAACGACATCTAAGTGAACGCGGGAAATTCCTTGTGGAAATAGCGAGCAACGACGGTTTCTTTCTCAGTCGATATCGCGATGCTGGTTTCGATATTCTGGGAGTCGACCCTTCGGACGTTGCTCTGGATGCTGATGAAAGAGGATTGCCTAGCATCAGAGACTTCTTCGGACGTCGCGTTGCAGAGTCCGTCCTTTCAAAGTACGGTCCTGCCGACATTATTGTTGCACGCAATGTGCTGGGACACTCCGAAGAGCTTCAAGACTTACTCGAGGGTGTCGTTCATTTACTTTCTTCGCGCGGATGTCTTGTCGTGGAACTTCCCTACGCATTCTTTATTCGAAACGAGCTTTTGTACGACTACATTTTTCACGAGCATGTTTCGTACATGACCGTCTATTCGCTCTCAAGACTGAGCGAACGATATGGACTAAAGATCATTGACATCACGTTTTCGCCTCTTAACGGGGGCTCGCTAGTCGCCGAGTTTGTTCGCACCGAGGAAAGCACTCCCCGGGCCGATCAATCGCTCCTGGCCTTCGAAGATCACATCTCTCTCAACCAACCAGAAGGATGGGCGGCATTTGGGCAGGCAGTTCAGGCCCAGCGGCGCGATTTCATGGATCTGTTGAACGAGCTCAGTCGACATGAGCAGAAAGTGGTGGGTTACGGCGCATCCGCCAGGTGCATGACCATGTTGAGCTACTGCGGCGTGACGAAGAGTCATTTGAGCGCAATTGGCGATACCAATCCTAAAAAACAGGGATTGCTATGCCCTGGCAGCAGAATACCGGTATTGTCGCCCGATGAACTCATGGCGCTTCAGCCCGACTACGTAATGATAGGCGCCTGGAATTTCAAAGATGAAATTATGCAAATGCTTAGACGAAAGTACAGTTATTCTGGAAAATGCATTGTGCCGCTGCCGAAACCAATGGTCGTTTGACCGACTCGGCAGTGTCCATATCGCGAGTTGCACATGCCGCAAAAAGAAGCGGAAATCGATCCGGCTCGTTTGACGTTCTTGCCGAAGGCGCGCGAATGCGCTGCCATCGGCGTAAGCCAGCAGATGAGCCGGATCGATTTTCCCTTCTGTTCCTTCGGTCGCGTAACATACAAACACGCAGCCGCTGACACGACTTGAATACAATATGGCGCATGAAATTGTTATCCGGCCTAATGATTGGGCTTTGCTGGGCCGAACGAAAGTCTGCGTGCCCTTTGGTACAAAGGCCATCGAGTTTCCGTCAAATGCGGGCATCCTGGCACCGTCGGCGACTGCCAGCTGGATTTGCGTTCATGGTCTCCAGGCTGACACCTAGGTCAAAAACGATATGCAAGCCGTGATCCTCGCCGGTGGCCTCGGCACCCGCATTTCGGAGGAAACCCACCTCAAGCCCAAGCCCATGATCGAGATCGGAGGCAAGCCGATCCTCTGGCACATCATGAAGCTGTATTCCGCGCATGGCGTCAATGACTTCGTGATCTGCTGCGGCTATAGGGGATATGTCATTAAGGAGTACTTCGCCAACTACTTTCTGCACATGTCGGATGTCACTTTCGACATGGCCACCAACCAGATGCAGGTTCACCAGCACAAAGCTGAGCCGTGGAAAGTGACGCTGGTGGACACGGGCGAAAATACGATGACCGGCGGACGCGTCAAGCGCGTTGCGGACTACATCAAGGATGAAGAGGCATTCTGCTTCACGTACGGCGATGGCGTGAGTAATCTGGATATCAGTGCTGAAATTACCTTTCATAAGAACCATAGAAAGTGGGCAACCATTACGGCGGTCCAACCACCCGGTCGTTTTGGAGCATTGAAGCAGGCGGGGGACCAAGTGACTGGTTTTTTCGAAAAACCACGCGGCGACGGTGACTTGATCAACGGCGGCTTTTTCGTACTTTCGCCCCGATGCCTAGACCTGATCGAAGGGGACCAGACCAGTTGGGAGGCTGCGCCCCTTACGCGACTTGCGGAGATGGGGCAAATGATGGCCTTTGAACATCGAGGTTTCTGGCAACCTATGGATACACTGCGCGACAAGAACCAGCTGGAGGAACTCTGGAGTTCAGGAAAGGCGCCCTGGAAGATCTGGTCCTGACCGCATGCCGAATTCGATACCGAAATGCCGCAATTGCGGCGCGCCGCTTACCCGCACGTTGATCGATCTCGGCCTGTCGCCTCTGGCGAACTCCTATGTTTCAATGGACGCCGCCGCCGACCGGGACAGGTTCTACCCGCTTCATGCGCGCGTCTGCGATGAGTGCCTTCTGGTTCAGGTCGAGGATGTGGTCCCCGCCGAGGAGATCTTTTCCAACGAGTACGCCTACTTTTCGTCCTATTCGGAAACCTGGCTGACGCACAGCAAAGCATACGCGAACATGGCCAGGAAACGGTTCAACCTCGGCCGCGAGACTCTGGTAATCGAAATTGCATCCAATGACGGATATCTGCTTCAGTATTTTGTAGCGATGGGTATTCCGGTTCTCGGCATCGAACCGACAGCAAATACGGCGGCGGTAGCGGAATCAAGGGGCGTGCCTACACTCGTGCGGTTTTTCTCAGAGAAACTGGCCCGCCAGCTCGCTTCCGAGGGTCGACGGCCGCGGCTCATTTGTTCCGCTAACGTACTTGCCCATGTGCCGAACATTAAAGACTTTGTTGGCGGTATCGCCGCGCTCCTGGAAGGCGATGCGGTCTATACGGTCGAGTTTCCCCACCTCCTTAACCTCATCAATGAGGTTCAGTTCGACACCATCTATCACGAACACTATTCCTATTTATCGTTGCTGGCGATCGAGCGCATTTTCGCAGCGGCCGGTCTACGCGTCTTCGAAGTCGAATCTCTTCCAACTCATGGTGGGTCGCTTCGCGTTTACGTTTGTTTAGACACGGCGACATATGCCACGGAAGCGGGAGTGGAAGAGATGCGCAGCCGCGAGAAGGCGGCCCGCCTCGACCGACCGGAAGGATACAAGGGGTTTGACGCAAGGGTGCAGGCAGTACGTGACGATCTGCGAACTTTCCTCGCATGGGCGAAAAATGAAGGCAAAACGGTTGCGGCGTATGGGGCAGCGGCCAAAGGCAATACTCTTCTCAATTACTGCGGTATCGGGACGGAGTTCATACCGTTCGTCGTCGACAAGAACCCTGCAAAGCAGAACACGCTTCTTCCGGGAAGCAGAATTCCGGTACGCGCAGTCGAAAAGCTGCGTGAATACAGGCCCGACTACGTTCTGATAATTCCGTGGAACCTGAAGGCAGAAATAATAGAGCAACTCGACGATCTGCGGCGCGTCGGCACCAGGTTTGTAACGGCCATCCCGAAAGTCGCGTTCGTGGAATGAATGCTCGGCGAATTCTTCTAACTGGAGCGACAGGGCTCATTGGTCGGCAGACCATCGCCCCACTCAAGGCCCACGGCTTCACCATCGTAGCACTGACGCATAGTGGCAAATCTGTCGCAGAAGCGGACGAAACAGTTGGTGCCGATCTGCTCGATGCCAACGCCATGAGGGCGGCGGTTAAGTCCGCCGCCGCCAGTCATCTGGTTCACCTGGCATGGCACAACAACATAGCCGATCGTTGGACATCGCCGGCCAATATCGATTGGGCGGCCGCCAGTTTGCTATTGGTCCGGACTTTCGCCGAGGCGGGGGGCCAAAGCGCCGTTGTTGCCGGAAGCTGCGCAGAATATGACTGGCAGGGCGACGGATTATTTTCCGAGGGAGATAAGCTTGGAGCGGCGACACTGTATGGCAAGGCAAAGGCAGCGGCGGGGTGCCTGCTAACTGCGGCAGCCCGGGATATCGGAATCACGCTAGCATGGGCCCGGATCTTCTTCTGCTACGGTCCGGGCGAGCCACCAGGCCGCCTGGTCGGTGATCTGATTACGGGACTGTCGGCAGACAACATTGTGGAATGCACCGACGGCCGACAAAAGCGCGACTTTCTACATGCGGCCGACATCGGACGGGCGCTGGCGATTCTGGCTGAAGAAAATGCGCATGGGGCGATCAATGTCGGTAGCGGTCAGGCAGTCCCGGTTGCTACTGTCATTGAAACTGTCGCTCGGCTTATGGAAAGGCCGGAGCTTATTCGACTTGGTGCCCAGTCGCGCCCGCCTGATGACCCGCCACGCATCGAAGCCGATATCACGCGATTGACGACAGAATTCGGTTTCCGGCCCCAGTTCGATCTCGAAAGCGGCCTTGCCAACGTCATCCGACTGGAGCGTCGGGGGTGAACGGTCCAAACGCTCTTCACCTCTGAGCAGGTGGCAATAAATAGGGTGCAATCAAGACCCCAGCGAGCATTAGAGCAAGGCTCGCGAGAGTCAACGGCCATAGCGCTTCACGAGAGGTATGCACGCCCTATGCCCAAGTTCCCCTCACCTACTCCGGAACCCCTACAGCAAGAATCTCCGTCCCGACAAAGGACAGATTGAAATAATAGGCCAAATCCCCGATTTTCATGATGGCTCGCTTAGCCGGTGAATAGGCTCCCAACCCGACCTTCTCAACACTTTCGCGCGGAAGCCAGCGAACCAGCTGTCGATAGAATAACGAGTGAACCGGCCAACCAAAGCTGAAGGCCCTGTTCACCCGAAATCCGCTGCGGCTCATTTTCTCCACAAGATCCTGTTTCGTGTAATGCCGATAGTGGCCGTTCTTTCGGCCATGCTCATCCAGTTTTCCACCTGGAACGCTGATCACAGCAGTTCGACGGCACAACGCATGCAGCTTCTTCAGCGCCAGCACATCATCCTTCAGGTGCTCCAGAACCTGGACACAGAGAACCACGTCATACGCACTATCCATGACATCCTCATTCTCCAGGTCGAGCTTGAAGAACCTGGTATCCGGCAACGTATGACGGCAGAACTGCAAGGCCGTCTCGCTTAATTCGGAGCCTGCCAGTGTCGCGGTCGGGTAAGCTTTCCCCACCATCTGCAAGAGGCTTCCTTCGCCACACCCCACGTCCAACACGGAACCAAATGATAAGCGAGACAATTCACGCATAACCATCCGGCGAAGGTAACGAGGTGCAGGAGCGTAACGCTGCATATCCCGCCAGGCAAACCAGACCTGGTCGTAGAATTGCTGCGCGTCTTCAGTAGCCGGCAGAGTCTTCAAATCTTCAGCCATTCCGTGCTCCTGACTGACGATGCGTCATCGAGTTGACTCTTCGCCCAATCCGCGCCACATGGATTGATCGGGCCATCGTGTTCTCGTTCACTGTCGGCCACCTGCCAGTTGGCGCAGTAGAACAATCTTCTGCCAAATAACAGAGGCGTTGTCAAGTATGTAGAAAGATTCGGGCGCCTTTCCTTGTCGGCTCGATCATCGTGCGTACAGCAATGCCGACCATGAACCGTTTTCCATCGTAGACATTCCGCATCAGATGCGGCGCGTTGAGCGCGCGCTAGGATTTCTCGAAGACCCAGAGCAGCTTCCAGATCATCGCCTCGGCATTCTCGATCTTCTTGAAGCGTCGCGAAGCGTCGGTTCGCAGGTGCGCCGCGCCAAACGGCGACCCGACGGTATTGGCAGTGCGAAGATGACCCAGATCACGGGTCAATCCACGGCGGCGCGCTGATTCTCGGATTCATCCCTGCGGGAGAGACGGTAGCTCGTGCCACCGCCGATATTTACACGCTCGCGCTCGATAACCAACGGACCACTCCGAACCTGGTAGTGAATCGACGTGACATATTCGCCCAACATGCCGATGAATATCAGCTGGACACCCGACAGGAAGAACAACGAAACAATGATTGTCGTCGTTCCACGGGGAACGAGGTCGCTCTGGAAAAAAAACAGTATGACCGACACGAACGAAAACAGGATACACATGATTGAAATCGCGAGCCCTGCCAGCGTGCAGAAACGCATGGGTGCGCGAGTAAACGAGAAAATTGCGTTCATTGCCTGGTCGATCATCATCGGCAGGTTGTGCTTCGATACGCCGCTTCTTCTTGCCCTCCAGACGTAAGGCACAACGATCCGCCGAAAGCCGCAACTCGCGATGATCCCGCGTATATAAGGGTAGTGATCATTGTGAGCTAGCACGGCGCTCAGCACTTTTCGGTCGATCAACTGGAATTCCCCGACATCTAGCAAGATCTCGAAATCGGACAGCGCATTGACGATTCGATAAAAAATCTTTCGTACTGTCCGCATAGCCAACGGTTCTTCGCGGTTGGAGCGAGCGCCGGCAACAACTTCGTAACCTTGCTCCCACAGGTGAACGAACTCTGGAATGAGTTCGGGTGGATCCTGAAGGTCCACCGGTAACATCACGAGAATGGCATCGCCGGTAGCATACTTGAGCCCATTGAAAGACGAGCGAAAGACCCCGAAATTCCGGGAATTCACAATCACCTTGACGTTCGGTTCTTCCCCTGCAATTCGTTTAAGAATATCGACCGTTCCGTCAGTAGAGGCATTGTCGACGAAAATATGCTCCAGACTGTAATCGGGGAGATTCTTCTCGAACAGCTCTCGCACGACCCGATGACAGTTCTCAACGTTATCCTCCTCGTTGAAGCAGGGGGATATGATGGATATCGTCTTCATGTCGCACCGCCAATCCTTTTCAGCTTCCCCGCATGGACCACGCCACAGCCTCACTCTTCCCGCAAGCCAACGTCTTCATACTGACGAGGGGCTTCTCAGCACGGTGGCGCGGCATGCATCAAGGAATTCGCAACCCGAGACTGAGCCGGAGATTGGAACTTGTGCATGATCTTACGCCCATCACCAACTATTTCCTGAGCCACCTTCGAGTTCGGGATTCCAATTGTATGCTGTGACGCGGCTCTCCCAGCGCTGCCGCCATCTGGTAAACAACGCCCAAGGTTCGGGATTGAACAACTTCCCGTGTAGCGCCGGCTTCCACCTGTAGACGTTGTCGTGCCGCGAGCTGTGCGG
>Ga0137341_1000018_pt1 | contig 13713 bp, 11 predicted proteins | sample EasRivERMLT433_2_FD_106652 | JGI IMG/M metagenome (GOLD analysis project Ga0137341, IMG submission 106652) | Soil microbial communities from meander-bound floodplain in the East River, Colorado, USA - East River MetaG ERMLT433_2 | ecosystem: Environmental > Terrestrial > Soil > Floodplain ... | reverse complement strand
TCCGGGAAAGACATCCTTGTTCGCCATGACTCCGCCGGGTTTCGGGAGGAAGCCTTGAGGCTTCTGAATTCGCCGGAAGACAGGCGGAGCATGGGAGATCACGCGCGCGATTTCGTTCGGAATGGATTTTCCTGGCCACCCATTCTGAAGGCCTACGAGGAAATCGTGACAGGGGATGCATCCCCCGGCCGGCCGTCAAACCGGATTCATCCCGCGAAACAGGAAGGAACGGCGCCACGAAAATCGTTTTCCTGACCGACGACCTGGGAGGAGGAACGGGGAATCACCTGCTTTCCATGATGAAGCACTGGGACAGGAACCGGTGGCAGGCGGAAATCCTCAGCAGGGCCCCGATCACTTCCAGGATCTTCCCCGATGTACCCGTCCGATACGTTCCTTCCGACGGAAGGATGAACATCTATCCGATCGCCCAGATCCGGGCTCTGGCAAGAATCCGGAAAGAGATTTCGGAGAGGGCTCCCGAAATACTGCACACCTATTTCTTCTGGCCGATCCTCTTCGGCCGCCTTCTGAAATTGGGAGGTGTCATCCGGACGTTGATCGAGAATCGGGAAGACGAGGGATTCAACTGGGGAGTGCACGAATATGCCTGGTTGCGAATGACCAGTGGCTTGCCCGACCGGATCATCTGCGTGTCGGATGCGGTGAAGCGGGTCGTGATGGAACGGGAGCGGATCGAGGAAGAACGCATCACTGTGATCCGAAACGGGGTGGAACCCTTTCCCGAATTCGGAATGGAAACGACGAAAACCAGGAAAGAACTGGGTCTGGAGAGGCGCCACCTCGTGGTCGGCATGGTCGCAAACTTCAACCGGTCCGTGAAAGGGGTGTCCCTTTTCCTGGATGCCGTACCGCAGATCGTTCAAGCTGTGCCCGACGCCAGGTTCCTTTTGCTGGGGAGAGGGAAGGAGGAGAAGGCGTTGCGCGAAAAGGCCGGGTCGATGGGAATCGAATCGTATGTCCTCTTCGCCGGATTCCGACCGGACATTCATCGTTATTACGCGATCATGGACGTGTCAGTGCTGACCTCTTTCTCCGAAGGGCTATCCATCTCTCTTCTGGAATCCATGGGATACGGAATACCCGTCGTCGTCACCCGGGTGGGAGGGAACCCGGAAGTCGTATCGGACGGCTCCACGGGATTCCTCGTTCCTCCTGGGGATGTACCCGCTTTCGCGGAGCGGACGATACGCCTTCTGCGGGACAGGGAACTGCGAAAACGGATGGGGGAAGAGGCGCGCCGGCGCGTGGAACGACAATTCAGGATCCACGACGTCGCCTCTCGCTACGTGGAGATCTACGCCGGGTTGCTCTCCGGAACCGGCGGACGGCGCCATGCGTAACGGAGCGGAGGCAGCGGGCTTCAGGGAGGGTGTGGCGCCCGGTAATACGTCCTTCGCGAAGAAACAAGCGGCGCTTCCATTCTCCCTGCTCCTCGCATACCTGTTCCTGGAATACGGCCGGCCGCAGGATATCCTGTCTTTTCTGCGCGTCCTACGTTTGCCGGGGATAACGGTCGCGCTGTTGACCGCATCCATGGTCGCGTTCGGGAAATTTCGGCTCAAGGGAAGGCAATCCACCCTCTTTGTTCTCCTTCTCGTTCTGATGGTCATCCATGGACCCATCGCAACGAACAATTACTGGGCCCTCGTGATCTTCATCGCGATGGCGATGAATTTCGTCGTGTTCCTCGCATTGACGCATCTCGTAGACCAGCCGGAGAAATACGACCGACTGGTAAAGGTCTGGCTAGGGGTTCATGTGTTCCTTTCGATCATCGGGATCGTGAAACAGGGTCGGGGCATCGGAGGGTTCCTAAACGACGAAAACGACTTCTGCCTGGCGATGAACATGGTCATCCCTCTTTCCTTTTTCCTGGCAATGAATGAAACCGGAAAAAAAAGGCTCTATTTCCTTGTCGTTACTTCCCTGTTCCTGTTCGTAATCATTCTCACAGGGTCCAGGGGGGGGTTCGTCGGACTGTGCGTCTCGATGTTGTATTGCTGGCTGAAGACGAAACGGAAATTATTGACGGCGCTCATCATGGGGCTGCTCGCGGTGGTCGCCGTCCTCGTCGCCCCATCGTCGTACTGGGACGAAGTCCGTTCGATCACAGAGGAGGGAACCAGCAAGGGAACGGGAGCGGAAAGGATATATACATGGGGTGTCGGGTGGCACATGTTCCTCGACAATCCCGTCATGGGAGTCGGACAGGGGAACTTTCCGTACGCTTTCAGGAAATACGAAGTCGAGGTCGGTCACGGCGAAGAGGGGTACCACGGGAGGTCCGTCGCGGGGAGGGCGGCCCATTCCATCTACTTCACCATGCTCCCGGAGCTCGGCATCGTCGGGACCGGCATCATACTCCTCATGGTGTTCCACATGTTCAAGGATCTGAAAGCGATCAAATCACGGTCAGGCCGCTCCGGGCCGCGGAAATACAGGCGCCCTAACCCGTTGTCGAACAGGAACTACGCCCTTGCCCTGGGGTTGGAAGGGGGGCTGATATCGTTCCTGATCAGCGGGGCCTTCATTTCCGTCCTGTACTACCCGAACGTCTGGGTGCTGATGGGATTCATCGCTTCCCTGAAAACGATCTCGTCGCAGGAGACGGATCCGTCGTCCGCATGAACCTTTCCGTTTCGGCGAAATCGGTTCTGGCCAAGGTTTCCGGCATCTGCGGAATCCCGGAAATCGCGATCCGGAACCGAGCGGGGAAACGGTTCCTGATCCTGATGTATCATCGGGTCGTGCCCCGCGGCCGCGAGTCGGATCCGATGCAGGCGGGCATGTACGTCGAACCGGATACGTTCGAGATGCATATCCGGTACCTCGAGCGCCACTTTCAACTGATCCCCTTTTCCGAAAAACATTTTTCCAGCCGTTTCGACGGGACCTCCCCCTATTCCCGCCCGGCCTGCATCCTCACCTTCGACGACGGGTGGCGCGATTTTCACGCGTTCGCCTACCCGGTACTGAAAAGACACAATGTGCCGGCGACGGTATTCATCCCGACCAGGTATGTCGGCACGGAGGAGTGGTTCTGGACGGACCGGTTGGCGCTTCTATTGACCGGTGTGCGCACTTCGACAAAGAGGGAGAGACAAGGGAACGGATCGGGGAGAGCCGTGTCGGAGAATATCGCATCCCTTGTTGGAAGATACGAGGAACGCCTGGAGGCGGCGATTGGCATGCTGAAGGGACTGCGGGATGAGGAAATCGATGAGATCCTCTCAGAATTGAAGGAAGGGAGCGCGATGGAATCCTTTCCACGTTGTAGGGCCTTCCTGAACTGGGACGAGATCCGCGAAATGAAGGGATCCGGACTGGTATCCTTCGGTTCGCACACGCACAACCACCGCATTCTCGTCCACCTGGAGGAAGAGGAGATCAGAAATGAAATGACCCTTTCCAGGGAAATCCTCCTCCGGGAAGGTGCCGTCGAGCCGTCCTTCATCCCCTTTTGTTATCCGAACGGAAACGCGAACGGGCGGATCGTGGAAATGGTTCGGGAAAACGGTTACCACGCCGCGGTTTCCACGGACATCGGGTGGAACCGTGAAGGATCCACTCCCTTCGACCTGAAACGCGTTCCGATCCACCAGGACATGACCGGAACCCGCGAGATGTTCGCGTGCCGGGTCGCAGGGATCCTGTGAACGAAGGGACCCGAAATCCCTTGAGGATCTGCCACGTGATCTCCGGGGATCTATGGGCCGGAGCGGAGCGGATGTGTCTGTGCCTTCTCTCGGGGCTCCGCGAGATTGAGGGTATCGAGCTGTCGGCTGTCCTGATGAACGAGGGGATGCTCGCCCGTGAAATAAGGAAACTGAATATAGCGATTGAGATCATTGATGAGTCCCGGGTTGATGTATTCCGGGCCGCAGGGCGCCTGCGGGAGGTTCTGGGGAAGTTCCGCCCGGACATCCTGCACACGCACCGCCTGAAAGAAAACATCCTGGGATTCCTTTCGACAAGGACCACGCGGCCAAGAATCCCCTTGGTCTGCACCCAGCACGGGCTGGATGAACCGCAAACCCGGCTGAAATGGCGGCTGTTGTCCGGCGTGAACCGGACCCTGTTAACCCGGAAATTCCAATACGTCGTGGCAGTTTCGGAGGATATGTGCGAATCGTTGTCGGGGAAGGATCGGCTGCCTGCACGGAAGGTGGTCGTGATCCATAACGGGACGGAAGTCCGAGGAAGGGGCGAGCGGGAGAGAGGGCCGCATCCATTCACCATCGGTTCCGCAGGAAGACTCTTCCCGGTAAAGGAGTATCCTTTCCTCGTTGATGTGGCCGCTGAGGTGAACCGGCATGCCAGGGATGTCCGTTTCATACTTGCGGGAGAGGGGCCGGAATCCGGGAAGATTTCGGAGCGGATCAGGCAACTCGGATTGCAGGATGTATTTTCGCTCAAAGGATTCGTGGAGGACATGTCGGATTTTTACAAGGGGCTGGACGTATATATAAATACCTCTCTCCACGAGGGCTTTCCGATGAGCATCCTGGAAGCCATGTCCCACGGGCTTCCGGTGGTCGCGCCGATGAAGGGCGGTATTAGAGAAGCGGTGACGGATGGGGCGGAGGGATTTCTGGTCGAAGGAAGAGACCCGCGACGATTTGCGGGTAAATGCCTTGAAATGTACCGGAATCCGGAACTGATAAACCGGATGGCGGGAGCGTCCATGGCGAAGGTTGAGCGGGAATTCTCGGTCCACGCGATGGCGACAAAATATTACGATCTGTACCGGAAATGTTTTTCGTGAAAATCCTGTGGTTGTCCCATTTCCTGCCGTACCCGCCGAAAGGGGGGGCCTTACAGAGAAGCCATAACCTGCTCCGCCAGGCTGCCGGACGACATGAGGTACATCTTGTGTCGCTGAATCAATGGAAGAATCTTCCCACACCGGACGCTGTGGGGGAGGCCATCGACTTCCTGAAAAACCTTTGCAAACGAGTGGAGGTCTTCCCCATCCCTTCCGATGCGGCAAGATGGCGCTGGATGATGATGAGTATGGCCAGTTATCTTCGGTCGTCTCCGTACGATGTCAATTGGTTGAAGAACAAAGGCATGGAGAAGTACCTGGAAAAAGTATCGAAGACCGAAACGTTCGATCTGGTTCACGTAGATACGATCGGTCTTTACCCGTACGTTTCCGCATTTTCAGGTACCCCTGTCGTGCTGAACCACCACAATGTCGAATCCCACATGATGAGAAGACGGTACGAAAAAGAAACAAACGGTCTGAAGAAAATTTACTTCCACAGGGAATCTTCCAAACTCGAGCGCTACGAGCGGGAGGTCTGCGGGAAATGCGCGCTGAATCTTGTCGTATCGGATCTCGACGGAATCCGGTTGAAGGAGACCGTGGGGAACGTCCGTTATTCCGTCATTCCCAACGGAGTAGATGTCGACTACTTTCGCCTCAATGAAAAGAACGCAACAAAACGGGAGGGGTTGATCTTCGTGGGGGCGATGGACTGGTACCCGAATCGGGAAGCGGTCCGTTTCTTCCTGAAGGACATTTGGCCGAAGCTCCTTGAAGAAAAACCTGACAGGCGCGCAACGTTCATCGGAAAAAATCCTCCCCAGATACTGCTGGAGGCATCAAAGCATTCCGCCATCCATGCTCCCGGGTTCGTGGATGACGTCAGGCCCTTCCTGGACGGGGCTGGAATATACGTCTGCCCGATCCGTGACGGAGGAGGCACCCGGCTGAAGATCCTGGACGCCCTGGCAATGGAAATACCCCTGGTCGCCACCGGGATGGCCGTCGAAGGACTGGACCTGGAGGATGAGTTGCACTATTTGAAGGCGGAAACCGCCGAGGAATTCGCGACACAGATCAACCGGCTCGAAAACGACCCTATTCTATGCCGGTCATTGGCCGTCAGGGGGCAACGGTTCGTCGAGGAGCGATATTCTTGGGATGTGATCGGAGAGGAACTTGCCCGTACCTACGAGAAGGCCGTCTCTTCTTCAGGGAAACTTTCACGGGAGGTGTCGACTCAAATGGTGTAATCGAGATTTCGATATTGAATTAAAATAAAACGGGAAATCGGGCTAATTATACGATTCATAATAAGGAATTAAAGGGTATACTCCTTGCTTGCATTTGATTGGTCTAAAGGGGTCTTACCCGAAGGAATATTTAAAACTCTATCGTTGGGGGATTGGTATGAAACGTAATATCCATATTTATACTGTATGTCTCTGTTCCTGGTTGATCGCCGGGTTCCCGCTTCGTTCCATGGCGGCGGGAATTCCAACTCCGCCATCGAAATTGGCGATTGACGCTCCGGATACTCCTACGGAACCGATTCCTCCGCCTGTACCCGTACCTGTACCCGTACCTGTACCTGTACCCGTACCCGTACCTGTACCCGTACCTGTTACTCCACCCGGAAATGATGGCCTGTTGTCGGGAATGACCCCCGGCAATTATAAATTACCTTCTGGCTGGTCGATGGTAAGGGCCACGGACTTCGAGGGAACGAAACCGGTCGGGGAAACGTGGGCAATATGGCAAGGGTCGGTCCAGACGGATCGTTATCATACCGGGGCGAAATCGGTTGGAGGGCAATATAGCGCCGACCAGAACGATGTGTCGTGGCGATTATCGTCCAACCAGATCGGCACATTCACCGAAGTCTACCTGTCTTTTTTCGAATTCATCGAATCTCACGCGTTATTCAATGATGAATTCTTCCTTGCGAGGTTCGCAGTGAGTGATCCGTTCCAGGAAGTTCTTGCGGATTGGTATTGGGCACCTGGATTCAATAAACCGAATGCCACGCTGTATGTCGTTCCACAAGGAGTTAGAACTTGGCGCGGTGGAGCAAAAAGCGCAACCGTGCCGAAAGGGGCATGGCACCAGTGGGAGATTCATTACCGGCCCAACACGTCCGGCGCATCGGATGGATTCTACCGAATATACCTGGATGGCACGTTATTTACGTCGGTTGAAAACGCCAACCTGAACGGCACCCGCAGTATGGCGAATATGTCGATACATGTCGGAGGTACGTACACGAAACTCGTCTGGATGACTGACCACCCAACCTGTTCAAAGTGCAGTTCCAAACCTGGTGAAGGAACGGATTATTGCACTGCCTCGATGAAATGGTCGGGCCAGTCATTCTCTAACCCAAAATGCATCCCCATTGACCCACCGTTACCGTCATTTAAGCGATACTTCGACGACATTATAGTTATGAAGAAATGAGGAGATAAATATTTATATGATGAAGTGTTAAGTTGCAAGGTATGTATTTTTAAATGGCAGATCAGGGGCGGGATTCTCCGCCCCTGATCCTGGAAAAATCCTTTCGTGTTTATTCCTTAATAATAATCTGAATAAAATTATTTTATATCCAATGAATATAAATGGTTTACCGTAAATACTACTGAATTTTGGATACGATGGATTCCATAAGCGACAAGATAGCCGACTTTATTCAGAGAGAATTATCAAAAGATAAAAGTCAGATAATCAGGCGGGAGACGCAGTTCATTTCCTCCGGATTAGTCGATTCATTCAGCTTAATCCGGTTGCTGGTCTTCATCGAGGATGAATTCGGCATCGTGATTCCGGATGAGGCGGCGACGGCGGAGGCGATGGACTCCGTGTCCCTGATTTTGGATCTCATGAAAAAATTCGGAACGCAGGGATAAGATGGCCGAGACCCTACGAGCGGAAATTCTCGAGCATTACCGGAAATCTCCCGATCGTCTGTGCGTGCGTTGCCTTCTGCCTGACGGGGCTGTCGTGGAAGTCTCCTATGCGGATCTCGTCTCTCGCGGAAGTCAATTTTCCGCGGAGTTCCGGAGATTCCAGGCCGATGTGGGCGATATCGTCGTCATCATCCTTCCGCATTCCCCGGACCTGTTTTGTGCATTCTTCGGGGCAGTTCTCGGTGGTCAGGTGCCTTCCATCCTTGCTGTGCCCAGTTTCAAGCTTAACCCCGCACATTACAGGGAAGAACTCCGGGCGCTCCTTGAGCGGATCGACGCGCGGGTCGTGGTGACCGACAATGCGACGTCTTCCTTCTTGGGACTGCAAAAATCCCGATTGGGAACATCATGGATCCTGCTTTCCGATAATCTGCAAATCGCCCCGGCGTCGATACCTGACGTTTCCATTGATCCGGATGACCTTGTACTCCTTCAGCATTCGTCGGGAAGCACCGGATTGAAAAAAGGAGTTGCATTGTCGAACCGGGCCATCCTCCGCCAGATACAGGATTACACGCCCGCGCTTGCACTTGGAATGGATGATCACATCGTTTCCTGGTTGCCGCTGTATCATGACATGGGCCTCATCGCTTGTACGGTGCTGCCAGCGGTAGTAGGTGTGCCGGTAACCGCCCTCAGCCCTCTCCATTGGGTAACAAAGCCCGCATCAATGCTCCAAGCCATCTCGAAATATAGAGGCACCATGGCATGGATGCCCAACTTCGCATACGACTTCCTGGCATCGAGGATCCGTACTTCCCAGCTGGGGGAAATACGGTTGGATTCCATGAGGGCCTGGATCAACTGCGCCGAACCGACGTTGGCGGTGTCTCATCGCAGGTTCCTGGACCAGTATTCCAAATTCGGCGTGCGCCCCGAGACGTTATGGACCTGCTACGCCATGGCGGAAACCGTCTTCGCCGTTTCCCAGTCTACGGGTGCCGTACTTCCGAAAATCGAGCGAATCGACCGGGAGCGGTTCCTTCTGGACCGCCAGGCAGTTCCCGCCGACGGAGGAAATGCTCCGTCGTTGGAAATGATGTCCGGAGGCATCTTGATCTCGGGCACCGAGGTCAAAATCATGGACAAGGAATTCCATTCGATGCCAGAGCGCTGTGTAGGGGAGATCGCCATCCGATCCGGTTCCCTTTTTTCAGGGTATTTCCGGGATCCTTCCAGCACGGAGCAAGTTCTTCGGGATGCGTGGTTCTTCTCGGGCGACATGGGGTACCTTGCCGACGGACACCTTTTCATCACCGGCCGAAAAAAAGATCTCATCATCATTGCAGGAAAGAATTATTACCCTCAGGATATCGAGCGCATCGTTTGCTCGGTGGCCGGAATCTATCCGGGGCGATCCGTCGCTCTCGGTTGGGACGATCCCTCCATAGGGACTCAGCGACTCATCGTTCTCGCGGAAGTACAAGACGAATCCCGGGTGAATGACTCCGTACTGGCGGCGGAAGTACGTTCCACGTTGGCAGGAGAACTGGATTGCGTGATCGATGATCTGAGGCTGCTGCCGCATATGTGGCTATTGAAGACATCCAGCGGAAAGATCGCGCGCATGCCAAATTTGAAACGTTACCTCGATAAATTCCAGCCGGACACCCGTCGGTAAGGATACTCGGAGAAACGACTGGAATGTTCGGTTGGGAAGCGGTAGTGGGATGCATCGTTGCGTTGACCTGTTTTGCTTTTTTCCCTCGAATCCATCTTGGAGAATGGAAAGAATGGTTCCTGGTCGTCCTTTCGGTTGTCGTGCTTGCGTTCTGGCAGCCGGCAGGCTTGCTGATCACCGTAGGGATGACCGCGGTCGCGTGGTTGACGATAATTGGACGCGAAAAAGAAAAAGGACCGTTTCCATGCATACCGACAAGCGTCGGCATCATTCTTCTCCTGGCCCCCCTGGTAATCTCAAAATCTCTTCCCTGGCTGATCTCTCCGACCCCGTCCGTTTCCGGCTACGACCTGACCCGGTGGTTCGTTCCGCTCGGGTTATCCTTCACCTCTTTCCGTCTGATCGGAGTGCTTCTTGACAGTACTGCGCTGAAAATCCCCGTTTCCTTTTCTCGACTGGCGTTACTGTCGTTTTTTTTCCCGACATTCCCCTCCGGGCCGATCACTACGCTGCAATCCCTGAAGGAACTCGGGAACGAATATACATGGTCATCGGAACTTCTCCCGGCAGGGGAACGCATACTTGCCGGGATTGCTCGCAAGGTTCTGCTTGCGGATACCTTGAAAGAATTCGTGATCGATCCATGGCTCGCTCAAGGCGTGGGGCAGTTGGAACCGTTTCAGTGCCTGGTCCTGCCAGTGGTTTTCGGAATGTACATCTATTGGGATTTTGCGGGTTACAGCGATATGGCGATCGGAATCGCAAGGTTGCTGGGATACCGCGTGCCGGAAAATTTCAATCGCCCGTACATGAGCAGGAACCTGATCGACTTCTGGCGTCGATGGCACATCACTCTCAGCGAATGGATCCGGGTCCGACTGATGATGAAGATTGCGGGCCGGCGTGCCGGGATAGTGAAGCTTTCGATCGCGACGATAATATCCATGTCGCTTTGCGGCCTCTGGCATGGATTCGGATGGGGATATTTCCTTTGGGGCATATGGCATGGAATAGGCCTTGTGGCCGTTCACCTCGTCGGGGAAGCGGGAAAGCGCAGCGAGCGGCTTCGAAATGCGATCCGGCGCACGACAGGGGCTTTCGGTTCGACCTTCTTGACGTTCATTTACGTGACGATCGGTTGGGTGTGGTTTTTTCTTCCGGTGCGGGATGGGGCGGCGTTGATACAACGAGGGATGCAATGGCGGGGAGGCGACACCGTCGAATTCCTCGTACCGGTCGGGGTGGCTGCCGGGCTGACGGCGATCTACATTGCCGGGAACCAGGGAAAGCATCTCTGGGAACGGCTCCCCCTTCCGGTTCGCGGAACCTTCCTCGCGGGACTGTTGGGCCTCGTCGTTTACGCCGTCCTTTACCGCCACGGCGTGAAGCAGGAATTCATATACACACAGTTCTGAAGCATTCGTTGGCAGCGCTGAAGTGAAAAGATATTTCCGTTACCTTTGGTACCTTATTGTTATCCTTCTCACACTGGACCTCTGCGTAAGGGCCGAATCATCGCTGCGGTGGGGAGCTCCTTTCTGGGGACCTTACTCGTTTGAAGGAATGATGGTCGATGATGGTCTCGGGGGGCGAAACAGGCCGTTTGCGCGATTTGAAAAGTGGGTCATCAACGGCCAGGGATTCCAGGGTCCCGAACTCCGTATCCCCAAGCCGGAAGGTGTGGTACGTATCGGCGTAGCGGGGGCGTCCGAGATCTTCGGCCTGTACGAAAGCCCCGGATGCGATCTCACGTCCCAGGTTAGAAAAAAGCTCGAACGGTCGGCACCGGGACGTTTCGAAGTCGTCAACCTCGCAACTCCCGGGATGAGCATTCCTCGAATCATCGAACTTTACGAGAGGTTGATACGGAAATTCGAATTCGATGCCATCGTATACTACCCGTCTCCCGCCATGTACCTTGACGGGCAGGCGCCGGCATTCCGGAAACCGATTTCGAGGAGGACCGTGAACGATACCGGATCGACCCCATATGCTTGGGACTTGAGGCTTCCAAGGAAAACATGGGAGATGTTGCGGGAACGACTTCCGGTTCGACTCCAGGTCGAAATGAAGCGATACCAGATCGCTAGGAAACGTCGGAACCATCCTGAGAATTGGGTTTGGGAGCGCCATACTCCTCCGGAACGGGTGAGATTGTTCCATGATCATCTGCTGGAACTCATCAATACCTTCCAGGAAGACGCTACCAGGGTGATGATAGCGACGCATGCGAATCGTTTCCGAAATGTTTCAACCGACATGAATGACCCGTACATGGTGGGATGGATCCGCTTTTATCCAAGGGCGAGTGGTTGGTCACTGCTGGACATGGAGGAAAAGGCCAACCTGATCATACGGGAACTTGCGGGAAATTTTCCCGTGACCGTTGTCGATGTGGAAAAGGAAGTCGGGAAGAATCTCGACCATTACGCAGACTTTGTACATTTCACGGACTCAGGCGCAACCCTGGCTGCCAAGGCGGTCACGGAATCAATCCTTTCCTTATATCCGTATACCCATAGCAACTGAAGATGATCGATCTGTGAATCGGGAAACCTGATTTCATGGTTCAAGTAATCTTTTATTTATCTCTTGTTATGGTGATATATGCTTACATAATTTATCCCGTTACAATATATGTATTGGGAATACAAGGCAGAAAATTCATCAAAGGAAACGAAAAAGAGCAAACCGTTACGGTGATTATCGCCGCATTCAACGAAGAAAAGCGACTGGAAAACAAATTAATAAATACAATGGATGCGAATTATAGCGGAGGAAACATTCAAATCGTCGTAGCATCGGACGGATCGAACGATCGAACCAATGAAATCGTTGACAAATATCACGAAAACGGCGTGGAACTTCTGTCGATTCCCGAAAGGAAAGGGAAAGAAAACGCCCAGAGGGTGGCATTGGAGCAAGCAAGGGGCGAGATCATCGTTTTTACCGATGTGGCAACCATTCTCGAAAAAGACGCGATCCGCCGGATCGTATCCAACTTTGCAGATCCTACGGTCGGTTGCGTCAGCAGTGTGGACCGGGTGATCGGGAAAGACGGGAATCCGTCCGGGGAAAACCTGTACGTCCGCTACGAAATGTGGCTGCGAAAGCTCGAATCGAGGGTGAGCTCCCCGGTGGGCCTCAGCGGGTCCTTTTTCGCCGCGAGAAAATCCGTCTGCGGAGATTTTTCCTCCGATATGGACAGCGATCTCCGGGTCCTGCTGAACAGCGTGAGGCAGGGGTTGCGTGGTGTCGTGGATGAGGGGGCAATCGGTTATTACCAGGATCTGTCCGATCAGAAAAAGGAGTTCGACCGGAAGGTCCGGACGGTGCTTCGGGGGCTGACGCTGTTCTTCCGCAACCTCGAGTTCCTGAATGTCTTCAAGTACGGGCTATTCTCCTACCAGTTGTTCTGCCACAAGCTTCTCCGGTGGCTGGTGCCGTTTTTCATGATCCTCCTTTTTATCGTGAATATACCGCTTGCCTTCACTTCAGGTAATTACGCCTTCCTCCTGCTGGCACAGTGCCTGTTTTACGGGGTGGCGGCGATTTCCTTGTTTCATGATCTTTACTCTTCCCGAATGCTGTTCATAAAGATCCCGGTATATTTCGCCACCGTGAATGCGTCGATCCTTGTTGCCTGGTTCCGGTATTTCGCCGGTCAGCGTGTTCTTGTCTGGACACCATCCGAGAGATAAAAAGACTGGTGACAATTTAAATGTTTGGTTTGTTCGCTTCGTTCGGTCCCATGATTCACGAATTATCAGAAGCACGAATTCGTGACATCTGGGTCCCAGGATCACAAATGAAGCTTTTTTCCAATAACTCCAATATCACCGTTGCCCGTTTTACTCCTAGAAATCATCCTGACAATCCGATTTTTTATTCATCCGGGGATGATAACCTGCATTTGACCATAGATGGCTATGTGATCACGAGAAACGCCCAAGGGACATCCGGCATACGAGCTCAGGTTGACTCGCTGATCGAGGGTTTCCAGGGAAAAGGCATTTCCAGGGGACTCGACGACATCGTGGCAGGAAGCTACGTCATGACGGTCGTAGATGCGTCGGCGCAGAAAGCCTACGTCATTACCGATCCGATCGGATCGGTACCCGCGTACATAAGCGAAGTGGAAAAAGGCTGGCTCGTTTCCACCAATCCCGTGGCATTGGGTCGCACGGGTTTCGTGAACACCGGGCTCGATATGACCGCCTGCGCCGAATGGGCGCTGTTCGCCTTTGCTGTGGGGGAGCGCTACCCGGTCAAAGGCATCAGGACAATCGCAGCGGGCACGATTTTGTCTTTCGACCTCCTTACAGGGAAAATCC
>Ga0137341_1000013_pt1 | contig 15478 bp, 14 predicted proteins | sample EasRivERMLT433_2_FD_106652 | JGI IMG/M metagenome (GOLD analysis project Ga0137341, IMG submission 106652) | Soil microbial communities from meander-bound floodplain in the East River, Colorado, USA - East River MetaG ERMLT433_2 | ecosystem: Environmental > Terrestrial > Soil > Floodplain ... | reverse complement strand
TTCTGCACCTATAGCATCATAACGGATATCCCTGAGTTCGTATCTTAGATATTCGTTACCGTCCTCTCCAAGTTCTCGAATCATTGCAGTTACGACCTTCCTATTTCGTGCTGAATGAGGGGAATTAGTTGTTCTTCTTAGAAACTCAGCATACTGGTCATCCTTCATTGTGTTTTCATAAGGCTTGCTAATGAGGGCATACATTTCTTCACCTTTCTTACTTCGAAAGAATCCGTTAGGCATATACTATAATGAAAAGAAAGGACGTAGCACTAAGTAAAGATTGCTACTATAGAAATAACGATTGCAGCGATTGATAGGCCAATCGCTAAGCCTGAGCCTCCAATATTAGACATCTAGACAGATACTCCAGTCAGTTCACGACCCCATGTTGATTTTCGTAGGTGTTGTTTGAACCAGTCTTTCTGTATTGTCATTGTTTGTTGTGGGTTGTTGTTTTCGAACTGAGTTGTCTTCCTTGGACCCTGAATCATAACAAATGCTCTGTTGTCAAAGACATATGCTACGTTGTCAGTTACATCCTCGTTTAGTATCCATCTGGCTACATATGGTAATCCAGGTGGGCTTGCTATTACATCGTTCTGTGCTCTGTCGGATGCTGATAGTGTCTGTAGTACCCCTCTAATCCATGTGTTAGTTTCATAATCAATCCATACATTCTCTCTTGAGATTACCGTATTGACTGCTGCTCGTTTGTCTGCATTGATTGCTGTCTTGACTGTGTTGAAGTTAACAGTTGGTCTGTTTGTTGATTGAAGGTTACCTGCTGTATATGCACCCCAATCTGCACCTGCTACATCAGCAAAGGTTGCTAGAAGAGCTACTAACCTCTCATGCTTTACCCTAACAAAGTCTTGTGCAATGTGTTCGAGTATGAATGAAGTGATTGGATAGGTGAACTGTCTCATGTAGAACTCTTCAGTAAATCCAATTCCTACACCTGACTTTTCTAGTCCAATGCGAGTCTCAGTAAAGGCACCCCATCCGGCTGTCTCGATTGGGTCGTTCTCCTTATATCCAGTCCTTACTGCCTTGGTAGTATCATCGTACTCTGGGTATATTACTTGGAGTTGGTCCGTGTTTACAGTCTCAGTGATTTGGAGTAGGTTATACTTTTGTGCGACCAGTAACTCGTTACGGAGGAGTTCGTTCTGAACTGTAGTAACTGTGATTGCTGGGAACTCTGTTGATGTTATGATACCTGCTGAATGTGCACGTAATGCTTCGTCCTGCCATTCATTTGTATAGAAACCATATTCCACTTGGTCATCATTAGCATGTGATTGTCCTGCTGCACTTCTTGCTAACAGGTCATTGTATCGTTTTGTATTGATAACCTTTGGATATGAACTCCAAGGTATGTGAGTGTCTTTACTATATTCCCTTGCTGGTCTAAAGCTAGGGTCTTCCAGATAGATAAAACCATCTTTTGGATTGTATAAGGCGTTTGATAGTTTGCGTTTGTCTTGTAATGTACGCTCTTGTGATAAAAGCTCGCGTACATACTCCTTTTGATTTTCTTGCGATGGAGGATATAGATAAGACATTTCTATGCTCCTGTTCCTGTCTCTGGTAGGTTATCCATACCACTGCAATCTATGATTATAAGGTCGTTATCAGCTGATGCTGGACATGCTATATTATCATGTTGTGTAATGTTACGAACATATCTGCCTACTACATTCGTTCCTAATGTTCCGTTCCATGCCACTACTTCAGTGAGTGGAGCGGTTGTACTTGGCATAACATACTCGCCTGCTGGTATGACTCCATCTGATGCTCTCTTGATATATCCTTTAACTATAACTGAGCAATGTGTATCTGCCGCTGCTGCTCCTCTGGTTGTAGTTACAACTCCAGTCTGGTTATTAGTTGATTGAGTTAGAATGTCAGTATTGCCACAAAAACCAAATGGTCTAACTGAGGCTGCACCTGCTGGCTCCCAGTTATCGTTTGCTCTAATGTAAGTAAGCAAATCACCATATGCCATTGCTACGGCACTTTTCTTTTGTCCTGATAGTTGTGTAAATCCCCTTTCTGACCCTTCAGCTAATGCGTAATTAGTCGACATCTACTAAACTCCGCCTCCCTCAAGAATCCTGCGTTGTAATTCCAATGTTTTCTGTACGTTTGAGGTTCGATTCTGGTTTTGGGAACTACTGAAATCTGGCACGTCGTGACCATTCTGCTGAACTGATGCAGACTTTGCGACTATCTCTTCACCTACCATCTTTCTCGAAGTATTCTGAGCCATCGCTAACTCTCGTTTTGTCTTCCAATATTCTGAAAGCCATTGTTCTGAGATGTTCTCGCTCATTGTCTTTTGAACCTCCTTAGCATGAGATTCATCTGATTTGAACAAGTCTCGTGGTATGATGAATGCTAACCTTGCTTGCTTTCTTTCTTGTTTGATTGTGTCTAGCTCTTTACCTTGAGTCTTTAGCTGTTTACCCTGCTCCTTCAATAGTTCAGACATTTGTCTTACCATTGCTTGAGCTTCTTGCAAGCTCTTTGGTTCAGTAGAGGCCAGTTGCTCTGTCTCCTCATTCTCAGGAGTTCTTTGTTGTGCTTCTGGTTGTGGCTGCTCTGATACTTTGTTAATTGATGGTTGATTACTATCTGTAGCCGTCACAGTAGGGGGTGTTAATGTGACTTGTTGCCCACTAATCGTTTGTTGACTAGTGTTTTCTGTTTGAGACATTATATTATTATTAGGAGTTGCGTTTGGAGAACTTTGAGAACTATTAGAATACCGTGATTGCACTAGGTCTATAGTGGCCTGTTTAACACAAAAACCTAGATTCTCCTGAGATGCAGACCTTGTCTTAATCATACATTCCTTTTCGACGCCTAAACATTTTCCTCTAACACCTGCTTGATGGGGACCATATGCAGGGACATCAACTAAGGCAACGTGAGCAATAGCCCAATGGTCAAATATGCCCGACTTTTCTTCGTTAGGATAAAGATGCGCATTTGATATAATCTGGGGTGAAGTCCAACCAGGAATACCTGTTCTGTAAGTGTCAGATTTGAGAATATCCTTTGCTTCCGAATCTGTAACCTCCAGAGTGAATGCATATCCCATTTCTCTTTTGTCGACACTTCGAACTCTACCTACTGCAAACTTCTCCTGCCAGTTAAAGTACTCCTCAGCATTTGGTGGATGACCTAACTCTTCTGCTGCTTCCTCAAGTGTTGGATGAACAAAGTTACCTGCTTGATGAGTATGATAACGATTGTTAGGATTCCTTCTGTAAATGACAACAGGCTTGTTGACCGCTGATTGTACGTTTGTCTCTATAGAAATAGGGCTAACTCCCCATTTATTGGCATTTAACCCTGGCGGTAAGGCATAATAAACTAAGAATAAACGGTCTGTCTCATTATCATAATGTCTTTGGAGGGTATCATCTTCAAATGACTGAATGTTATACGTCACGATTTAAGTGAGGATAAGAGTTATAGTGAGAACTACAACCTTAGTCTATTTGATTTCATATATATCTCGCTTACCTAATATAGAGTGATGAATTCAAAACTGTTCATAATTGCGGCACTTATAGTAGGTGTAGCAGTTACAGGTCTAGTTTCGACAATTGGTCCACAACTAGCAAAAGCACAAACTGAGAGCCAGGACAACAATCAACAGCAACAACAGAATGTTGGTAATGGAAATAACTATCAGACACAAACAAACAAACAATGTACTAAGAATGGTGTAGAGGTTCCCTGTAAGAGAAGATAAGACAATCTAGTAGGGGTCTACCAGCAGTCCAGGAAACTCGGATATGCCAGCACTGACCCCAATTTGATTTCAGTCTAGTAAAGGATAAATGGTATCTTGAGAACTATAATGTGCTTATGAAGGGGTAACAACGGGGGCGATTTCTAGTCAGTAAATGTCCCTGGTGGAGACGGAATGCTAGATAAACACTGTTCTCCATACCTTCATAGTTTAGGGAATCCACCATAGCCACATTGATATTGTCAACAACAAAAACAACAACCCAAGGATGAGGCTCATTTATAGTATAGCTGAGCCCCGTAGAAGATTGGGTCATCTGTTGATACTGAGGAGGTTGCTTGTAACTTTACCGAGCGCAACTGGTTAGCAAAGAATGTAGGTATTGTTCCAGTTACTACATTACGGCCTGATACTGCATTAGATATTGTTGCCAAGACATCTGCTGTTGTTTGTGAGATTACCCTTATCTGATGTGTGCCTGAACCAGAGTTCTTATTCCATGAAACGTAAAGGCGGAAGTCATTACGTCCATTACCATCGACATCGCACCCATTACCTTCTCCTCCTGAAGTAGTCATTAAGTCTACAAAGGATGTGCCGAGATTTGCTTTCGTTAGACCTGAAGCAACAGTCCATGAACCTACGATATATTCTGCTCTTGTTAATGCAAAATCAAAGCGGTCAGTGCCAACTTGTTCTGTGATTGTGAAGTCATCATCGTTTGTAAAGTTCAGACGTCTGCCTACGGTTCCAATCTGAGCCCCTGCTTCAAAGATGATAGCCTTTGTATCTGCTGAAGCACCTGGTGCTGCCCACGCAGGAGCACCGGTTACCATAGTCAGAATATGGCCATCAGTACCAGCAGTGATGAGTGCAATGTTAGATGCGCCTGCTCCCTTAAGAAGAGAGTTAGTTGTGATAGTGTTTAGACCTGTACCTCCTTTTGTTACACCTAGGATGCCACCAATACTATTCAGTGTGAGGTTAGCTTCAGATACATCAATGTCTACTTCATTGTTAGGTGTATCTAATGCTACGGTTATCTTACTACTAGCTGCATTTATGTTTCTAAACTCTAGATTAGCAGATGCTTTTTGTTTGAATAGGCCTTGACCTCCAACACCTACATTAGTAGCAGTATTGGCCTCACCTGTTGGAGCAGCACCGAGAACATCAAAGTCTATTATTGTACCACCAGTTGATTTCATCATGAAATGGTTGTTTGATGGTTCAACATAGAATCTCTTGGTGTTGGCTCCAGGATTACTAGGAGTTGTTTGTGCTGCTAAGATATCAAATGAGCTCTGCCATACCCATGGGTTCTTTATCTTGACCTGTCTGTTAGATACAGTCTTGGCGTTGAATATCTTCATAACTTCCAGGAGGTCATCGGCACCGTAGAATGCTGATGTTCCTGGGTCTGAGATACTAACCTCTTTGAAGTCACTAAACGACATTAACTATTTACAGAGTCTTGTTGTTTCTCCTTGCTCTTGTTTACTATTGCCCAAACTTCAGGGGTCATAGCCAATCTATCGCGTATTGCTCTAAGCATGGTCTGATTGTTAAAGAACTCATTCTCAAAGTGGTTTACCACCTGATAGGTTAGGGCAGTAAGTTCGTTTACTCTGACTTGAAGTGCTTCGTTCTGCTCGGCCAATACATCAACATTATGTGCTTCTCTATCCCGTTCTGTTTCATTATCATCGGTCAACTTGTGAAGTCACTCGTAAGGAATATTTAAGCCGATAGTGTCCACCACATGATTTGTCTTGGTACTGCATCAACTGTTGTAAAGTTTAAGTCAAACTGACCTTCTGTTGAGAATGGAGTAGTATCATTAACTGCTTCTGCTAGTGTAGTAGTTGATGATGCTGTTGCTGCTGCTAAACCAGGAACACGATACACTTTATCGTTCAGCATGATTGTTGCTTCCTTGGTATTACCAGTAGTGATATTCTCTGTTGTCCTAGAGAGACAACCTTGAGTTGTACCGTCTGTTGCACCTAGAGAGAGTTTGGAAACTAGTGAGACTGATTTGCTCTTAGCATATCCTCCACAAACAAGCATTGCTGCCTTTACATCGGCATATGACTCTATGAGACGCCCACTATGTATTCCAGTTGCAATAGGTTGTGTCATTACTCCAGCATCCCATCTTCCACCTTTGATAAAGAGACCGGAGAATCTATCGTTATTGCTAAAGGGTAAGAATAGAGGGTATTTGATTTGAAATCCATCAGGAGTCCATGACATAAAGGTTGCAGAAGCGTCCTCGTCTTGTCCATCAGGGTCTATGCTTGCGTTAACTCGGACATTCTTTGCCAGAGTGTAAGAGGTAGTAGGAATGACTGCATGTTGATTGACATTGGCGACATACCAATTTCGTTCAGGGTCGTTTCCTCCTTGGGTCCATATGTTAAAGATGCCTCCCTGCTGACCTGTTTCTGCGGGCCAACTGGGCGTAGTAGTATAAGGATAAATGAATAGTCCAAAGTCTGGTTGAAAGCCTACTCCAGTATAATCCTTGGGGGTGTTAGTGAGTACAGAACCCACAGTAAAGTCTGCAACTTTAGCATCTATGATATCGGAACCCCATATTGCTAGATAATGACCTACTGTTCCATTGGTATTTACAGACCAAGTAATATCAAACCCTGTAGCAGTCATTGTTACAGAGCCTCTATCAAGAATGAATGTTGAAGTGGTTCCTGTAGGGTCCATAAGAAAGAAGGCCTCATCACCGTACCATCGCCTTGCAAATGACTCACTGAAATTGTCACGTGCAGTACTACCTAAACATCTGTTTGTTGTGCCATCAGAGAATCCTATACAGGAGCCTCCTCCTTCGCTATAAGTTCCAAAGGTTGCACCCGCTAGACCAGAGCCCCATAAGATAACAGCGCGTGGCTGTGCTCCTAAGTTTATGGAGGTTGTTGTTGAACCTGCTGCTGTTTTGGTCCATGTTCCCACCTTAGCATTGACATCAAGAGCGGCAGGAGGAGAGTCGGCACCTGCTGCCACTTCAATCTTGAAAGGGTCAACAGCACCCTCGACTTTACGGACAGCATCTAACCATCCTCTAGCAATGTCCTCGTTAGCACATTGGATAATGAATATAGTATCATCACTACTGCTGTACGCATGTTTAACCCTGACTATTGGAGCATATATCTCGTCTACAACACCATGCACATGTATTCGCTCAACCGTAACATTCTCAAGACGATGACCTACTGATACTTTGAATGTTGTTGCTGTATCTGCCATTCTTGTTAAGGCACACTCTTCTGAGTCATGTATGCATAATACATATCGAGTCTACGGATTGATGCTACTTTAGTTTCATTTCTGAAATGATAATTCAATGAAGTTGTAGCGATAGGAATATCTGTTGTATAATAGGTTACTGCACCCTCGTTAATAGCCCATCCCATTCTAGTATTTGGTTCATCCGCTATTATTTCTAAAGTAACAGGCGTATTATTAGCAAGGGTCACACCGGTATCTACTTGTACGGGTGCACCTGCCGCATCATTTCTTAGTAGTTTGATTGTTGTGTCAGTTGTAGATGAGTAACGGAATAGAAAACCGGCAACAGCAGTAGCTAGAAAGGCATCAGTAGTATTTGGGAGTGCCGCAACCGCAGCCATGCCAATAGCGAATCTTTGACTAGTAATATCATTTGTTTGGAATCTTGTCTTAAAGCGGAAATTCTGGTCTCTCTGGGTATGAAGGCCTGCAACAGGGACGTCCCATCCTGAGAATCCTGCTTGATTACCAATGGTGGTACCAGTAGCAAAGTCTGTAGTATTCTGACCTGTTGTAGTAGTATCACTACGAGTAGAGATTGTTCCAAAGGGTCTACAGTTTGCAAACAGAGCAGTACCATCTCTTGCTCCTCCTGTCCATAAACCCCAAATAGTGCCACCTGCTGCAGTATCAGGCCAGACAGTATTCTCAAGGGCTACAACTCCTCCAGCGGATGTCTTTGTAGAGAGTTTACCTGATGCACTATCTAGGAATATTCTTCTGGTTCCTGCAGCAGGATTAGCAGGAACAGAAATCTGGGATATATCATGATAGAATGCTCCGAAACTATTGTTCTGGTCATTATAGAGCAGTGCACTGTTTAGCAATGATTTTGATAATGTCGAAATCTTAGATGTAGTATGAATAGAATGCTGAGTATCTCCAATGTTTGAGATAGTATTACTTGCCGCATCAATGGTTTTATTTGTTAGAGTCTGAGCAAACGCTGCTGTGACTAGGGTATCACCTGCAGTGAGTAAAGGAAAGGTTATTGCCCTATCCGCGGTGATTGCCGAACCAGTGAGAGCATAAGAGAAAGTGTTAGCAGGATTCCTTACTTTCAGCCTACCAGAACGGAATAGAGAGTCAAAGTCGCCATAAGTGTTTGCTGCATTGAGCATGACATCACCGCTTCCTCCTCCTCCCGTTGCTTCCAGGTCTATTGTAGTGCCTGCTGATGTTCTTACGGATAGTTTGCCTGTAGCCTGGTCAAAGAATATTCTACGTTTACCTGCTGCCGGATTAGCGGGTACTGCAATGTCACCAAAATCAAGATAGAAATCACCTAAATCATTATTCTGGTCCTTGTATACGATATTTGCGTTGAGTTTGGCTTTGTCTGTTATTGTTGCCAGAGCAGTATCAGGTATGCCTACATTCTCAAGGTCTATGATTGTGCCAGAGGTCTTCTTTATCTTGACCTTGTTATCGGAAGGGTCAACATAAAAGCGAGAAGAGTTTGTTTCGGTAGGTGGAGAAGGTGCTACACCTGGAGGCTTCATATCGAAGTGGTCAAGCCATAACCATGTGTTGAGGATACGAGGTCGTCGACTTGCTACAACTTTCCCATTGAGGATTTGCATAACCTCCTTCAGGTCATTACCTCCAAATCTAACAGCAGAACCAGGATTGTTTGCTGTAGCCTCTTTAAAATCTGTGAAAGACATCTTAAGAAGTCACCACTACCTGCGCATAGGCAATCGACAGACCCTTCTCTGCGGCCGTTGCTGATTCAATATGCATATACCACGCCAAATCCGTTGTAGTTGCTGGTATTGTTGTTGTATATGTGAACGTAGTGCCATCCAGTATTACAACACAGTTTGTTGAGTTGATTTGTATCTCGAGTGTATGTGCAGTAGTATTTGCAAGTGCTTTGGTTGAGTCTTCTTCTGTTTGTGCTGCTGCTCCACTGTTACGGGCAATACGGTAGTTAGTGTGGGTCCCTATTGTTCCATGAACCATAACACCTGAAGCATTAGCGAGAGGGATATCCCCATCGGTACCTCCTCCACTTGGAAGAGTGGTGGTCTTTATTCTAAATCCTAAGGTCGCACTAGTGTTTGACCATGTTGACCCGCTAAACTCTTGACTTTCGAATCCAGTAGGGTCCGCACCAGTATCCTCATCTAACTCGATACCATCCGTATCGTCTCCAGGAAACTCTAGGGATACACGGTCATTAGCAAGCATTGCATATGTATTTCCTGGAGCAGCTATTGTTGCAACTTGTTCTCCAGAACCAAATGAGTTAGGAACAAATGTGCCGAGAGATACGAGTGTGCTGTCGCTATTCTTTCTGATTCCTACAGTTGCACTACCTGAGGGAGTACCATACTTACGGAATCTAACAACGACCTCAGTAACAGCCTCACCCAATCCAGGAGCACCAGAGTTAAATCTAACACCTAGCCTTGATAGACCGGCTGCCAGTTCATAATGAGTGGCTGAGTTCTGAGTAACATCGAATCGAGTAGTTGTTACTCCTCCACCTGTTCCTCCACCGCCTGCTGGCAAAGCGGTAGCACTGCTAAGCCCTACCTTTACCTTACATGTTGCTGTTGACGTTAACTTCCATTTTGCTTTGAATACACATGTTGAATCCCTACGAAATCCCGCTGCAGTCTTAAACTCTGCTATTGTCCCAGAGGTTGCGGCTGTATAGATATCTGTAAAGGACTCCGATGAGGAAGAGGATGAACCATGTAATCTGTTATACGTATAAGCAAAGCCCATCATTCCATCACCATTACCACTTCCACCAAAGAAGGCACCCCATCTACCAGTAGTTGCCGCAATAGTACCATCGGGTAGTTTAACACCTCCGAAACCTGATGGCGCTACCCATTCGATATCAGTACCAGATGGATTAACTCTTAGAAATGTGTTAGCTGCACCCTTTGCAAACCTATCAAACTTTGTTGCATTATTACGCATAAGTTCACCCGCTGTGTTTGTTGTAGAGTGTTTCAGTGTGATAGTATCTGTATTGGCTACTGTTCCAGTGCCCATTGTTTTGTTGGTAAGAGTTTGAATGAATGCCTCTGTTACTGCTGTATCATTGCCTGTGAGAAGTGGTAAGAACAGATTACGGGAGGCAGTAAGAGCAGAGCCGACTAGAAAGTATGCAAATGTATTTGCAGGATTTGTTATTGCTAACCGTGAGGAGCGGAAGGTTTGTTGAAAGTCCCCAAAGGTATTGGCCTGTGCGGCTCTGACAATACCAGCCGGTAATGTGAGGTCTATCTTCTGATTACCTGTATCGTCTGAGATGTTAACCGAAGCATCAGGTGAGAATATTGATTTGAACTGGAGGTCTACTCCTAACTTCTGATAGAACGTACCAATACCGGCACTACCAACATTAGAAGCAGTGTTTGTTTCTCCGCCTCCTCCACCTCCAACAGGTGTTTGCCATTCTATATCGGTACCCGCGGCATTGACTGCTAGAACTTGATTCGCAGTTCCTTTCGTAAACCTATCATACTTTGTTCCAGTACCTCTAAGGATATCGCCAACAGTGTTTGAGGTAGAGTGCTTTACAGTGTTCAGGTCTACGTTGACAGTCTTGTTGCTAACGGTTTCAGTGCCAGTTGGAGACCATGTACCTGAACCAATATCCTCGAGATTAACGATAGTACCTCCAGTCTTCTTTATCTTCAGTTTGTTATCAGTTGCGGATAAGAAGAGATGAGCAACATTAGCCTCACTGGGTGTGGTAACAGATGCTTCACTGATTTGTTTAAGCTCTTGCCAGGTTGACCAACGCCAAGGGTTTATGACTTCAGGTCTTTTGTTAGAAACAACCTTAGCATTGAATATCTTCATGATATCCAATACATCATCGCTACCGTACCTCGTAGCAGAGCCAGGATTAGCTACTGTTACTTCCTTGAATGGGGTGAAGCTCATTGAGGCGGCGTCCTCTTGAGTCCTACTCTCTTAGGTTTCACAAATGTTTTAGTCGGAACATTAGCACCTGTTACACTCTGTCTAAGGCCTTCCCTTAACTTCTCACGTTGTCTTTCGACAGTTCTAGCCTTACCTGCTTGTTGTAATGGGTCTACTACTTTGCCAGTTTTCTTGACCTGTGCTTGTTGTTCTTCTGCTACTCCTGCGCCAACCATCTGCATGTTCTGTTGTCTGCGTTCTTCTTCCATCTCAAGCAACTGAGCCCGTTCATTCTCGTCTGTTACACCTATACGCTTCAATGCAGTACCAATGGTAGCAAGGCCGTTGTTCTTCAGTAGGATGGCCATCTCGGCTCGTTCTTTGAATGTGTCATAGTTCAGTGGTTCTAACTCTATCTTTATCTTCCAAGGTAAACGATAAGGTAATATTTCACCAGTCTTAGGGTCTATTGCTTCTAATGGTACTACTTGAGGCTTTTCTTTCAATACTGGTTTCGCTGGGTCTTCTTGGTCCTGTTCCTCACCATCTACAACCTTTGCTTTTGGTTTTGTTTCCGGTTCTTCTGGTTCTGTCGACGGTTCTATACCTGTTATGGATGTTTGTTCACGAGCGGCGCTTCTCTCGGTTTCGATAAGGCCCTTAATGATAGGATTTATCCACTGGTCTTGAACAATGTCCTTAAACCATGAACGGTATATCTTTAGAACTGAAACAGTCCATGCTTCCATGAGTTCTTGTGAAGTGGCTCGATTTAAGATGTCTGGGTCAAATAATATTATGGGCACTTGGAGTTGTCTGATTATCTCTCGATAGTTTTGGTCTCGTTGGTCTAACAACTTATCCATGTCATGGCCTAACTGGTGTACTTCTACCGTTGCAGCCTGATTAGTTACGATACTGTTACCTGCTCCCTTTGCTATATCATTAGCTAGTTTGGTCATTATCTCCTTGTTAAATGAACCTGGTAGTTTGATTAGCAGGAAGGCGGCCCATAGTCTGAAGTTAATCTCCTTGAGATTGCGTTGATTAGTTATCCTGTTGAGTTCTGATAAATCAACAATTCTTTCTAATAATGAGTATCCGTACTGAAAAGTACCTGGAGATATGTTATGATTACGATTGCAGAAGTACATCATATCCTCTGCTTTGATAATAGAAGAAGGAAATGGAAAGTCTAGGTGCTCTACTGCTATAATCTCCCAAGTCTTACGATGGACGTAGACTTGTCCAAGGTGCATAGAAGGCAGTACCTTGATAGCGATAGGCATGCCATCAATGTCTGAGCGCTCGATAAGGCCACATGCTCTACCAAAGGCAAAGCACTGCACTAACAGTGAGAACATATGAATCTGAAACTTTACTTCTCGGTTAATCTGGTCTATCTTACGCTTATAGGTACGTATCTGAGGACTGTTAGTGTAGAACTCAAGGGCAGCTGATGCTTCTTCCTCTGTATCAAACTCGGTATTAGTATCTATAATAGTCTTGAAATGGTCACCAAGCATGAACTGAATAAGGAAGTCAATAGCTGCTGAGGCTATACCATCATCACGTATCACTTCATGATAACGAATGAGGTCAACAGTATCATAAGGTGATTTGAACTGGTCTGAATAATCAGGACCTAGTATAGGGATTAAGTCTTTGTTGTCTGGTTTCTTGAGGTCTCGAGTCTTAGACTTACCACCTCCTCCTTCTTGCCCTTCTGTTTGGAGTTGGCTGTTAGTAGTTCTTGCTGCAATGAGGGCAGCATTGCGTGTTATGAATGAGGTGTAGTTTGGTACTGGTCTATTGGTGTTAATGGAGTTAACAATAGGGTCCTCTTTAACACTAGATTTAATGGAAGGCATTAACGATAAGCTCGGTATATATAAAAATCATAAAAAGAAGCACCACATATAATATAGTGCGGGAGGAGGTCTATTGGGCTACAAGTACCATAGATTGTAAGAAGTCCATTCTAGAACTGATTTCTGATGCCCTTTCGCATCACTAATAATCTCTTCTTGATTCTACTCGCTTATCTATTAGGGTGGCACCAATATTCTTTAACCACTTATCCTCATCAGGTTCAGGGTCATAAGGTGGCTCTATGAGCATAGCATCACCCTTATCATCTGGTACGATACAGAATGTTGGAGCAGTAAGGTCAAGAGGTTTTATCTCTTGCATGCCGGGTAGTTTTGTGAGGGATGTGTCTGTAACAACATGACACTGGGGACATATGTAATGAGGTCCTCTCTCCATAGGAAAGTATAGGTGTGCTTGTGGGAATAGGTATAGTTCTATCTCACAGTGCTCACACATATAACGGGGTTGGGATGTTCCCGTTAGGTCTAGGAGTTTATTTTCCTTCTCCTTTATTCTCTTCGAATCCTTTGTTGAATCTAACATCTTGTTCTACCTTCTTAATCGTGGCATGCATAACATTTGAGTCGAGGCCTGATTGTACTGATGTGTATATCGCATCCATTGCTTCTTGAGTTGGATTAACATGCCCGTCAATCTCAACATAACCGCCTGGCTTAAAGTATTCGATAGTAGCATCTGAGTTAGGAACATAGCAATGACCAACACCTGTAGAAGGGTCATAGTCTAAAGAGTTTGTTATGTCATTACCAAACTTATCTCGAATATGAAATCGTAGTTTGAGCGCATCGGGTGCTTTGTGCCGTTCATATAGTATCATACGTGTTGTGGATAAGAGTCCTTAATCCGTATAAATGCATCTAGACGTTTCTTGATATTCTCTGGTGTTTCTTCATTAGCTTGTTGCCATTTCTCATATAGGTCATGTTCTAACATGTAGCCCTTACTCCGAAGCTTATGGTCTGTTGTTATGGTTAGATGTTCGAGTTTGGTAGTATCTGATTGGTATCCCATGTTAACAGCGGTCCTCTTGTTACGGATAGTGAAGTGATTATCAACATATTGTAACTCCCATGGTCTATAGAATACTCGTGCACTGTTCATAGCATAATCAGGTGTGTATCTTTTCTGATTAATGATTAAGGGGATTGTATAACCTTTGATGAATGTGTGCTTGTTCTCTGTGATATGTCGCTCTAACTCCTCTATAAACAGGGCCCAATCTGTCTTGTCATTAACAACATACTCATCAGAGTCCATAACTATGATAGCATCTAGCTTATACCCTTCTGACTTGTCAAAGTATATTTGACGCTTTACTATTTGACTGGTATCTGGTGCATCTATGATAACAGAAGGTGTTTGTATTGTTTTGAATAGGTCTCGTGTTTTCTTATCTGATAATGGTTTGCTGCCTGTATGACCTTCATATCGTCCATCAACTGCAATAAGCATATCAATAGGGTATGATTGTAGTGAGAACAGCATCCTTTGTAACGAATCAAAGTCATTGTAGAAAGATAGACCTATTCCTATTTTGAGCATTATAATGACAGCACACCGTTGATATCGGTCTTAAGTGTTATGTGGTCCTCTCCCATACTTGGTAGGTTCTGCATTCTTTGGATAAATCTAGCATCCTTCCATAACCTGTACGGAAACTTGAAGTCTGTTGGTACGACGGGTACAGTCTCAGTTACGGGGTAGGTACTATAATGACGACGTAATGTGACAGAAGTCTTGCATCCAGGACATGAGGTTCTATGTTTATCTCCTGCATACTTCCATGCATACTGACACTTTTTGCATACTATTTCTTGCATACGTATGCATAATGATGCATCTACTTATAGTATTCCAGTGATAGTCTAAGTGCGTCGAACAGGTCCATCTTGTTCTCTGATGATTTGTCGAGTTTAAAGGTATCTGGTTTGTTCTTGGCTATTCTAAGGTCTGTCAACAGGTCTTTATGTCCTTGTGATGTGTCTGGGTTGATTGCTAGCATGTGCTTATCTACTATCTCCTTCGCATGGTCTAGCATTGGCTGATTGCGTTGAGAGAACATGATAGGGACTATGTTCATGAAATATACGGGGTCTGAATCTGACTCCTTTGCTAGTGCGGTGAGTTTGAGGTAGTCTGGGTCTTCTCCGACAATGGTTTTGAGTGAAGCGATAAAGCTTGGAGCAGAGCCGTCGATAAACACTTTGTTAGTCCCATTATCGAGTGAGTGTTCTCTAATGAGGCTATAGACTTGTTTGACCATTGTGTCATAATCTGGTCGGTCAAACTGCTGACAATAGATGACTCTGATTGCCCCTTCCACGTATTCAGTAAGGACAAATGCAGTTCGGGAACTGCCCCACCCGATATCAATACCAAGAGATTTCCTTGTGGCGTTTGCGATACTTGGACGCATATTTCTGATTCTTGAATCAATCTCTCTGCCGAGTCGCTCACACTCCAGTACTTGAGGTTCATTGAATAGCGTTCCAACACCATAGGCGTACTGTCCTTCGTACTCTCGTTTAAAGTATGGTTGGTCTTTCTCTTCTTCAATGAAATGCGGCTCGTATATTTTGTCCAACCCTCGTTCGTATAGATATTGTAATCTTT
>Ga0137341_1000012_pt1 | contig 15705 bp, 14 predicted proteins | sample EasRivERMLT433_2_FD_106652 | JGI IMG/M metagenome (GOLD analysis project Ga0137341, IMG submission 106652) | Soil microbial communities from meander-bound floodplain in the East River, Colorado, USA - East River MetaG ERMLT433_2 | ecosystem: Environmental > Terrestrial > Soil > Floodplain ... | reverse complement strand
TTTCCAAGTATTTGGGTCCTTCTTTTGCCGGGACCGGAACTGGGAAAGGACGGTAATCTTCGATTTCGCAAACCCATTTCCTGCGGGCCTTTGGAGCATTGAGAACGTTTGTAGGATCGAGATACACCGAGCCTACTAAGCCACAGCCGAAGTACTCAGCGGCGCCGCGCGAGCCGCCCGCGCGGCGAACTCCTCGGTAGTAAATAAAAGGGCGACCAGTTGTGACTTTCCCTCGATACTGATTCGGGAACTGATAACGCTCTCCGGTGACATCCTGCCAGTGGTCGTATCGTCCGCCCGCTGTCACCTCATTCTCCACTAGTACGAGTGCGTCCATCTGTTCCACAGTATCCGGGTAACGCTCAGGCCGAGCTGCGGGGCCTTAGGATCTCCCGCAGAGCAACAATCAGCTCCAGCCTGTTGTTAGGCACCTTAGTCCCTTCTTGTGTTTTGCTCAATGTCTATTAATACCATTATGGATTCTGAGACAGCTATGCAACTTAAAAGAAAAATTCCCCCGCCAATTATTTCAAGTAAGAATGTACCTAAGCTAAAATTTCTACTGTTCAAAGTACTCAATATAGCTAATATCAACATTAGCCCGCCAATGTACCCAAACCAACGAATAACCTTCGAAATAAAAACCAGCGCGGGATATTTTGTCTTCACAGATTGTTGGTTCGTTATGCCATCTCTCATCGTGCTGGAATTCCCCTGCGGCCTCCCAAAATTACTCATAAATTCCATTTTGTTATTATTTTCATTTAAATAATCTGATCTTGTCCAGCCACACTTCTCACATTTCGTTGATATCCACGTGACATCTGATCCACACTTGCATTTCCAATAATCTTTTGGATTCGAAGCAGATTTTTCGGCCAAGGACGCGTAATATTTTTCAATTATGACCCCACATTTTGGGCAAGTCGGAAAAGGCTCATTATTGTTTTCGTATTTGCATTTAGGACAAATTGTTGTGGTCAGCATTCATCCTCCACATAGAGTATGCCTAACGCTCAGGCTAAGCTGCGGGCACTCAAGAAGTTCGCCAAGTGAGCCGTCAGCTTCAGCCTGTTGTTAGGCTCATTCAAGTCCTAAATATTTCCTGATATGTTTTGCCAATATATTATTGATTTCAGTATGGCGGGGAACAGGCTGTTTGAGGCCCGTATGTGGATTGAAATATATGTCGTGCCTTGATCCTGGCCTTAACAGCACACATCCATCTTTCAGGAGTCCTTTTATGAACTCCTTTCGTTTCATATTGCTAATGCTTTTTCATGATGCTTTGCAGGCACATCTTCCATTAACAACATTTTGTATGCATCTATAATATTTTCTTCTAATTCTTTCAATGTCTTGCCTTGGGTCATAATTTCAGGATGTTCTTTCAATTTCCCGAGCCACCATTTCCCACTTTTCCAATAAATCATCGTCATTCCGGTTTTCACGTCGCTCCCCCCTGCTTTGGCCTTATTCCTTAGATGCATTTTCTTTTATGCCACGAGCCTAACAGTTTATTAGACGGCCGCATGGATAACAGTGCATATACAGCAGCTGTATAGTACCTTTATTAGGCAGCGGCTGTATAGCTGGTCCGAGTATCGGCGCCTTTCTGGTTGATTCCACTTCCATGGGTTTACCAACCCGAAGGCCCTGATCTAGGACCCGACCCCAACGCTTAAGGTGAACTGGAGGACCTTATAATCTCCCGCTTGGTAGTCGTGCGCCCTAGACTGAGGTTAGTCGCATTTATTTTCCCAATGTTTCATGATGCAACTTTCAATCGATTTCAACATATTAACTGCTTTATTATATTTTTTTGGAATCCCATCATGCATTTCAACTTTATCTTTCAAAAATATATGAACTTCATTACGATAGTCCCTAAGTATATGAAGGTCATCTCGAATTTTCTGCGGATAGACACCCTTAGAATTACATAAATCAATCGCTTTTTTAAATTTAAGATCCCCTGAGCTCCATCCATTTTGATAATAATATTCAATTAACAGTGTTTCTATCAATGCAATTACCGGAATCGTAGAGTGCCATTCCCAAAGATTACCAGCGGTAAGACCAATACGCCATACATTTAGATTCCATCGATTGATATCACACAACTGAATGACACAAGCCATTGTTCTTTTTCTTTCATATGATAAATAGGGCCATCTGCAATCCAAATCTTTTATCTTACGGATATAACCTCGAGGGAAGGATATTTTATATGGATATTTCATTGCAGGCATTCGCGTTGTTAATTATTGTGCTACCTTTTCAAAAATAACTTTTAATTGATCTTCCGAATTTGACGAGTACACATAGATCTCCAATTAATATATTTATTGTGTACCTCACGCTCGAGCCAAGCTGCGTACACTCAGGATGTTCTCCAGGTTAACACTCATTTCAGCGTTTTGTTAGGACCCACTTAGAATCATCCTTTTTTCCTAGAATGTGCTTTCCTCTTCGTCCAAATAGCGTCAACGTCAATTGTTGGAAGTACCTCTCTAAGCTTTTCCAAGGCTTTTTTGCTATAACGCTTATGTACAACGCTTCCAATTTTAAATATCTTGAAATACTCTGGATCATTCTGAATTTCCAGTTCCATAATAATTGCTAGTAACTTACTTGATGATAGACCTAAATGATCTGCTAAATTCATTAACCCAAGTGTGTAAAAATCTATTTCGCTAACCCGTTTCACCGCAACAATGGTGGCCCCTGGAGTACCTTCAGGAACTAAATGGACTGCCTCGCCCTCCTTTTTTGTAAGTCGTATAGAAACAGTTAATCCAGACCCAGTTGTATCAATTCGCAGTGTCGCAATACCAGGAAATATAGTTTGCCATGATTTATCGGATTGTATGTCACGAACGAGTTTTCCCAATTCTCCTTCACTTGGCTGTGTCCTTATTCCTCGCAAAGATGAATCTATAATTGCAAGCGAACGTAATTTTGCCCTAGCCTGTAATTTCTTTCTTGATCCAGGCGTAGCAAGTTTCTTTATATCTTCAAATTCCACTGATATTACAGAGGCTAAATTATGTGGAGGCTTTGTTGATATAGGCAGAACACGTTCTGGCAATAATTCATGTAATTTTTTCTTGAACACGTCTTTTAATATTTGTCCATATAAGGTAATTCCAGCTTGAGAGAACATGTACAATTGCTGTTCTGATATATAAAGTATGTAATGTTGAGCGGCATCGCGCAAACTGTTTATTATCTGTACCGTTAACGCCTGTTCTTCATCTAGGCATTTTATATTTGAATCACTAACACATTTTCTGACACATTTTTCCAAACCTATTGTTTCTTTTTCCCGGAGTCCTCTGATTTTTCCGCCTTTATGAATTATAATTGATTTAAATAATAGTTCGAATGCGCGATCAAGCAGAATTAATACTATTTCCTCTCTCCCAATGTTCCACGGGCGATTAAAGTATTCGGTCGATAGAACCAACGAATCAAGAGATTTTTGGAGGAGGATTTTTGCCTCTTTACGCATGGCCCATCCCTCCTGAATTCAGACCTTAGGATAAGCTGCGGACACTCACGAAGATCGCCATGTGGGCCATCAGATTCAGCCCGTTGTTAGCTTGCCAATTATATTGCTTGAATAATTCAGGAAATCCTTATATACTTCATTGAACCAATCTTTAGCGTCTTGATTTATTTGAAGTCGATTCCCATCATATACGGCAAATTGGCCTACACGGCGGATGGCTTCATCCTCTTCATTTTGGTCAATAAGCCAACTTTCCATATGTTTCATGCCTTCCTCGAGTGAACCTACGTGAACTTTTTCAACTATTTCTACATTAACTTTACTTCTAATTAAAAAATCGTCAAATGACACTGATTTAAGCATAATTGGAACTGCGTCATCTAAACTTCCGATTATATTTTCTGCTAAATTCCCAAGATTATCTCTACCAACCCTATCGTCTATAAGAAACCTAACTGCACGCAGAAATACAATTGGATCTGAACGCCCATCTTTTTCTCGTAATTCATGTCGCAATGTTTTTAATTCGGACAATACATCTTTAATTTGATATTTTATTGGATCCGACGATCTTCTTAATATGTCTCCAATATAAAGTGCAAGTTGCTTTTTAAGTTGGTCCCGCGCTTCAGATGGGGTCACAAAATGGAGTATTCCATTATTTGTGGGTGAATTTTTTATTTCTGCCAACATTCGAAACGTATTATCCGGTTTATCCATTCCTGGAAATACTGGCCCTTTATCTTTATTCGCTTCATATACCCGGCTATATGTTAGTACCTCTTGTTCTACTAGAGAAATTATCGGAATATTCTCTCTTTTTGCGGTATGAAATTCATTATGTGTAACACTAAGACCATTATCGGCAATAGAACCATAGCGTTTACCGACTATAAGAATTACAATTTGGCAATCTCTTAAGGCTTTATAGCAAGAATCAATTGCGCTTGCAGATGGCAGATACCCGATATCGCCGTATTCGCTCATTATTGCATTGAATCCTAAATCCATTATCGTTTCCCTAATAGTGTCTCGAAGGTGACTTAAGTCGGATATAGTTGAGGAAACAAATATATTTGGTATCATCACGTATCCTCCTGTCGTATTAGCCAGCTAACAGATGATTAGGCAGCAGTCCGAAATAATTTTTGATATACGGATGCTTTATATCCATATTTACCCAGGACACCAGCCAGCACGGGCTCTGCTCTTTCCTTAGCCCGAAACGGTAAGCATTCAAGGTGGGCTTTCATGGAAGGAGGTGATTGAATCGGCATAAACAAGGAAATATGCTGGACGGATAAAGGGGAGGTCGCTAATGTAGGCGACTCGAAAAATCTGTGTGGACTTCCTTGCCACGATCTCCACCTCGCCCAGTACTATCTCTGGCTGAAGGTCTAAGCGGCAGGTTCCTTGAGGGATACTATCGGAAGATTATTTGGTAAATATCAGTAGTTTGTTGTATCCCTTCTTCTCCCATTCGATATATTACGACCACGAACAACTCGTTGAGCATATGCGAATGTCTCTGTATACATCGCGCGGCCCTGAACGTCAATGTTCGATGCTCACAATCCGGTCACAAAATGGGCACACGCGACGAGCACCCAGCGAATAATTTTTCAGCCAAGACAACTTGTTGAACGCGACCTTCGGGGTGTTGGCCCTAACGCACAGCCCTCTTTACGATTCCCCTGGGTAATATCCCCAATGTACTTTCGAGTACACGTTCGCCATTGTCGAGCAATGATAGATGGCATAGCCCCACGGGTTGGGCTCTCTTAACTCTTCGAAGTAGAAGTTGAGTTCGTCGCGTACAGCTGCTTTGACATCTCGATCGCATGAGTCCAAGAACTGAACAGTGATCTGTCCCCCATAATTCCCGACCAGGGCAACATGCTCAGGTCGTTCTTCGAAGGTGATTTTGATATGCTCCTCGTTTGTATCTACCGAGCCTTCTGTCCATCGCCACACTCTTTTTTCGAAATTTTTAGAGTTTATCTTTTTCCATTTTAGATATTGAATCAGCTCTTCCCCACAAGGGTGTCCCTCCAAGGAGCATAACCAATCCCACGGGATTTCCCGAAAATAGATGGTACGTCCTTTGGGTCTTACCTCCCTTCGGTCGATCATCCCCATTATTGGAGCAACCATCAGCAGCACAAAATCAGAAGCCTCCCGGAAGACTGCAGGTCCGTAGGTTTCTATGAACTCCCTTCGCAATGTGAGTTGGTCCTTGTTTTTTCCCATTCCTTGTTTTTCGCCGATTCCTGACAGCCATTTGGCCTCCCCAAGCACAACGATGCTTCCAGTCTGTATCCCAAAGTCGATTTCTGGGCCTCCAGGCACGAGCGTTTCCGGATGAGCGAGTCGGCGCCAAAGCCATATTGTCGTTTTCCCAATCGATGTGATTGGAACTTTTATGTAATCCAACAGGGAGGTCGAAAAATTGCGTCTCGCCGAATCATCGGCATAGATGAGCGGTCCGAATACACTCCAGGTAAGGGCATCTTCGCTGTGAAGGGATTGAAGATCACAATAGAACCCGAGAGACTTTATCAGGTCGTGGTGATCACTCTCGCGGAAAGAATTAATTTGGCGGCTCTGATAGAGTTTCTGGACGATCTCCGGTGGCGGCCACGGTATTGCATCGGCCTTTATCAGATTGTCCATGGGATCGCAGACCGCAAGGGTTCCCCCCTTGCTTCGAATAGCTGGAATTTCTTCCCCCTTCCAGTTCTGCATCATCCCAAGCTCTTTCTGTGAAATCTACGCTGCACTTTCCCCCTGCTCGATGAATAATGTTCCAACCTACAAATAATTACCGACTCGCGAAGGGTCTCGGCGCAGATCCTCGGACCATTGCCCGAGCGTATCCGGAAGGAATATCCCGTCATCCCGTCGTGATCTTCTCGACTAACGTACGTATTGCGGCGACCATGTCGTCTCTATGCTTGACGAATGTCTCTGACGCGAATTGGAATGCTTCCAAATTGACTGTTGATACCTTTTTCGCTTCTGGTATTAGGGATATTTCGTTTGAATAACTAGCAAGATGCACGACGATCTCCTCTGCATACTTCATCGCAGACTTGCGGTCATATCCTAGGGTTACATCGTTGACCCCCATCCAACCCCTTAAACCAGGAGGGAACATCCACCCGATGCTCAACCCGTCCGCTTTATTGGGTACTGGGATACGGATGGACATTCCTTGCGATCCCCATTCCAAGCGAACATTTAATCCTTCCGCGGCCTCAAGAAAATCTCGCACCGCATTTCGGTAATCCTCATTGGCGAAGGACTCGAGGAAACGTTCTCTTCCAATAGTTCCTGTACGTTCTCTAATTGGTCGCTGTGGTTTCAATACCGTCCTTGCTTCAAATGCAGATACCGATCCTCCTGTGAACCGGACCAGTTCCACAGCATAGAATTGGGCATCTTGCATTTTTGCATTGAGGTATTCAACGGTCCTCAACATAGGTTCAGTGAACCGCTGGGCAACTGTGAGATACCGGAATCTTCCATCTCCGAGATTCCTTGTTAGGTTCCCCTTGAATTCTGAAAATTCGTCTTCGGATAAATCCGTCCAAGTAGCTCTTGCGCCTTCCTCGAGGGAAGGTTTTTTTCGAACCGGGGAACCAGAGGGACAGCGGTTGCTCTCGAAATAGCTTCGGGCAACGGTCTCTTCGAAGACCTCGTACTCCATCCCCCACAGGTGTGATCCATAATCGAGCAGCTGGGCCAGCACATGTCTAAAATCCGGGTTTTGAGGACCGGTCTTGAACTCGACAAGGACCAAGTCCCCGCTTTTTACCAGACAAATAAGATCGACGCTTCCAGAGGGCAACGTCGTCTCCCGTCCTACAACCATGAGCGGCCCTGAGATCTCGTATTCTTCTATTGGAAGAAGATCCGGGTTCTCCTTAAGCTGTTCCTGAAGCTGTGCTTCATCGGAAGCCTGGGCCTCCTCGAGGATCTGACCCGCGACTTCGCCTTCCCGTCGAAGAATGATTTTTCGGCCCATGTCTACCCTTTCAGGGTGTTTATTTAAAGCAGTCTACTACACAGAGGATGGTCACATGAGTGACGCATTTCCATGAAAAAATTTTGTTAGGTAAGGTGGTTTCCGTTTAAGAGCAGTGGATTATATTGAGCCTCCATGGGACGACCTTCGGGCGGGATGGACAAGAGATTTTCCTGGGACGAGCCCTGACATTCCTCTGACATTTTTCTGAAATTTTCCTGACATTTCCCCTGGGATTATCCTTGGGTTGGATAAAGATTGGCGAGTCATATTCCAGGCACTTCACCCTTGGATGGTACGAAGCACATGCTAGGCATGATCGAAAATGTGGAAATAATCGTGATTCGGTGGTGCGTTGATCAACCTCCCCTGCTCTAGTAAGCCACCCGAATATATTCCGTTGTAGCTTGTTTCCTCGAATCGGCCTGAAAAGCATTAACACATCACGGACCGACCTGAGGGGGGCAGTTCAGTTTCTATTTTGACAGGTTGATTTGGAATAGACACGCGTTAGGGGAATCTCCCGCTTGCCGGATTAATGAAGTAAACTGCGCTGGTATTACAATCAGGGCATTCGCGATAAAAAGTGAGGCCTTCCTTCCGAATTCGTTCCTTATGCCCATCCCTTCCGCAACTGATCCGAATTGGCGAATTTCCATCACAAGCTGAACACTTCATGAAATATCCATATCGCCCATGCTGGATCGAGAGGTGGCTCCCTTTCCTGCATTGCCTACAAACCACCGAGCCTGGCGGCATATTCGAACTTTCGCGCGAGATTGACGGAGGAACTTGAACCGGAGGAATAGGATCGGAGTCTTTGCAGGGTAATCCCTTTCTATTCCCATTTTCGCATCCAAATCTTGTTGTGTATTCGAATGTGGCAGGTTTGTGCATCCTGACCAGTTTTCTTCCAATTCCTTCGAGGATTTCAATCGAAACGACCTTGGCCAATCCCCCGATCACATCGAGAACTCCGGCTTTTTCAACCTGCGCATCGATGAAGGTATCCAGCATATCGGCCTTTACGATCTTAGAGGCATCAAACTTTTTCGGGCGATCGATTCGGGCATTTGGGGATACGAGTACAAGCGGGAAGAAGGTAATAGGCAAGCTGATCCCCAAACGAGTCGGCAGTTCGATTCGCTCAACTGCCTTTTTCAATACAGCGAGATGCCGTTCATTCTGGGCCAGAGGAGACGGCATCCCCTCATAACATTTCCGGTAATCGTTCCAGCGGAGGAACTCCCCTTCCTCGGTAATTTTAAAACCGGAGGAGAAATGTTTGGTCTCAAGTACATAGCACCACAAAATTTGGTTCATCACGAGATGGTCGATCTGGGCAACCTGATCATCAATTTCCAGACGAAGATCGTGGATGACGATAGAATGTTTCGAATCCTTGCGTGAGAAATCTATCAGGTACGCTGATTCCTGCTCCCCCTTGATCCCTGCACGGAGGATGCGAAGCTCCTGCTCAATCCGGATGCGCCTGTCTCCGGAGGCTCCAGACAGTAAACGCTCGAGTTCCGCAATTTGATGGTCCTTGCTGTCGGCCTTTTTTAGAAGCATCGTTCCTCTCCATTATCATTCCAATATTTTCAACAAATCGTAAAGTACATCGAACATTTTGATTTCTCGTGCGCACAATTCCCGTGATGGGGCACAGATTGGGCACACTCGAAATGGGAACAGCGTCAAAATCCTGTAAATCTTTATCGGCTAAAGTGTTTGGGAAGATTAATGGAAAAAGACCTTCGGGCGGGATGTTGGACACTAACGATAAGTGACGGTGGATCAAAAATTAGCACGTTTATGAACGAGGTTTATTCTTGGATACTGCCCTTCGGGCAAATGCACGCCGAATTCTTTCGGCCACTGCATCACTATTATCTAATGAATGCTCCCAGAAATGGAGGACACACCACCCGATCGAACGTAATATTTTCGAATTTCGATTGTCTCGTGAACGATTTCGTTTTACCTTCCCTGCCCAATAAGAAACATTTTGTCTAGGAGCACGATAACAGCGTGGACAGCCGTGCCAAAAACATCCATCTACGAATACAGCAACCTTTTCCTTTGGGAAAGCAAAATCGGGTCTCCCTGGGATGTCAAGGTGACGACGCCATCCGCTTATTCGACCTTCTCGCATAATGGAGACCATCCGCTTCTCAGTTGAAGCATTCCCCCGACTCCGGATGGCGGACATTTTCTTGGATATTTCAGGTGTAGTCTTGAATTTGTACATAGCGAAATTAACTTGTATTAAGGTTTAGATATCTCCTGTCACGACCTTGTTCCAGGCTTCCCTGTGCTCATGGCCGATAGCCTTGTCATTTTGGAGGAGTTGGGCGTACCGAGAGAACACCTTAGATGGGTCAGCAAGCATTCTGAGATAGTATTTAATTGAAGCCATAACTCCATTGACGATCACTTGACATTGAAATCTATCCCGGATCCTGCCAAGCTCCACTGAGTTTTCCGGTGACGCGGTGCAGTTATGGTGGGTTGTTAAAACGTAGTAGCGGTCGACCGATTTGTCCATGATCTTAAGCTTCACGTTTTCGATAATGGCAGCATCGATTTCTATACCATGCTTGACTTCCACAGCTTCATATATCGTTTTGTCGTCCTGCTCCACCACCTCGATGTCTCCTATTGCACCAGTTTGCGCATCGGCGGCGGAATGGAGTTCGAGCGGCTTCAGTTTCTTACCTTTAAAGCGTTCAAGTTCTACAACCATTAAACTATAGATGGCATGGAGGGCAAGCACTGGAAGTCTTGAAGCCCCCTTGGTCTTGTACTTGTTGAAAAAATGTTTTTCGAAAAGCAATACGATTAAGAGGATATCCTTGGATGCAGGAGTCGCAATAGGAATGGTTTTTTTCTCTCGGAGCTCGAGCTGGCGATAGATCAGGAACGACAATGCGTCGAGGGCGTTAGCTTCATGCACTTCAATTTCATCGTAACACGCAAAGAACGGTTCATGGATGATAGCAATGTTCTCGTCGTATGGGAGTATATAGGGTTTGGGCCTCTCTAATGTTCGTGTTTGCCATCCCGACTTGGCTCCCTCGAAACCATGCTCAGCCAGCCATGGATAAACGGTATCTTCGCTTACCCCTCTAAAATTAAACCCAGCCGGTCTGTCTGTTTGGTCCTGTATTTGGACTTGGTGATACCTTATATCGACCATCTCTCCAAGGGCTGCTTTTATCGCAAGGCTAGTTACAATATTCGTGAAGCCTGTGGAAGCACTCGAAGAGCTCATTGATAGTTTTTCCAAGCTATCCTCTAAGCGACTTGAAAGTCCATAGCCTGGGGGAGTCCCTGCAGCAAAATCATCCTCTGCATGCTCCAAAGCGATATCCAAAGCGGAGTGTATTTTATCTTTAATTTCACCGCTGGCTTTACTGGTTCTCGCTGCTTTGGCCACGATCAAGCCCATCGAACTTTATGCTTATACAAACTGGCGCGGTCCATTTTTTCGCCCCTTTCGATTAATTTCATGAAGATTTACAGAGAAATTCATCTGTTTGCCATAGGGGAGCGCAAATGGGTAAGCAACCATGTATACATTCTCTGGCATGGTAATGTTAGTCTCGAGGCAGCGGATGTCGTATCGATAGCTGCGCAATGTTTTCACAAGTTCTACGAAGCTTTTTTTCCCGAATGCTATCCCGAAGAGATCAGTTAAATGTTCCCGTGGGAAATGCTTTGAGCAGTTCTCAAAGCTGGCGCAGTGTTTGGCAAATGCTGCTATGGGGTGCTTGGTGTAGGAGTGAAATTCTGTGACTCGGAAGATAGGGTGCGGCTCGGTAAAGTGACCATATAGTTCGAACAGAGAGTGAAAATTGCTGGAACGGGTTACCCAGTAATCGACCGCATTCCACATGGTTTGAACAGTATGCTCTGCCTTCCCGTATGCGATGACCTTTAGGTAAGCGTCCGAATTATTCAATTCAGGCAATAGAGATGTTTGTCTTTTATGGATCGCCAACTCCATCTTTGCGAATAAGCTGCGACTTGCGTCAGCATGTACTGTTATCGTAACGTGTTTACCCGTTGCTTTTATAATTGCGTTCGGTTCGCTGCTTGAATTCCCTACCGGCTCAATCATAGCTGTGTAATTCTCAAACTTGAAACCGCCATTACTAGATTTACTTTCTTCTATGAGTACACTGTCATGATACGCACGGGTACGCCGTGCTTTTACGCCCTTACGACTATCGAAAGACAAAGTCTTATTTTCAGAAAGCAACCGTACATCTACATCTCTTTGAAATATCTGCTTAGAGATAGAAAGGGCAAGTTGGTATGCCAGCTTCGGACTTACGGAGTTGCCGATCTGCTTTATCGCTTCGTCCCTACCGCCGACAAATATATATTCGTCAGGGAAACCTTGCAGCCGCTTGTATTCCGCAACAGTGAAGTAACGATTCTCCCAATGCAATGGGCCGGTGTATTTACCAGGCCGGGCAATTATAGTCTTTATCGGTGCTTTGGGATTTGCTTTGTACAGAAAGTCTGAAAACCTTGACCGGTAAGCAAAAATGGGGGTCTTGTACCCCCGTTTTGCTGTAAAAAACAAATAATTTTCGCCAGGTGGCACTAGCGGGAGTAAATGTGAGTATTTCCCATTACGAAGAAATAGTGGTTCCAAATCTTCTTCATCCTTGAGGTTCTGCAGCGCTTCCCCCGCAGTCACGTGTGGCAGTTGATTTGCCGAATCTGGACCGTAAAGTGGTTCCGGAAAAAGGAATACAGCTCCAAGTCGACGCCCCACCATCAACATTCGCTCTCGTTGTTGTGGAGCGCCGTAGTCCAACGCATCGAGGATCCTATAGCTTATCTGATAGCCAATTTGCTCAAATGATTGTACTATAGTTTTCCAGTCCCTACCTTCATTGGTAGACAAAATCCCTCGCACGTTCTCGAACAAAAACCCCTTTGGCTTTAGATATCCTATAATGCGGCAATACGCCTCAAAAAGCGTCCCCCTTTTATCAAGTGTGCCTGGTGCTCCCCCTGCTCGACGACCAGATGCCGAAAATGTTTGGCAAGGTGGCCCTCCTATTACAAAATCAATTCGTTTGGGCAATCTCCAAGGTTCATCAGCAAGTGTTCGGATATCGTCCCTAACAACCTCTATGTCAGCCGCTTTATTCTTTTTAACATTTGCTTTCAACGTTTCACAGCACATTGCATCTATATCGGATGCGAATGCAATATTAAACCCAGCTAAGTAAAATCCAAGGTCTAATCCTCCCGCTCCGGAGAAGAAACTAGCAACACGGATCCCTATACCAGGCTTAGTAGATGCTTCTATGGTTTTTATTTTCATTTTATTCATAGCAAAGTTTGTTGGATTGGCGTTGTTCTTGTTTTTTTTAAAGCCTCGGCACGGTCAGGCCTAGGTCCCCGCAATCTCCCTGGCTCGTAACCAGTTGCATCTACCTCAAATTTCGTTAGCCCTAGCTTGCATAAAAAATCTGTTGCAGTGTTTAGCGATGCGAACAAACGGATACCTCCACGAGTACTGGATAGAATTTTTTCTATCGGTCCGTAGCGAATTACAATTGCAAAACCGCCTTTCTGGCCGACAACACACGCAGAGCGTATGGAATTCGCCCCGGCAAGCTCTCGAAGGGTAATTTCTTTAATCATATTGAGGTGTTGTTCCTTTTCATGAGCAATTTGTATTGTTAATTGTCGCCGCATTTAATGTAATATGTCAAGAGCAATTTCAGGTTTTTCGGTCTATCTATAATTTTTTATGGCACCGCGCCTTCGAGGCTCTATTCCAATTCAAGCCCACGGGAGGCTGTACACAAAAATATGAGGTAGCCCAGCCCCCACATCTGCAGAAAGGAATTGGTAAGGCAGGCCATAGACGATCCTGCTGGTCCCCCTCCTACCTTGGTTGTTTGGGCTCAGGCATAGCCATGGGCCACGAACCCCCACATCTCTTAAAGACTTCAACTTCACGTATTGACAGATACTCATATATATCTGATAATATCACTAATAATATCTCTACCGGACACCATTGCCTGATGGCATAACGGAGGAGAGAAACCATGGCGGCCCTCAAAGATCGCATTCGTGAATTGAGAAAGTTAAAAAAACTCCCGCAAAAGGGCCTGGTCTCATTTGGCGTCAAGCAGTCCTACCTTGCGAACCTTGAGGCGGGGAATATCCTAACCCCCTCCCCCGGGATGATCACTCGGATTGCCGCTGGCCTTGGCCTGACGGTCCAGGAACTAGTGAAGGGTACGGAGTTCGAGGCGAGGATGCAGCTGGAACAGGTTTCCAACCGTGCCTTCTGCCCAAACAATCTATGCCCCAAGCTCCAGATCAACCGGTACCAATCTGGGATGTATCTCCCCTATCGCTTCGGCATCGAAACCATCCAAGCCTCTGGCGCGGAAACCTACGAGATGAAATTCTGCCCCTACTGCGGAGATAGACTCCTCTCCGCCTGCCCCAACCCGAAATGTAACAAACCGATCATCCTCCACGACCCGGTCCAGACCCATTGCGTTCACTGCGGGGGGAGGATCTTCAAGAAACTGACGGAGAAGCAGGTCATGGCCGCGGAGCGGAAGGTAAAAAACTAACCAGACAATCTTAACAAGGAGAAAGAGAGGAGCACCATGGAAACCACAAGGCCCCCACTGAACGATTACAGGCAGGACGACAGACCTCCCCCTGGCAAATTATTGGGGAAGGCACAGGCCCGGCCGCAGGCGATTCTCTGGAATACACCAGAGCTAGCCGCGTATTTGAACGTAAAAGAAGGCACGATCCGGTACTGGGTGCACGTCAAATACATCCCGTACGTCAAGTTCCAGAGCCTGGTCCGGTTCCGGAAGACGGACATTGACGCCTGGCTGGACCAACGGACGGAGCTGGGACGGACGGCCGCCGGACGGAATACGACTGCGAAGAAGATCAGCGAGGAGATCCTGGAAGATCTCCAGAATCGACCTCGCAGGAGCAGGGCTCCCCGTGCCAAGTTGTAGATCCTATCCCAGAGTCGGACAGCCATCCTCCGCCCCCGTCGCCTATCCAAAGGCGACCCAGCGGATCCGGAAGCCCAAGCGTGCGGTGCAACGCTCTCTAGCCGCCTATGGCCTGTATTCTACGGATCTCGGTCTCGCAAGACGTTCCCGCTGGCCGGTTCGCATCATCCGTAAATGGATCGCAGGAGGGCATATCCGGCCTGTCCTGTACAAGGGAAAGCTGTATTATTCGTTAAAGAGGTTCCGGGATTTCGTGGCCACCCTTTTCCGGAGATGGCCAGCGACGAAAGGGTTCCTGGAGAAGTCGTACGGGGTCCGACTGGAATACGATCCCTGGAAGAAAGTACTCCGGAAGGTGGGGCCGCTCCCCTCCTAAACGGATACACTGGGCCTTGCATACGGCGAGGCGTCAATCCGTTAACCACATAGCTCTCCTAGACGAGAAGGAGGTGATCCCCCACACACGCTGCCCAAAGCGTGCCCACGAGGCTTTGGAGGCCGGTCATGGGCATAAGGAAACGAGGAAAGCGCACTTGGCTCGTCGATGTGTACGACGGCAAGGGAAGGAGGGTCCGCCGGTCGGTGGGAACCTCCAAGGCCGTCGCGGAAATGGTGGAGAAGGACCTGCAGCTGAAGATCGCCCGGGGGCAGTACCTGGGGATCTTCGATACGAACGGAACCCCCTTCTCCGAGTACGCGAAGGAGTGGCTGGAGAGGAAGAAGATGAACGTATCCCAATCCACATGGCGGGACTACAAGTCGACCCTGGAAGTCCACGCCCTACAGCACTTCGGGAGGATGCCGCTGAACCAGATCCGGCGGCGCGACGTCGAGGAGTTCCTCGACAAGCTGGGAGCGTTATCTGGCAAGCGGAAGAACAACGTCATGGTGCCGGTGAAGAACATCTTCAACGACGCCATGCGCCGGGAGGACCTGCGGGACAACCCGTGTCAGCTCATCCGCCGGTTCAAGGAGGAGAAGCCTCTCATCGACCCGTTCTCCTTCCCGGAGATGAAAGCTTTCCTCGACGCCGTCGAGCCGCACTACGTGGCGTACTTCACGACGGCATTTTTATCCGGGATGCGGCCCAACGAGATGCTGGCGCTGAAGTGGCTCCACGTCGACTTCGACATGCG
>Ga0137341_1000011_pt1 | contig 15995 bp, 26 predicted proteins | sample EasRivERMLT433_2_FD_106652 | JGI IMG/M metagenome (GOLD analysis project Ga0137341, IMG submission 106652) | Soil microbial communities from meander-bound floodplain in the East River, Colorado, USA - East River MetaG ERMLT433_2 | ecosystem: Environmental > Terrestrial > Soil > Floodplain ... | reverse complement strand
TCTGGGACTAGCGATCCTGGACGAGAAGAAGCGTTATGAGTAAGCCCCTGATCGAGTTATGCTCCGGGGCGTTCTTCGACCCTGAAGGCGACCTCGACGACATCACAGGCATCTCCATCGAGGACCTCGCAACAGGCCTCGGTGGGCTCTGCCGCTATGGTGGGCACACTCCCTGCCACTACTCCGTAGCCGAGCACGCTTACCTGATGTCCTTCGCCATCCCGAAGAAGTTCGCCCTCGAGGCCCTGCACCATGACAGCGCTGAAGCCCTCGGCCTCAACGACATTCACGGGCCGCTGAAGAAAGTCCTTGGCGAGGGAGTCAAGGCCTACGAACGCAGAGCCAACTGGCGGATCGCAGTCGCCTTCGGCCTGGACCCACTGTTCGCGGAGTGGCCTGTCATCAAGGCCTACGACGCGCACATGCTGAAGACCGAAGCTCGAGCCATGATGCGTTCAGGTGGCAAGGGCAAGGGCTGGTACTATCCACCAAGAACCAGGTACCTCGACATCACCCTGCAGTACTGGAATCGAGACGATGCTGCCGAAGCCTTCCTAATCCGACACGAGGAGTTAATGTGGACACGCGCGAAGAAAAGCTCTTAGCTGCTAAAGCTTACCTGAAGGAACGCTTCAAGGGCTCCGTCATTGAAAAGGGTACGAAGTTCAGGTACGTCTCTGGCCCGTCGATCCTGAGGCCGCAAGTCCCCCTGGTACTAGAGCACGAGCGCTCCAAGATTCGGCGGGTGAAATGAGCGACCTGGAAGACTTCAAGCTCGGTGGCATGCACAACGCGGGCGATCCTGACGGCCGGCGGGTAGTCGAGAGCCCTTGGAAAACCCTCGCTGACCGCATCGAAGCCCTGGGGCTACCTCGTCCGATCAGGGGAGAAAAGGTCATGCCGCTCTTCGAGCGAGTGGTGACAGCTTTTGAGAAGGCGCGGGCAAAGTACAGATTTCAGTACGTAGGCGATCTGCACGGTACTCCAGTTCATTTGCATCAAGACCCACCCACAAGCATAGAGCCGGACGTGATGCGGCTGGTGGATGCGTACGTGTTACTGCATGTCGATGCCTTAGATGACCACCCGATCGTGCTGGAAGCCCGCGCCGCCATTATCGCTGCACTAAAAACCAGATGACCGAGAAAGAATACCGACGATCCTACTACCTCCGCACTCGTGAGCACAAGCTCAAGCAAATGGCCGAGCGTCGTCGTAAGCTCGGCATACAGGAGAGGCCGACCAAGTGTCGCCTTGAGGACTTACCCGACATGCCAGTAGTCCAGCGTTGGTTGTCGCAAGAAGAATGGGCTCTATGATCCGCCTGTTCCCGCCCTCCGGCGACTTCATCTACTCCTACCACTCCCCGATCAAGGAGTGGCCCAAGTGGGCCTATTGGCACTGCAACACTGCCCTAGTCTCCCCCTGGACCGGCCACACCTGGGGCTTGATAGACCGCGGGCAAAAAGTCTACATCCCAGTCCTACGCGCCGCCCTTGGCGAGCTACCCTATCTCGACGAAGTCCCTGGCTCCCTCGCCTTCTACGAAGAAACCATCTCTGAACTCCCCCGCGAACTCTTGGAACGAGAGCTGACTGTGATGTACGATTTTACAAGTACCACAGAATCGGTTAGTATCTGTTCCACATTATCGGAATCCGCCATGTCTCAGTCTTTAATGCAAAAGATAGTAGAAGCCAGGGTCAAAATCGCTGCGGGCGAGATGACTGACGAGGCTCTCCGCGACCTGCTCAAGGAGATGCGCCAAGACCGCGGGTCTGCCGCCATCGCTTCCGCAAAGTCCCGTGCCAAGAAAACCGAGGTCGATCCAGAAGACGCTCTCAAAGCTTTCCTCTCGTAATCCGGCCACCCTCTGGGGTGTCTCCGTTCCTGTCACAGGAGTCCCGAATGTCCGCTCTCTACCGCCCGCCCTTCCCTGCAGTCGTCGATAACACCATGCTCAATACTTTTCGCGGGTGCCCGCGAAAAGCCGAATTGTCTTACATAGAACACTGGAAGTACAAGGGCAAGAGCGTCCACTTACACGCGGGGGCTGCCTGGGCTCATGGCCTCGAAGCCATCCGCCAAGCATTCTTCGACAACGGGCAATCCCAGGATGACTCCATAGCCCTCGGAGTCCGTGCGCTCCTCGACTTCTACGGCTCGTTCGAGTGCCCGCCGGAGTCAGCCAAGTCCGCCGAACGCCTTGTCGAGGCCCTGGACTACTACTTCGAAGCCTTCCCCCTTGAAACCGATGCCGCGAGGCCGATTAAGCTCCCCTCCGGCAAGCACGCCATCGAGTTCTCCTTCGCGGAGCCCCTCGACTTCCTCAATCCCGAGACGGGCGATCCTGTCATCTATTGCGGGCGCTCCGACTTCATCGCAGAACTCAACAATGGCCTCTATATCGCAGACGACAAAACCACTTCCGCCCTCGGCTCCTCTTGGTACAACCAGTGGGAAATGCGGGGCCAATTCACTGGTTATTGCTGGGCCGGCCACCGCATCGGATTTCAGGTGGATGGTGTATTGGTCAGGGGCATTGCCATCCTCAAGACAAAATTTAATCACGCTCAGCACATCACCTACAGACCCCAGTGGGAGATTGATCGCTGGTACGCGCAGACTTTAAGAGACCTCAAACGCCTCCAGGATATGTGGGAGCGCGGGGAGTACGACTACAACCTGGGCGAAACCTGTGCCGAGTACGGCGGGTGCCAGTTTTCTCGAGTTTGCAAGTCCCCAGAGCCCATGGAATGGCTCCCGGCTTACTTCGAACGCAGGCGGTGGGACCCGCTCACGCGGACGGAAACCTTACTGGAGGTGGAATGATCCGCCAAGCTATTGAACAACCTGTCAGCCCGCCAGATGAAGCCGGGTGGGAAGACTTCGACGGTACTGATAACCTCGACGACGACGCGGACCCAGATGAAGACAGTGACGAAGATTCCGATGACTAGAGAAGAAGACATGATCGCGGGCATCTGTATCGGGGTGCAGCTCGCCCACGAGAACGCAACCAACAAGGGCTTCTGGGAAGAGAACACCAACTACCCTGAAAAGCTCTGTCTAATCCACGCGGAAATCTCCGAGTTACTGGAAGCCTACCGCGCGAACACTCTCCGGGAGCCCTGCCCCAAGCCAATCCAGTTAACCAACGAGGAAGAAGAACTCGCTGACATAATTATCCGCGTTTTCGACCTTGCAGGCTATCGAGGAATCCACTTGGGCGCAGCCGTTGCAATCAAGATGTCCTACAACCTGACTCGCCCGCACAAGCACAACAAAACCTGTTAAAGGAGTTTCACATGGCTAAGGAGCTTAGTCCCTTACCTGGAATCAAAGTCCTACTTCTCGGAGACTCTGGCGTCGGCAAGACCTACGCCCTCCGAACCCTCGTAGACGCAGGCTTAACCCCCTTGTGCCTATTCACAGAAAACTCCTTCGACGTCCTTGGTGACGTGCCGAAGGAAAAGCTCCACTGGATGTACGTCCCGCCGATGCTGGAGAACCTTGAGTCCTTGAAAGAAATGGCTACCAGAATCGGCACCATGACTTTCGAGAACATCACCAAGGCTCATGACAACAAGAGGTTCACGGACTCCCCCTGGATGAAGATGCTCGGGGCGCTCACCGACTTCACCTGCGAGCGCACGGGGCAAAAGTTCGGCAATATCGCCTCCTGGGGCACTGACAAGGCTTTCGTCATTGATTCGGGGTCAGGCCTGGGCATAGCTTCCCGCCAGAACGCGGTGGGCAACCGTCCAGCCCTTTCCCCCGCCGACTATGGCCTGATCCAGCGCCAGATCGAGTCCCTGATCAACCAGCTCTGCACCGCCTTCCGCTGTCATTTCGTCCTCAACTGCCACGCCGAGCGCGAAATCGATCCAGTCCAAGGCGGCATGAAAATCATGGCCTCGATGCCAGGGAAAGCTCTCGCCCCTGTCCTCCCGCGCTACTTCACAGACGTAATCCTGGCCAAACGCAACGGCGACAAGTTCCTTTGGGACACCGCTGATGCCCAAGCCGTCCTCAAGGCCCGCAACGCAGTCATCAAAGCGGACCTTCCACCCAGTTTCGTTGGTCTCGTCAACGCTTGGAAAAGCCGCGGCGGAATCATTGAAACGCAGTAGACGTATCTACTGTGCCTTTTCAACTCTTACCTAGGTAAACACACCATGTCCTTTAATCCAGAGCAGTTCATGAACTCAGTCCTCAACGACGCGAACAGCACGTCGATTCCGCTTTGCCCGCCAGGCGAATACGTCGGCAACATCACAGACGTAAACGTTGAATCTGGCACCATCTCGAAAGGTGACAAAGCTGGCCAGCCTTGGGTCAAGCTCAACGTCCAACTCGAGACCTCCGACGCTGCCGCTCTCGCGGGCACCCAGATGACCAAGCGCAAAGTTCGCGCCGGCATCATGCTGGATGTCAACGGCGAAGGCAACCTGGAAATGGGCGAGGGTCGCAACATCACCCTCGGGCGTTTGCGCGAAGCTGTAGGTCTGAATCAGAAGGGCGCTCCGTTTGCTTTCTCCATGCTCCCCGGACGTTCAACGCGCTTTGCTGTCAGCCACCGTGTTGACCGCGACGACGCTGCGAAGTTCTACGAGGATGTGAAGGCTTTCCGCGCACTGTAATCCACCGGGCGAAAGCGGATGCCGAACCTTGGGCCGAGTGAGACTCTACGAGCTTCCAGTGGCAGGGTATTAGGTGCAGCGAGTAGCCCTTTTTCTTGGGGAAACAAATGGCTTATAATGATACATACAGAGGACAACCGCAGGACCCACGGGGTGACGCGGCTGTTCGTTCTCTTGAAGTCCCAGAACAAATCGATCGACTGAAGTCTTCAGTCAAGAATCTCTACGCGATCACAGACCTCCTTAATCAGCGTCTTGAGCCCTTTCTTCGTTGTGAACCGCCGCTGCCTGAGAAGGAAACCATCGGACGAGGGGAGCCCGCCAGTCCCTTTGCTCGCCAACTTCATGACCTAAATCGTGAATTTCAGAACATCGCGAGCCGCATTGAGGGTGTCTTAAACCGATTGGAAGTGTAGTTGTGCCACGCATAGATCGCCCCGAGATGATGTGCCACGTTACCCCGTGTCATCGCATCGGGCGTTCTCCCACCCATCGCTCCGACGTTTTTAACCCGCCAAAAATCGATTCCCGATGCAACTCTACCCTCTCGCCACGATCAAAATCCCCGCGCACCGCCAGCGTCGAGACTTCGACCCTGACCGCCTTTCAGACCTTGCCTCGGACATCGAACGCAACGGGCTGCTCAACCCCATTACCATCAGGGAGGACGGCCAGGATCGAGTTCTTGTTGCTGGAGAACGCCGATTCAAGGCGATCCAGATGCTTGACGAGATGGGGACGAGCTTCAAGTGCAATAACATCACAGTCCCGGCGGGCTGGATTCCCGCCCTCACCTTAGGAGAACTAGATGAACTCTCCCGTGAAGAAGCCGAACTCTCCGAAAACACAGTCCGTGTCGACTTATCGTGGCAGGAGCGCGCTGAGGCAATGGCTCGACTCGCACGTCTCAAGGAAATACAGCGGCCCGAAGCTACACCTGGACAAATCGCAGAGTCCATACTTCCTGATCACGCCGCCCCAGGACAGCGCATACGCGAGGCGCTTCTTGTCACTCGCCATATTGCTGCGGGAGACACTAACGTCGCTAAGGCGAAATCTCTCCACGACGCTCTCAAGATTATCAAGAAGAAAGACGACGCGGCCTACAACACGCAACTCGCGGCCATCATAGGCCTGGAAGCCACGAATGAGCGACACTCTGTATACCACGCCGATTGCCTTCAGTGGCTTCGGCAAACCTCCGATCGTTTTGACTGCATTGTCATCGATCCCCCTTACGGAATCGGAGCGGATAATTTTGGAGATGGGGCTGGCAAATACACTGCAATCGATCATGACTACAAGGACGGGCGGGAAGAAACCCAGACCCTCCTCACAAATCTCATGCCCCTTCTGTGGGAGGTGGCAAGACCTCAGTCTCACATCTACGTCTGGTGTGACATTGACCTCTTCCACTTCATCAGAGGGCGTCTCGAAGGAGCAGGATTCTGGACCCACCGCACTCCTTTAATCAACATTAAGCAGGAAGGGGGGCGGGTCCCCTGGCCTGAACACGGACCACGGAGAACTTATGAACTGGTATGCTATGCAGTTAAAGGTAAACGCCCAGTCACAGGAATATACGGAGATTCCTTTGCCAGTGCCTTTTCGAGCGGGGAATCCCACTCCGGCCACGGTGCAGCAAAGCCTGTATCAGCTTACTGTGAACTTCTCAAACGATCCTGCAAGCCGGGAGATCGCGTGCTCGACTGCTTTGCGGGCAGTGGAACAATTCTTGAGGCAGGTCATATGCTTGGACTCCGAGCCACTGCTGTCGAGCGGGAAGCTTCATATTACGGACTCTGCGTTCAACGACTCCAAGGACTTGGCAAATGATGCCGACGGGGCCTTGCCCGTCACCCCTGATGATAGTCGGGGAAGCGCCGGGAGTTGAAGAAGAGCGTATCGGTAAACCCTTCGTAGGAGCCTCGGGTCAAGAACTCGACCGGATGCTTCACGAGGCAGGGCTCCTCCGTTCCGAGGCCTTTGTCACGAACGTCTGTCGTGTGCGCCCTCCAGGCAACAACCTAGACTTTTTCTTCTCTCGCAAGAAGAAGCCTCCTCCAGGACAATGGGAGCAGTTTAATGGAGTCTGGGCAAAGCCGGAATTGATTCAAGGAGTAGCTCAGCTTCAACGGGAGGTCGCACTATGCAAGCCGAAGGTGATAGTCGCACTCGGGAATCTTTCCTTGTGGTCGTTGACAGGGAAATGGGGAGTGATGGACTGGAGAGGGTCTGGATTAAAATACGCGCTGAATCCGGCGACGACTGTAATACCGACTCTCCACCCGGCAGCTATATTGCGCATGTGGTCATGGAGACCTTATGTTATCTGCGACTTGAGAAGAGTCAAATCCGCTATCACTGACCCGGTGGATGTGCCACCTTACAGATTCGTAGAAGCGCCACATTACGTCCAAGCCTACACCATCATTCAGTCCTTGCTGGCTCGAGTCCAGCGAGGGCCTGTCCACATAGCAGTTGACATAGAGACGAGAGCAGGCCACATCGCCTGTATCGGCCTCGGGTGGTCGAAATACGACGCCCTTTGCATCCCCCTCATGAAGTCCCCGGCGGGCAGTTACTGGCTCGAGACCGAGGAGTTCCACTTGATGAAGGTCCTCCGGGACCTCTTGACCCACCCGAATTGCCTCGTCTCCGGCCAGAACTTCTCCTACGATGCCCAATACTTTCAGCGTCACCTTGGCTACATCCCGAACCTGGCCCTTGATACAATGGTCACCCACCATGTCTGTTTCCCTGGTACGGACAAAGGACTGGACGTTCTTTCGAGTCTATATTGTGAGAACCACGTCTTCTGGAAGAACGATGGCAAGGAATGGCATCAGCGTCAGGATGAGAAGGTCCTCTGGCACTATAACTGTGAGGATGCTGTCCGGACCTGGGAGATTGCCGAAGTCCTAAGCGAGACCGTCGTGAAGCTCGGCCTAGAAGGCCCATGCCGCTTCCAGCACCGGATGTGGGGTCACGTGGTCCAGACCATGCTCGATGGCGTCAAGGTCGCCATCGAAGCGAAAAAGCAACTATCCTCTGAACTAGCCACGGAGAAAGCCGCCCGCGAAGCCTGGCTTGCTTTCGTCTTCGGCCATCCTGTCAACCCGCGGTCGCCCGCCCAGATGAAAAGGCTCTTCTACGATGACCTCAAACTCCCTGTTCAGTACAAGCGGACTAAAGAAGGTCCTCGCCCGTCTCTGGACGAAAACTCCCTCAAAACCCTCTCCAAGAAGGAGCCAGTCATCCGACCAGTCGTTAAGCGACTTCTTGAAATTCGTAGCCTGGGCGTCTTCAAATCAACTTTCGTTGACGCTACCCTTGACCGCGACCAGCGCATGCGCACATCGTATAACGTTGCTGGAACGGAAACGTATCGCCTCAGTAGTTCTGAGAACGCATTTGGTTCTGGCCTCAACATGCAAAACATCCCAGGGGAGAACAAAGATTCACCAGACGAAGAGTTTTACCTTGACCTGCCCAACGTGCGAAAGCTCTTTGTGCCTGACTCTGGATGTGAAATAGCAGACATGGACTTGTCCCAGGCCGATCTACGCATAGTCGTAGAGGAAGCCGATGAGGAAGAAATGCGCCAGCTCCTTGACGCTGGCCTAGACCCTTATACTGAAATTGCCAAGGAATTCTACAATGACAAAACCATTAGCAAGAAAGATTCCCGCCGTGCTAAGTTCAAGGCTTTCGCCCACGGAACCCACTACCTGGGAACACCAAAAGGTCTTGCTGGGCGCATTGGACTTTCTATTGCAGACGCTGAGAGAACGCAGAGTTGGTATTTCAAGCGCTTTCCGAAGATTCAGCACTACGGGGAGCGGATACGCAACTCTGTCGATAAAACCCGTTCAGTGTCCAATGTATTCGGGTACAGACGGTACTACTTCGATCGGCTTGACAGTACACTTTATAACCAAGCCGCTGCCTGGATCCCCCAGTCAACCGTCGGACTGCTAATAAACCACATCTGGGACCAGGTCCGTACCCACGCACCGGAGATTCGGGTATCCTTGCAAGTTCACGATTCCCTAGTCTTCCAGTACCCTATCGAGGTGGCCGATGAATGTAAAGCCAAGCTCCTCACACTCTCCAGATATCCGATCCCTTACACCCGCCCGCTCATCATCCCGACAGGTCTTAAAACATCCCGCGTTTCGTGGGGAGATTGTAGCTAATAATAAGGGGAGTTCATGTCCCGGAAACTCGGTGACTGGATCGATGGCTTTACGAGGTACGCCGCTTTTGGAGAAGCTCCGAAACGAATGTACTTTTGGGTGGCAGTGTCGACTATCGCGGGGGCGCTTCGCCGTCGAGTCTGGATCGACCAGGCTTATTTCCAGTGGTATCCCAATCTCTATATCGTTCTGGTTGCGCCTCCGGGAATTGTTTCAAAGTCCACCACTGCCGAAATTGGTATGTCTCTCCTGCGGCAAGTCCCTGGAGTTAACTTCGGACCAAGTGTCGTCACCTGGCAGTCCCTGGTCAAATCGTTCGCGGAAGCGTGCGAAAGCTTCTCCATAGGGGAGACTTATTACCCGATGAGCGCGCTCACTATTGTTTCTAGTGAGTTCGGAAACCTTGTCAACCCCAAGGACAAGGACATGATTGACATGCTGGTGAATCTCTGGGATGGGCGTTCGTTCACCAAGGCTACCAAGATGTCGGGGACCGACGAGGTGACAAATCCCTGGATCAATCTAATCGCCTGCACCACGCCAGAATGGATCGCGGGCAACTTCCCCGAGTATATGATAGGAGGCGGCTTCACTAGCCGTTGCATATTCTGCTATGAAGAAGCAAAAGAGAAGTATGTTGCCTACCCCGGACTGGAAGTCCCTGCTGACCTCAAGGCACAAGAAGCCGACCTCGTACATGATCTTGAGCACATCGCCACTCGGCTGGCCGGGGAGTACAAACTGGATTCTGAAGCAGTGGCTTGGGGCGAGTGGTGGTATAAGTACTGGTACGAAGAGGGCTGCAAGGGCCTGGACACAGTCAGGTTCGGCGGGTACATAGCCCGGAAGCAGACCATGATTCACAAGCTGGCGATGGTCCTCGCTGCCGCCCAGCGGGATGAGCTAGTCATTGTTGAAGAAGATCTCAAGGCCGCTAACAACATGCTCACAGACCTCGAGCCCGCCATGTCCAAGGTCTTCGACCGCATCGGGATGAGTGACGCGGCATTCCAGCAGGAGCGGTTCTTGAAATGGGTCCAGTCGCGGGGAGGCATTTCCCAGTGGGCTGCGCACAACTACCTGCGCAAGTACTTCCCGGACAAGCAGATCGCGGGGAATATTCTGGAATCGCTGCTAATGTCGAACCAGATCAAGTTCGACGGGGTGATGATCCGGCCTACTTGGGAGGGTACAGACCTTCCCAGCCAGGCGGAAGCTCCATAGGGGCCTTCGCGGGATCGAACTGGCCTCGGGCCTTTAGTTCCTGCAGTATCCGATATCGCCGGATGTACTCAGGGGACAAGAACTCATCACCCTTAACCATCTGCATGGCCAGGGGATTATCGAACTGCATCGGCGCGCCAATAGCACTTTTCTTCGCCATGTTGGCAGCTTCTTCCCCAGCGATACTACGATAAGCCGTCCAGTCTGGGTGCGAGCGGCGTTTAGACATTTCTTTGAACAGCACCTGCGCTTCAGGGTTCTCCATCAGGTTCGCGGCTATCTGCGGACGCATTACTACAGCATTGCCTCCAGGGCCCAGTCCATGCTCTTTCTGCACAGCATGCGTTCCCTCGTGGGCTAGAATCCCGCGGACTCCATAAGGCCCTTCAAAGGAGCGGGCATTTGCTTCGATCCAGGACGGATCACCACGGAAGAAGCTCCCACCAGCTTTCTCGTCCCGCGCGACCAAGTTGACTCTCGTCGGCACATTCGCTGACTCGGGGGCATAGCGCAGCAGCTTCTCTAACTCTGCCCCTTCGTAGAAATCCTGGAGCCGCGTGTTCGGGCGTCCAGACATCACATCCATTACTGCGCTCTCAGGAAGCCTGCCCGCCGTTGTCGGAATAGCCTCAGCATACCCGGCCATCTGTCCCTGCTTTCCCACAACAGGGAAGACTCCCACCGCTTTCGCTGCGTCAGAAATTGAGAGACCGCTCTTTACCAGCGCCTGCATCCTCTGCACCAGACTAGCCCCAGCAGCTTTTATCACTCCTGCACCCCCAGCATTCAGCACTATTTCTTCCGCCCGCTGTTCCGCAGGCTTCGCCATGAACCGCTTGGCGTCTTGGTCCATCTGGTACAAGTTCTCACGGGGATTCACAAACCAGTTCTTGACCCGTTTCTTCACTTCATCCAGGCCCGAGAAAACCTGGCCAAGCACTGGCTGGGGAGTATACCCTTCCAATGCCTTGGCCAGATCTTCTTTAGATGCCATTAGAGCCACCAGCGCGTGAACGCGAACTCTCCGTGTTTCGGATGAACTAGCCAGCTAGTCTGATGCGCTCTGGCGTGACGGCCACAGGAGTGGTCGAAGGGATTGGTACCACTAAGCGACCCGCCGCTGTTATAAAGCAACGTGCTCACAGCAGTATGAAAGTGCCCAAAGACCATCTTGGTGAAGTTCGCCTCTGGCACATTCATCCGTTTCACAGCTTCCATCGCAGCCCGCCGATCGAAGCCGTAGTACGGAAGCCCGGCCCATCCCTTAATCTCATGGCCGTGGAAGCACAAGTACCGCTCTCTGCCCACATTCACCAGATGGGAAGACTTCGTATGGATATTCACCTTGACGTTCTTCAGGTTCTGGGTGTGCTGCTTAATCGTATGCGCGACCACATACCCCCAGTTGTTCAACCCGCCATCCGAGGCCTGGTTTTTCCTCGTCATCCTCCCGTGATTGTCTATCGTGATCCAGTCGGAGTCAATGACTTCAAAGTGCGGAGCCAGCATCGCCACCAGCGCACCCAGGTCGTACCCGCAACGAATAGCCTGAACCGGAGCCGGATAAGCATTCGTCGTTTGAAGTTCGATATGGATGTCCCCTGAAACGTAGTCTCCAGTACCAATGATCTGGAGCCTTGGTATATGATAACCCGCCCGCTGGACCTTTGCAAAATCAATGACTCGACGGCCGAGTTCCTGGAGCCGAGCCGTAAAAATCTCAGGAGAGAATTCACCGAAGCCATCTACGTCGTCCCTTTTGGTAACCTCGCCATTGTGAAGATCAGTCAGGTGCAGCACCATCGTAATCGGAGCCTGCCCAACATGGTCCTTTGGGTTATACTGCATCGGCTTGGGCTTGGTCCCAGTAATCGCGTCGGTAAGCGCCAACACGCGCTCTCGGGCTTCCCCGGTCGCTTTCTGCTCTTGCTTGAGCTTGGTCTCCAGCCCGCGGACTTGATCCCGCAGATACAAGACCTCTTGGTCCGGTGCAAACACCGACTTGAAGTCCTTAAGTGATTTGGTCACAGCATTTCCTTCATCTTCACAATCGTAGCTTTCGACCCCGACCAGACCCTCTTGCCTTTTGTCCCAGGCGTAATGAGAGTGTAATCTGTAAACTCGTCACGATAGCGCGAGAGGTCGTTGCCGCTCAAGCCACAAATCCTGACGAAATTCAGTTCGTATTCCCAGCCTTCGCCAAGTTCGGCAAGGCCCTGCTTGATCTTCAAGGGGATGTAATAGTCCTTATCGTGCGCGGCGCGAAAGTCCGTCATCGACTTACCCTTTGCTACAGCCTTCTTTGCTTCAGCCATTGTTACCCCTCAGAAGTGTGATGCGGTGGATATTTAATACCATCAGCCAGCCCTAGGTCCACCGCTTCCTGGGCTGATAAGTAGCGATCGAAATTCATGAAGTCTGCCAACATGACCTTATTAAAGTCGGCGTGCTGTTCTTGAATCTTCGTTACGTAAAGAGTCTCCATCCAATCGCGAAGCTTCTTCGATTCTTCAGCGTAGGACATAAAGTCCTTGTGGTGGGCAGCCCCCATTGAGTCCCAGCCGTAGTGAATCATCATCCTGGCACTAGGCATCATGAGGCGAGTGTCGGCCGCTTGCAGAATGATCGAACCCATCGACATGGCATAGCCTGTGGCAATGACAGTCACATGAGCAGAACAGTTCTGGATCGCGTCATAGATCGCCATGCCGTGATAGAAATCCCCTCCCAGATTATTCATGATAATCGTGATGCCAGAGCCATTGGCAGGGAGGTTATCCAGCAAGTGCAGGACCTTGATCGAGCGTTCTGCCATTTGGAAATCAGTCCCGGATTCGCCTTCGCCCCAGGTGTCACAGCAAGACCCCATGTAAAAGGTCTTCGTGGGCAAGTGGACATCGTACTCCAGGAACTTGTCTACATCATCCCGAATCATCCTGGTCGCCATCAGCGCACCTGTGCTTTCGTCACTTGAAACACGATGAAGACGCAAGCCACGGCGTAGGCTACAAACATACCGCCGTGTTCCCAGTTCTTATTCCAAAAGCAGCCGATCCCGGTCAGCAGATTCAACGCTGCCATAGCCCAGACCGTCCAGATATAAAACTCACCCCAACTCATCTTCAAACACCCTCCGTTCTGCAGCCCTGCGACGTACCAAACCTGGGAGCTTTCTACCACCGCCCCAGACCCATTTGCCAAATTCTTCCGCAGCGTCATCCCACTCCTCTGCGTTCACTTTTCTTCGGAGGGTGGAGGCTCTATAACGAGTTCCACCGAGATTGTATACAAAGGAGGTAAGTGCATGAGTCCGAGCAGCGAACCGTCCCACTCCGGGGGAGGCGCTGAGTACCTCCCGTCGATAGTACGGAATTGCAGCCGCAAGACGCGTATCTGCTTCTCCGCGGCTAATGGCAGGTACGGATAGGGAGGCAACCACCAGTCCCCATCCTTGGGTAGGGTAGCCTGCGGGGCAGGTGTAAGGGTAGACCAGTCCATCAGCTTTTACCTTATGGCAACCCTCAAACTCTTTAATCAGGTCAGATGCGTCCACGTTTACGGATGCTGCGGTCAACGAACCAAAATCCGATGATCGAAGCCATCACCCCAGTGTCGAACTCGTTTACGAGCAGCGTGGCAAAGGAGTACAGTGGCACTTCTTGAGCGACGCCATTATATAACAAGATGGACTTGTATGCACCGTAGAGGACCAAGCAGTACCAGTACGTCAAAACAGGTCTTACCGTGGCGGATAAAGCATCGACCCACTTCACGCCTGTAGGTTTGGCAGCTTCGAATGCGGACTTCATTGCTTCCAGTTCGCCCGCCGCTTCAGCCATCTCGCCTTGGACTCTGATCTCGTCCACGCGAAGCTTGGAGCGCAGCTCGTCTGCTTTCAATTGCAGGTCGAACATCGCCAGCTCGTGGTCCTGCTCGCGCTTTTGAGTCTGGAACTTTATCAGCTCTGGGATAAAGCGCAGGATGCCTCCGAGCGCTAGGGAAATTAGTTCGAGCATCAGGGTTTCCTCGGTCCATTTATCTGAATCAGTCGGTTGTCAATTCGGTCCAAGTGGGTTTCGATACGAGTGAGGGCTCTTTCGACCTGGGCGTTTCTCGCTTCGAGCGCATCCTTAATCGCTGCCCGCTCCACTTCCTCGACAGAAATCCTCTTGTCTAAGGTAGAGTAAGCGCTGAAGCCTGCAGCCATAAAGCCCACGAAGGTTAGAATATGGCCCAGGTTAATGGTCCCGTCAAAGCGAGGTCTGCGCAGGTTGATGTCAGTGGTTACAGCAGGATGGTGGTCGTTCATAGGACTCTCTTGAGTAAGTTCACATCATCTTCGAGCCGATCGAGTCGAAGTTCAAAATCAGATTTTGGGAGAGGGCCATCGAAGTCATCAGTCGCTTCGTGCTCAACGCACTCAAGCTCAATGTCAGCTGCGGCGGTTTGGCAGTGGCGGCAGTAAAAGGCTCGGAACTCGTGGGCAGTGCTCATCCGTTGCTCGCATCAGCTAGAATGCTGAAGAGGTAGTACCCGTCGCCAGCACCAAGAGAGTTTTTATAGACTTCGGTGATGTCTGAACCATTGACGTTGACGGTTGGCACACCAGCGGCATAGTTGGCATTGCCAAGGTCTCCCATCGTGATCGTTGGGGCTGCGCGCTTGTTGTATTTCCAGTAGACCGTGTGGTAGCGTGTCCCGATCGCAGGCGTGTAGTTGCTGACGATGACGCGTTGGATCGCTTCAACATAGCGCCCATTGCGCTTTTGTATCTCGCCAATCGGCAAGAACTCGAAGGGCGGAGGAGTGGTGAAAGTGCCGATTTGCAGCTGTGGCAGCAACAGCCTCCAGGTCCGATTCAGTGTGCTGATGAGCTGGACGCCTCCAGTCGGGCCGAAGTAGTTGCCTGCGGCCCAGGCTCCTGCTGCCGATTGGTAGTTAGTCCCAGAACCTAAGTCGAACAGGAGGCGAATCCCGGTGCTGGCCTCCTTCAGCCATGTGCCTGTTGTGTCCCCTGGGATATTGATAACCTTCTGCTCCCAGGTGTTAGCAACGTCGATGGTGTAAGAGAAGACATAGCTTCTATTCGACGCGTTGTTCTGCAGGGACCCTCCGTAGGTGCCCGTAGTAGACGCGTAGGTCCAGAATGAAAGAGTTACGGCCTTTGCAAAAGCGGTCCCCCACTGTAGAGGAATGCAGTCAAAGCCCTCAACCCCGCACCGATAGTCGTAGAAGTCAGCTGCCCCTATAGCCGCATCAGCGGTAGTGGTCAGGTAGTTCAGATAAACGACACTGCCAGCGGCATACTGAGCAGGAGCGCTGGCGCTTGCCCCAGCCATCGTGTAGACGCCACCACCAGATTGCGTGCCGTTCCAGCAATCGCGAGCGCGCTGATAAGCGCTTGGGTTATACTGATTCGCGTAGGCGTAGAGAAACTGCGCATTCGGAAGAAGGTTGACAAAGCCCGGACCAGCGACTAACTGATTGCCAACCATTGACAAGCCGCCCGCCGGGTAAACAGGCACCACTTCGTTCGTCCCGCTCGCAAGTACTCCTGCCAGTGCAGGCCCTGTTGTCTCCAGCAGATGCGTGGTGAGCTTACTCTCCGGAGGGCCGTGGTACAGGCGTGTCATTAGTGGCAGCCGGAGGAGTGTTGATCTTCGTGACTTGCAGCTGAAGGTTCAGCAGCAGGTTCTGCGCACTGGCTATTTGGAGTTGTAGCGCCAGGGCGATTGTGTCTACTTCTGATCCAGAAAATTCGAGTTGCATACCTACCCCTAGGTGTTGATGAAAGTCATCGAACTGTAAGTGTGCGGACCGACAAGCCCACCAGCTGTTCTAATGTCGATGGTCCAGACGCAAGAACCAGGCGCTCCGCCATTGTAGAAGAGAAGATATCTGTTCAGTCCGTCGCCAGTGGTCTGTTCGT
>Ga0137341_1000009_pt1 | contig 16900 bp, 35 predicted proteins | sample EasRivERMLT433_2_FD_106652 | JGI IMG/M metagenome (GOLD analysis project Ga0137341, IMG submission 106652) | Soil microbial communities from meander-bound floodplain in the East River, Colorado, USA - East River MetaG ERMLT433_2 | ecosystem: Environmental > Terrestrial > Soil > Floodplain ... | reverse complement strand
TTCCGCGTACTGCGCGCAATTGTGCGACAATTTATAACTAATGTTATCAATTGCCGGTGTTTTCTACTGAAAACACCCAAGTATGCAACATTGTTGGATTATTCAATGAATTCAGTGGCTTGCGAATGGAGTTGCTTGCGATTTGCTTAGGGGGGGGTGGCCTTTTTTGCTTGAGGCCGCTCGTAAATATATCCGCTATTCCCGTTTGTTTAAAAATCCTGTGTAGTAATGGGTTTATAGGAATAGGTATAGCCTATAGTAACTAGTCTAACTAGAGGGCCAAGGCTCGGCTTATCCCCTTGCCCTGTACCGCGCAGGTGCTCGCGTATATACAAGATCTCCACACTCTAATATAGTCAGGTAATTACGGCTCATACCTAGTATAGCTTTAACATCCCCCGGAACCGGACGCAGACAGTCCTCGCAGACGCCCCGGATAACAGCATACGTTGTTGTAGTATAGGAATACGCACTACAATTATGGGTTAGCTCCATATACGCACCTTCACTAACATAGATGCGCCAATCGCCAAAGTCTAGGTTTTGCACGTTAAGTCCCGTAATACTTTCTCAGACCCCACGCTTGCCAGTGGAGAACATCTATGCCATCGTACACTGCGCCTGGCGTTAGAACGGCTGTGTAGTTATCACTTAAGGCTATGATAGCCTTTACGTCTCCTGGTACTTCTGCTTCACAGCTGTGACATACTCCAGCAAGTATCGCGGTATACATGGTGTTTTCTGAATAATCATTACACAGATGGTATAGCTCCATATGCAATTTGTCTCCATTAGAGGTTACAATTGTCCAAACGCCAATATCTAATACCACTTTTATATCAGTCGAACGCATAGTACTCTAGTAGTCCTACCATGGCAATACCGAAATCACTAAACACTGCCCCACACGAGGCACACTTTTTGGTCTCTACCATGCCGCGAGCACTTTGGCACATATAGCCACCTTCGTGGTTGTGTCTAACCTCAACAAAGACTTTTCTGTTTGGTTGAGGTATGACCGATATGGACCATTCTTTATCTACTTCGTATATCATCGTATGGTTGCTATGATTGCTTGTACATCTTTTGGCACTGTTTCACCGCAACCTGCACATATGCCTAATTTTATGGCGGTAACGGTCGTTAGTATTGGTTGCTCTTTACATGTATGCACTAACTGAAGCTGATCAGCGTATCTGACTATTTTCCATTCTCCGAGGTCTACTTCTACCGAACTAAACTCTGGTAGATTAATCTTTGCCATGATGTCCATCATTCAGTGCGCTCACCTAAAGGTATCTTATTTGTTTTCTGTTTCATTATTAGATAGGTTTAGCAACTCATGTATTGGAGTTGTTGAGTAAACTTTTAGTAATTGTTGGGTTATTGAGGAATAGATATTGTCGAAGTATCCCATCATATCGGCTATAGCTTCAACGTCTTTAGGTGGCGCTTCCTTACAGGAAGAGCATAGTCTTGAGTCCGGGCTTACCCTACCAGGAGCATATTGGTCATGGATACAGCGGTGCTCAAAGAATACCATGCCGTAATCGCGGGTTATTGACCATTTTTCAAACTTCAGGGTCATTTGATGCCCATTGTTGACACTATAGCGTCAACATCTTTGGGTAGTGGTTTTGAGCAGTTAGGACAAACACCTAAACTACTTTCTATGCGAACTATAGCTTTGCGATTCCAACTAATACCCATGTCTGCACCGCAGTTATGGTAGATTCCTTTCATCATACCGTCTGGTATTATTCCCCAGTCGTCTATAGTAATCTTAATTGTCTGCGGGTATTCATCTGTTGTGGACAATTATAAACCTATTATCTAGATGTTCCTTTAGTAGATCGTATACTTCATGCCAGTCCATTTCTCCTGCTCCACAACCAACCCGCGGCAAACACACCTTTTTCCATCCTTGTGTGTTGGTTAGTTCAACTAGCTCTTCTGCGGAATGTTTTATCAGTGCTATATCGGATTTAGCCTTCCAGCCTGGCAAATATTTGACGTCCCTGGTTACGCTGCGGGGTGCTCTAAGTAATGTCTCCGCTTCAGGTCGGTACCTGGCTAGTACTTTGTCTACGTCTTCAGGGGTGCCTATATTTATTCTGGAGGGTTTGGTCGGGAAGCTAACTATGTGATATGGCGTCTCGCCCGTCCCAAGAAAGGCGCTATCCTCAAATTGATATCTTGGACCCTTGGTAGTAATAAGATGCACTGCATTGCCCAGCTGATAGACCCTTTGTCCTAGTAACTCAGGCAGGGCTGGCCATCTGTCTGCTGCTTGGCGGGCAACGCCCGCGCCCATTACAAGGCTGCCGGATGAGGTAACATATCCATTCGTTGGTATGCATATAGCATTGCAGTCTATATTAAACAGATTACCGTTTAGCATTAGCATTGATTAACTTCCATACCAGACTAACGTATTTAGGTGCTGTTATTTCGCAGAGTAGACAGTGTATATCCGTACCGCGCATAAGATACCCAGTGGCCTGTGCGCCCCATGTGCGAGGGCAGGATAGAGGGGGGCCTATATGATCATGACATATTGCTCCATTGGCAAATATCGTCCAACCGTCTATATTTATGGAGGGATTTGCGTTTGTTGCCATTTGTGTTATACTCCTCGTCGAGGAGTAGTATATCACAATCGGTCGGTGTCTACCGAAAGGAGACCTTTTATGGAACCGGGGATAGAGAAAAGCTAATCGAAATTAAGAGGCGTCGGGATCGAAAAGCAGGTATTACTGGTAAGCACTATGAGTTGAGGCTGAACAAAAAGGCCGGGCTGTCGAGTCGCAAACGACGTAATGTGCTATACTTCCTCCTCGGGATCGCCGTACCTCTGATTTTTTGGAGTTTTCTATGAGTGACTCTAAAACCGCGTCGTCAGAATTTGACGCGGCCGCAAATGACGACTTCGCTCTGTATCAGACAGATCCAACTAAGTACAATTGCAAAATGGCTGAAGAGTCAGATCTCTTTAACCGTCCTACTTTCTTCAAGCTACATAAAGGAGCTGAATTACTTACGGTAGGTCGATGGGTTATTGACCCAGATTTAAATGTAAAAGATATAGTTCATATGTGCCATGAAGAAGATAAGTTTTACTCTCCTACTGTGCTAGTAGATAGGATGCCACCTAGTAGAAAAAGTTATAGAGGCGGCGGTATAGTTCATAAGCTGGATGTCTATAGAGACAGAGCGCGCTACGCACTGGTATGCGTGACTTGCGGGGCAGAACCAGAAGATGATATCCATGTTATCATTGAGCTTCTGCAGAAAAGGGCAATGAATGTTGACCCGACAGCCTAGACCATCTTGGGATGAATATGAAAGTTAAGACTTGTACTATATGTAAAGTTAACAAACCTGTAAAAGAATTTTATATTCGTAAGAAAGTAAATAAACCTTTTCCTGACTGCAAAGTTTGCAATAAGGCAAAGAGGCGTAGAGAGTATAGTGCTCACCCGGAAAAGAGTCGCCGCTGGAGTCTTATATCTAAATACGGGTTGACTGATAAAGATTATGATCTCATATGGCAGCTACAAGGGGAAAAATGCGCCTTATGTGGTCGAACGAAAACTCTCAACGAGAAAAACTTTGCAGTAGACCACGACCACAGAACGGGCCAGATAAGAGGAATCCTATGTTTGAGCTGTAACGGACACATAGGCGCACTGGGAGATACTGTAGAATCATTAGAAAAAGCCTTAGCATATATTAGGAGGGCATCTCCTGTATCGTGGGATACCTACTTCTTAGATCAAGCATCCCTGCTAGCTACCAGATCCAGAGATATGAGCACTCAAGTTGGAGCAGTTTTGGTGAAGGACAGGAGAATAATAGCTACTGGGTATAATGGTTTTCCTCTGGGGTCTGAAGAAACTATAAAAAGAAATCTCCGTCCAGAAAAGTACTACTATTACGTACACGCAGAAATGAATTGTATAAATAGCTGCGCGAGAAGTGGTATTAAAGTAAAAGGGTCTACAATGTACGTAACTCCTCTTTTCCCTTGTAATGAGTGCGCCAAGAGTATTATAAACTCGGGAATATCGAAAATAATTGTACGTCCATCAGAATACGGGAAAGGTAGAATGAAGGAACCACTATTTAGTGTAGCTAAACAAATGTTTAAAGAGGCCGGGATCCCGGTAATTCAACTGGCGAACGTGAACGACTTGTGATATAATGTCGTTGCGGCACGTTCTACTGGCGATATTCGCCGAAAGGGGACCTGTGGATACTTACTATGACGACGACGGTGAGTTGGTGGGTAGCGGATTGTTACCTCCTATTCTGTCTGAACGCCCTAGAGGGCTGATGAGATGGAACCCACACCACCAGTACTGGGAATTCGGCAGTCCATTTGAGGTTGTAAATAGTGCAGAAAGCACCCCTCACTCTCGCGCTGCTTTTTTGAGAAAAGACTTCAAAGCTATCTTCCCTGAGTTCAAAGCTGGGGATCTTGTCAGTACTTCAAACGATATCTCTATGTGTGATATGTTTATCCACATGAAACTACACACTAATCAACAGTGCTTACCAAACGGTGTATATGTTGTCGATACCGGTAGTGACGGTATGGTGGTACGGCCGTATCATGGGACGATTGATGAATACATAGCTCTGCCCCACTCAGTAGAGAAACTCCCTGCGGATATGGCTCTATTCTTTAATAAGAGAAATGTCTATGAATCTTTAGGGATGAGACACAGGAGAGGCGCTCTGGTATATGGTCCTCCCGGTAACGGTAAAACATTCCGTATCATGAAGTGCGCTTCTGAGTTCGTTAAACATCATGACTGTTTGGTATTCACGCTTAGTAACTCTATCCGCACAGTGGATTTCCTGCAGTATCTTACCCCAGTTATAGAGGGACGAAACAATATCATTATAATTGAAGAGGTAACCGAGCTAGCACATAATGACGTTCAGGCTACCCTTAGATTTCTAGACGGCGACACTAGCTGGAATAATTCATACATTATAGCTACGACTAATTACCCAGAAAAGTTACCCGCTAATCTTATTGACCGACCGGGACGCTTTGATATTCTTCTAGAGGTAAATGATCCAGACGATGCCTCCAGAGAGACCTATATTAGGCACTTCCTCGGAGAGGTTGATCCGGAGATGCTAACCGAAACAAAAGGCTATAGTATCGCATATATCCGAGAGATGATTATTCGTAGCAAGCTTGATGGATCATCCTTTATGGATACAATCAACATAATGAAAGACAGAAAAGCCAAGATCAAGAACAAATTTACAGGAGAAGGAAACTTTGGCAGATATCAGTGAAAATCAAAGAGCAGTCGATGGGACGGTCTCATCGGAGCCGGTAGGTAGCCCCGACCAACGTAGAGCTGAGAATATTCTAGTAAGAGTCAAACAACAGGACGGCACCACTGTTGATGTGCCGATACTTATGCTACTAGCTGATTTGTTCAATCAGGTAGCAGACCTAAAGCTTCGCCTCACAGTAGTAGAAGCAGATCAAGTAAAGAAAAGTCCTATAATCAAAGTTTGATCCTATAGACGGCCTCGCTCTACTGAAGACCCCACTACAGTGGGGTCTTTTTTTTGATATTATGGTATAATATAAATAGGATGACGTGTCGTAAGTGCAGTATTCATAAGAAAGAACAAGATTTTGCAAGAAATCAGACGTGGTGTAAAAGCTGTATGTCTGAGTATTTGAGCGCATGGCGTAGTAAAAACCCTAATTATAATAAAGATTACACTAGCCAAAGGCCAGAGAACCATAGAGTAAGATGTCGAAGTTGGCAACAGAAAAACCCCGATAAAATGGCTAGTTATCGAAGAAAGAGTAAATATAATCTTATTGAAGAAGAGTATATTAGTATCTTAAACCGTCAAGGTGGAACTTGTGGTATTTGTAGTCATGACTTTAAGCAAACACCTCAGGTAGACCATTGTCATTATTCTGGAAAAATAAGAGGATTGCTTTGTATGTCATGTAATATTCTATTGGGATATTATGAGAAGCTAAATAGAAATCCAGAACTTTCCGAAAAAGTGAAAAAATACTGTGGCTAAGAAAGCAACAGATATACCTAGTGTAAACGCTGAGAACGCTAGAGTTCTAGCTGATTTAGTCATAGAGCCTACCACCCCGGAAGCTCTTAGAATAAAGATCCTTAATAAACTACTTGAGGCGTCTGAGGGTTCTTCATTCTTTCGCACCATGTTTGAGGAAAAGCTTAGTTTAGCTTCTTGTCCTGATTGTGACCATGAAAATCATTGGTTAATACCAGAAGATGAACTTAACAAAATGGGGTGGGTTACACATGAAAAAGATCCACGCGTACCTATATTCACCAGCGAAGAGACTTGCAAGTCCTGGGAAGAGGCGTGCGCTAAGAAAAAGGTTACAGTCTAGTGGCAAAACCTATTAGAGATATCTATAAAGATTACCAGCGGGTTAAGGAAGGCAAGCTGTTTAAATCTTCCGGCCGAGCAGGTAAGATTAAGACAGAAAGTCCCCGTAGCGCTCTAAGAGTAAGATCGGTAGCTGAAGCTGCATCTATGGATATTAGATTGGCGAAATCCATTCAAGGGGAGACTTCTCCTTCGGCCAAAGTAGCCAGATTAAGACAAAAGGCTGCTCTACGTGGTCTAAATATAAGCCGGGAAAATATGGAGAAAAGATTAGCCAAACCCGCAGCACGGGTTATACCTGGTTCTATGGACCTTGGCAGGCTTGCTAGATTAGCCAGAGGGCTGGGTAAAATAGGCGGTAAGCTGGGAGCCATAGGTCTTGTGCCTTTACCTTCACAACTTGAAGAATATAAAGAACTGAAAAAGCCTCTTCATAAGAAAGAACAAGAGAGAGCCGCTAGGAGAATGTAATGGCTGAAAAGAAGCTACCCAAAGGTGTTCAATCCCTTGGCGATATAGCCCGAAGAGGAGGCCGAGGCGGACAACTATTAAAGTATTATAGAGGTTTTCGAGATAATCCTGCGGATTTTACTACAAGGGGACAACGAACTTGGATTCGGTTTGAAGCCGCTAAAGAAGTTCTTTTGAAGAAAAGGCTCAAAAACGAACTGAGACCTATAGCTAAAAATCCTTTAAGCTATGAGAAACCCCCTGCTGTTGCTGCCATGAAGATCTCTGATATCAGATCTAGTCGAATAGTCAGCACCCCGGACCCATACCTGGGAGGTCATGATCTGCTTAGTGCATCCAAGATAAGAAGTTTAGCTAGAGCAGCAGGGAAGCTCAGCGCTATAGGACAGATAGCTACTCTGCCTCTTCAATATGAAGAGACAAAAAAGATGTTAAAGCCAAAGCGTCTCCATGAAAGAGAACAAGAAGCTTCGGCTAGGAGAATGTAATGACTATTAATGAATTCAAGGCATGGTTAGATGGATACGTTGAGGCTGAGGGCAACGATATTAATAGAGTTAAGGAAAAGCTTAATGAGATCGTAGCTCCGTTTGAAGTACCAGGCGTGTATCCTATCGACCCCTGTATTCGCCCAATGCCTACCTATCCGTGGACTGTTACGACTGACCCTAGGTATCCGTGGATTACTTCCATGACAGATAGCACTAATTAATGGCTGAAATAGAGGCAATCGAGCATCGACTAGATGAGCACGCCCAGCAAGACCATGATAATTTCACATCCATAAGGCAGACGCTGGAAAGGATGGATGTTAAGCTGGATGAGATATCAGAGAAAACTGTTCGTTTGGAAGTGATACACGACGCAGCAGCAAAGTCAGGTGCTATATCGGGTTCTAGATGGAGCGCTATAATAGCTATAGCGGTCTCAGGAGTATTCCAGGCATGTCAATGGATAAGTGGTTACTCATCGCATCCTTAACCTTATCTGGGTGTGCTACAGGAATAGCTACTAAAGATTATGCTTACGGTGTGGCTATAGGAGACGCGGAAATATCTGCTTGTGCTCCTGCCTCGACTGAAGCTTTGGCGGGTGTAGTAGACACCAAAGGTAGTGTCCCGGAATGTCCGAGAGTTAAAGGTGGAACAGTTAGCATTACTGGTGGTGGTATTCTTACTGCTATCCTATCTTTTATTTCAGGATGGGTACTACGATGAGTAGACGGTACATAATCGAGAAAGCAAAAGAAGAGCTTATACAGAAGTATCTTGACGATGTTGAGGTGGATCGTAAAGACTCTGCGGTAGAGGATGCTCTTGCTCGCGCGCTAGAGGATACTACACCTGAAAGGTCAGGGTCCCCCTGGAAGAATAAAGCTAAGGACGAACCGAAAAGCGAGTGGTATGATGAGTGATAAACCAACAAAAAAAGAACTTAAAGCTACGGAGTCTACTCTTAAGGCTGTAAAAGAAGGCCATTGGCCTCCAAAGGAATTAAATCAGTTCCGAAAGAATACCGCCTCCTTGTCAAACTTCGGAAAGAGAATACCTGGATACCCTCCTAAGCTACCAAAAGGCACTATATCTAAAAGATTAGAGGTACGAGTCCCCACCCACGATAAAAAAGCGGTAGTAATACTAGGCAACGAGCCCAGTGCTTCGACGTTGAAAGAGACCAAACGATCCCAGATGTCTGAATTGGCCAAGTACCTACGAACTAGTCCTGGTACTATTAGACGCTGGACACCTAGAGCGGTTGAGACTCTGAAATTGGTAGGCAAAGCCGCAGGTAAATTGGGTGCAGTGAGTGCTTTGGCTTCATTGCCTTCTCAGATCGAAGAGTTTAGAAAGGCTGTAGATCCTGAAGAACGGCAGAGAGCTAGAAGTCTTAAGTACGCGAAGAGAATGTAATGGCTAATAAGAGGGAGCTTAGTAAAAACGAAGAAAAATTCGTTGAACTCATCGTCGCGGGTTTAAAAGCTCCCGATGCTTACTCCAAATCATTTCATGTTAAGGTTGAACCTTATACCGCTGAATCACAGAAGGCTAGGAATCTAGCTCGACTGCCCCGAATAAGTAATGCCATTAAGAACTTGCGTAAGCAAGAGGTTAAACAGGCACAAGCAGAAGCGTTAGCCGACACTATTGACGCTCCCGCATTAGAAGATCTGCGTCAATTTGCCTACGATAGACTAGTCGAGCTGCGTGACGACCCTAAAGTCTCCGCAGTAGCCAGGTTTAACGCTATAAAGGCACTAGAGCGTCTAAACGATCCATCTAAAGATGTCAATCTGATGTGGCGTTGGATAGATCTTATGTGGCGCGGGTATACTGCCCACTGTCCTTGTTGTCATAAGAATAACCCTCTCTGGAAATTAAAGAACGCTAAGCTCAATGCTTACCGAGAGAAGGAGGACTTAAGTCCTGATGACAAGCTTGCGGATGTTGTGGATCGTAGACTATTTCTCCTCAAAACTTTCGATAGAAGAAAAACACCACACAAGAGCCAACTGCCTATCATAGTCGCACCAGAGCGACACATAGCAGGTCGAGGTGCCGCGAGAGCCGGGAAGAGCCTGGTTCTTGCATGGCTAGGCGCGTTGCACTACTTGATACCAGGTGTTCACGTTTGGATATTAGGAAGAACGTATGAAGATACACGGTGGGAGGTAGAATACCTAGAGGGGTTCTTAAAGAGTGCGTTCTTTCCTGTGTATGAGCATATGATACATAAATACGAGGATAAAAAATCAGGTGAAATAGTTTTCTTATCCAGATGGGGGTCTGAGTTCCGGGTCAAGTCTAGCAAATCACAAGGCTCTATTACAGGTTGCGAGCTTGAGGCTTGTCTGGTAGGCGAGCCCGCATGGGTAGACCAGGAACTATTCGAGGAAGTACGAGCTAGAATGTCCTCACGACTGGGGCGTATTCTAGCCTTCGGTACCCCGAAAGGGTATGGCGGTTTCTTAAACAGAATGCTCAAGATGACAAGCCGCTCTTTCACTGGCCGAAAGATCAAGCCCGGGGATAAACTTGTAAGTAACGGCTGTCCTTGGGGGCAATCTATAGCTATTTTAGACGTTAACGCGGAAGACAACCCTGCTTATGTTAAGTCCGAAAAGGAAGCAGCAAAGCATGAGCTTACTGATTCTGAGTATGCATCGGAGTTCCAAGGCTTGGTCGCTTCAGCGGAAGGCGCTAAGTTCCCGTGTGTATTGCCTCACCATCGTAGAAAGATTAAGCGAGAAGAAGTGGAGCTAGCTTCATGGATACTCGGCTGTGACCAAGGTGAACGAAACTTTGGTGCGTGCCTCCAAGCGTGGGACGGACATACTATTTACACCATGAGAGAGTTCTTCGATAAAACAGATACTACTATTAAGGCCAATATGATAGGTCTCAATGCTCAGATACCCGCAATGGTGAGGGTGGCAGGCGGTAACTCCGACTTCTGGAAACTAACGATATTTGATGCTGATCCTCCTGTCCACAACATTCTGCTGGAACTTGATGAGGAGAACCGCCCATGGAAGACAGATGTAACTTATCGCCCTAAGAATAAGAAAGATCAACTATCATGGCGCACCGAGACCTGTCTATGGCTGAATGAACTCGCCAAGACTGGCGGATTGGTGTTCGACGACTCGTGTGATCTGCTACATGAACAAGTCATGGAGGCCCTAAGAGGACCTGAGGATGATATCGAGACTGACAGGAAAAAGGGATGGATAATCAGAGATCAGTATAGAGGAGATCACGTTGTTGATGCGTGGCTGATGAGTTGCTATATGATAATGATAGGAGCCTTAGCCGCTCAACCGTTACAAGAGGATAAGATAGACCCATTCGAGGAGCAGCGTCGCGCGCACGCGTTCTTGCGTTTGAAGGATGAAACCGAAGAACTAACGGGTTACGGCGCGAAGTACAAAAAAAGCGGTATGTGGGAAGATGAGCAGTTCACAAAGATCGTGGGCCACAAACCTAGACGCGGGGTCAATAACTGGTGGGGACATTATCCAGATGAATAATCACTACTCCCTCCCTGTAATCACAGGGTCAGGACTGCCTCTGCTAGCTCCACGTCTAGGCCCGGAGGTTAATCGTACTGCATCCACATGAGATGATAGGGCGGCCGACAGTATGTTAATTAGATCATCTCCGTCATTCTGAGCCACGACCAGACCTCCTTCTTCGTTCACCCTACCTAGAGTATGCTCCCCTTCTTCGGAGAAGGTGAACTCGAAGTTGCCCCACTGTAGCTTTGGTGGCAGTACCTTACCCTTACAGTAAGACATAGCCATGCTAAGTAGCCTAGACACAGTACGAAGATCGCTAGGCGCAAATGTTAGTCTGCTACCTTCTCGGCTTACAACAATCTTATCCCTATCAGCATTAGCTTTGAATACGCCTACTTCCTGCATTAGTTATCCTTAAATTTATAGTAGATTTCTGGTTTACCGTTATCTATTCTAATACCGTACAAACTTGGGTCAGAGAATATCTCCCTCATTACTGCCTCGTGAGCCTCAATAAATGATTTATCATATTCTTGCTCACTCCCTCCAGTGGCTAACCAGTCAGATTTATATTTAGGATAATTCTCTTCTAAAATATCCCCTAAAGTTCTAGTCTTCATTCGCCGCTAGCCATGCAGAGTGACGCTTCTGAGCTTCTTCGCCCTGCTCTTCCAGCCACATTTGGCACTGTAGCTCTGTCTCAAACATTCTTGGAGGGTTGGTCCAAGGTACTGTTTTCTTTGGATCTAGCTTCTCGCGGACCGACTTGCGATCTTCTGGCTGGAGCTTACTCTCATAGAACCTAATTCGCTTAGTTATGGATGCGATATGGTCTTCTAGCTTATCAAAATTAAGCTGTCTAAGCATCTCTTTCAGAGCCTCTGGCGTATCATGGATGCCCTGTTGTGCTCGTCTCGCCTTTATGTTATTAGTGGCTTCGATGTACTGAGTTCTCTTAGCTTTTAAGCAACGCTGTAAACAGGCTAGTGCCTGCACTTCGTATGGCAAGTCCATATCCCGTAGGAAGATACCGCAGCTATCCATCAGAAGCTGAACTTCCTCACTACCTGGCTTGCCTGGTCGAAAGTCATCGGCCTGATTAATATCAAGATCTACATATCCATCACCGGGCACTACGATGTCAATACCAGCGTGCCAGTTGATTACTGCATCGAATTTGGTACTATTGCATAGCCTGTTGGTAATATTGATGACTAGTACTCCTTCAAGTAAATAAGGGCTGCCGTTACTAACTCTTGATTATCATTTAGATAACCTATAGCAGCATTGCATCTAATACAGAGGAGCTTTCTAACTCGTCCTGTTTTATGGCAATGATCAACATGCAGCCTTTCATGTTTTGTTGAACAAATTCCACACAGACCATTCTGTGCTTCATACATGGAATTATATTCTTCTAACGTAATTCCATATAATCTAAAATATCATTATCTGCGAGTTTTTCTTCCTCGGTGTCTAAGAGACACACCATTCCGTAGAAGGGCAGTTCTAATAGTACCTGGAGAAGTGTTAAATTGTGCAGCTAATTCTCTTATTGTCAATCCGCTGGAGTACCCAGCTACCATATGGGGTTCTTGTATTGCTAAGGCTCTAGGTCTAGGCATTGTTTACTCCTTGTTCTCTATTAGTATCATAGCAAAAGATCAAAGGTTTTGCAACTAGCTGATCAAAGGTTGATCGTATTGAAATCTACGGCCATCCCATTCGATGGGCAGTATCTCAAAGTTAGCCAGTGATATGCTTTCTACGCGGGTTTGGGGGGCTGCGTATTGTTTGGATACATTGTAGCTGCCGTGTACGAATAACTTTGGTCTGGTGGCAAATGTAATCTTATTTAAACCCTCAGAATTAGATTTGATAGCGTTAAACTGTGCGCCTATTGGGCCTTGGTGTGCTAGGACTAAATCCATTGGACCTTGAGAGCAAGCTCTCTCCACCTCAGATCTAAGGTATTTACCTTCAGTAAACTTACAGTCTGGGGAGTTGAACACTATTGGGCTAAATACTTTACCTAATCCTACAATAGAAATGGATTCTGTAGCTCCGCGCAATACAGTAGAATAGCCATTAACTAGCCAATGCAGATTAGGTAAAAGTATCATCTCCTGTCTAGATCTCTTTAGGTCCAACCAAGTATGATCTTCATGCTTCCCTGCTACGAATAGTGTGGGGCGTAGAAAAGAAGTACTGTTAAGATAGTATCTAGGAAAGTCCCCTGCTCCGCCGTGTTTCTTGATACTCCTCCCGGCCTTCATAGGATCAGGCCAAACGCCTAAATTTCCTGTGCTGATAACCCAATCCGCTTTGGTGCTTAGGTTGGACTCAAGCTTCAGTATACGCTCTTGTAATAGATCGAACTTGCCGAAGAAGGATCCTATTAAGAATAAAAGCATTATTTCCGTTTCTTAGTTAGTTGACGTTCGATCTTTTTTATCCTCTTATTAAGATACTCTATACAGTCAACCTCAAAGTGACCGTGATATCTTTCTATATCCCACACTTCACGGGCACCGCATCTACGGCATGTGAACTTTTCAGTCTTCCCACTTCGCATCTCGCTATAATAATGCCCCATTACTGGCCGATACCCTTAAACAACTTATCAAGTTTCTTAAGATCTTCGCGCAATTCTTCAGCTGCTTTCTTTGCCGCAACTACCTGTTTCTCATATACATCTACGCGCTCTTCCATGGTTTTTACCGCGTTATTTACTTTCTTTTCGAGATCGGCCATGTCCGTCTCCATGGCTACGAAGCTGGCGTATACACGTTTCTGTAACCTCTCGAATACATCTACAGTAGACTCATCAGCTATAACTTTAAGACCTTTATTGAAGGTCTCCGCTACTCTCTTGAGTTGCTCTAGCTTAGCTATAGATATGCTACCATGTACGAATCGGAAAAGATCATTGATTATATCGTACATTACTTCATTTGTTGGCTTTTGGCTCATCGAATACCTCCATTATGGAATTGTCTGAAAACTTTAGGTGATCGGCCATAGCTTGAGCCACACGCCGCCCTAGATCTCCTTGCGCCGTCAGGATAAACTGTCTTACCGTGCTCTTGCTTGTTGGAAAGGCTCTAAGCCTTGCAAGAGTCTCTTTTACCGGGCATGATTTCCCATCCGGAAAATGTATGGCACCACTACGTAGAGGACTAACTCCAGCTTCTAAGTCCGCGATTATCTGAGCTATTGCGTCTAATGCTATAGTGACATCTGTAATTACATCTGTGTCCACAGTCGCAGGCTTAGGTTTATTAGCTTCTCGCTCTGCTCTAATATCAATCGGCTCGAAATACTTACTCATAGAACTCTACCTCCAAATCATCCCTTATCGACTGCCAGTAGTAATCTAGGGTTGTGCTTACCTTGTTGTGGCCCATAACTTTAGCTACATCTCTTGGACTCCACCCTGATTCCAACGCCAATGTAGCAAACGTGTGGCGGAGTCCGTGAAACGTCAGCACGGGTATGTTAGCACATCGGCAGAGTGACTGCAATGCCTCATTTGGGACTTTGCCCTTGAATAGGTAGCTATTCTCTTTACCCGGTTTGATGTAGCGGCTTAATGCTGTTTCTACCTGTAGAGTCATCTTAATGGTACGGGGTTTACCTGTCTTGGTATTTACTACGCTGAGTTTGCGGTTAAGCAGGTTTATGTCGTTGCCCCGTAGTCCAAATATCTCTCCGGGCCGAATCCCGGTGTGTAATCCAACCAGTATCAAGTCGTGTAGCACCTGATTCGTCCCTGCTGCTGCTGTCTCGATGGCCTTTTTAGCTTGGTCCTTGGTCCATGCCTTGATGGGCTCTTTATTGTAGTTCTGGAGCGATCTGGAGAGGCGAGGTGATTTTACATCCACACCCTTCTCTATGCGAATGTATCGCTTAAAGATCGCCATAAGTAATCTTATTGTGCCAGGTTTTAGATCGTTGGCTTCCCACGTTTTAACCATTAGTATTAAAGCAGATTCATCCCATTTTTGGATACACGACAAATGCGGGATGATGTGGTTCTTGAACAGGGATCTTTGTGATCTTATTGTGGCCGGTCGGCCATAGAAAAGTTCCTCCGCCATGAGAGCAGTATATCAAACTTCCTGCATTTTTCAAGTCGTTTTTCACTTTAGATAAGATAAATTGGTATACTATATATACGAAGAGGACATATGTCAGAACCTTTAGTATTGGTAGGCTTCGGAAAGCATGATCTTAAGGACTTATGGGCCAACAAGAAAACCACCGAAGGTGCCCAGTTACTTATAGAAGCTATAACTATTAGACAGTGGCCTCCACGTTATAGAAGACTATCCATCTGTACTAAGGAAGAAGTTGATCTTTTCCAAGAGTATATTAGATGGATTCTTAATACTATGGCCCCAACAGAAGAAAAAGAGGATTAGACTTATGATGCCATTCGCTGCGGATAGAACACATGTTGATCTTAGCGAAACTAGAACTATAAAGGCTAGCGGTGGATTACACGTATATGGAATTATAGTTACTAACATAACAGGCTCTACTGATAGTGTTACTTTTGAGGATGCAAGTGGTAATGACATAATGATAGTTCGACTTGCTACTAATACTACTCAAGTGATTAATATCCCTTGGTTAGCCGACAATGGTCTAGTTGTATTCGCAGGTACTCCTGCTGCAGGTATGACTGTAACTATATTCCATAACAATATACAGGGTGGAGCTTAATGCTTACTCATGCATGGGGTGACAGGGCACCATCTAGAACTCTAGTAACATTCTCGCCTAGTGCTACAGTTGTAGTTAAGTCCTCAGGTAGCCTATATATTTGCAGCTTTGAAGTAAGAAGTACCATTATTAGAACTATCACTTTACAAGATAAAGATGGTGTGGTGTACACAGTAATAAGAGCCCGCGCGGACCAAACCCTAGCAGTCCCCATACCCTGGGTCGCGGCTAATGGCTTAACGATAATTTGCTCTCTCGTATCTGCTAATACTTCAATAACTTTATTCCATAATAGTATAATAGGGAGCTAACCCTTGCCATGGACGGTCCTAGCCGAACCTACACTAGATGATTCTACATGGTATGTGGACGATCTCAGTGGATCTATTGCTCTATGGTATATCACAAGTGATGCGCGAGATCATGCCGTGGGATCATGGTACGTTGGAGCTGTAGATCTCAACGACGGGGAGCCGTGGAGATCTTGGATCTCTAATCCGGATCTACCGAATACTACGTTCTTACGAAAGAGCGAAGCCCCAGAGGATTTCTTAGTAAACCCTGAAGACGTTACTACCACCCCTGAAAATACTCAAGCTGATCATGAAGATTGGACCCTTTTACCTGACCCAGATTAATATATGTCAGTAGATCTACTTACATTCTATCCTTCCTTGCCGGTATTTGGAGTCGCATTAGCCCGTCAATGGAAACATTTCCGACACGACTTTAATCAGCTGTCCGTATTAGTTCGAGCTGCCTATGCCGATATATCATCTTCACCGGAGGACCACGATTTGTCGGGTTGGGCCTTAGGCGAACTCGACTTCCATAACAGATTTCGTACCTTCTACGATAAGGTCAACAGACAATTCAAGATACAGATAAATGCTGGAACCGCAGCTATTCCGATATGGACTGATGCTCTTCAGATCCGGAGAAGCGACGGTAGGGTCATAGCTGCAGGCACTGGCGGGTTCCAGTCATTACAGGGTTTCTACCAGTTAGAGCAACCTTCTGTAACGTTCAGGGAGTCAGCCGGTCCAGAATTCACGGGCCAGCGAGTGGTAGAATTCCTATCCCAGGACTTCTACTTGACGGGCACTTCGGTTGGAAACCCTCAATTAGCCATTAACAACCCTAAGATGAAGCAGACTGTTTATTTCCAGAATACCCAGGAGTTTACGGTCCTACACGACTTTCCTAGTGAGGACTTTACCTATTCTGTATATGACCAGGATAAAAAGTCCATTACCCCGAATGCGGTAT
>Ga0137341_1000008_pt1 | contig 17119 bp, 14 predicted proteins | sample EasRivERMLT433_2_FD_106652 | JGI IMG/M metagenome (GOLD analysis project Ga0137341, IMG submission 106652) | Soil microbial communities from meander-bound floodplain in the East River, Colorado, USA - East River MetaG ERMLT433_2 | ecosystem: Environmental > Terrestrial > Soil > Floodplain ... | reverse complement strand
GAAATGAAACTCCGTCGGGGTTTGGGAATTTCGTTGTCGGTGGCACACCGTTGCACTGTCGCATGGGGCAGCCGGAAGAGAAAAGAATCCCCCCGGGAAGGTGACTATGAATAATTTTCGGCGACTTCTCAGGAACGTTTCTGTTCCGCGGTTCGGCGCAGCGGCTATCCTCGCGCTGCTGATCGCGACGTCCGCGCTCCTGGCGCTGACGGCCGTGGCGCTCATGGCGCCGACCCCCGCCCTTGCGGCCGAGAACCTCGGCGGCGGCGCGGCCCAGGCGCCGGAGCTCCCCCCCGGCCTCTCCCCCGAGGAGGCCGATATGTTGCGCAAGCTGTTGCAGACCAACCCGGAGGCGCGGAAGGCGCTGGAGGCCGCGCAGCAGCAAAAAAACAATGCCGCGCAGCAGCAAAAAGACAATACCGCGCAGCAGCAAAAAAACCAGGCCGAGCAGATTAAGAAGGCGGCCGAGGCCGAAGCCGACGCGACGAAAAAGGAGCTGACCACCAAGCCGGAAGGGGCCACCGCGGCCGCCAAGGCCGAGCTCGCCGCCCCGGGCCGCTACGACTGGAGGACGTCCGCCTACGTCGGTCCCCTCTTCGCGAACCGACTCACCTCCCAGGAGCGGGACTCCCTTCCACACTTCGGCCACGAACTGTTCACCCCCACCCCCGGCGCGGCGCTTCTCCTGGAGAACATGCCCGTGGCCCCCGGCTACATCGTCGGCCCCGGCGACGAGATCGTCGTCAAGATGTGGGGGCGCGTCGAGGGTACCCACCGGTTCGTGGTCGACCGGGACGGGAAGATCTTCGTCCCCAAGTTCGGCTCCCTCTATGTGGCCGGCAAGACGTTCGAGGAGATGCGCGCCTTTCTGAAGGCCAAGATCGCGACCATCGCCGAGGTCAGCTCCGACATCACCCTGGGGCAGCTGAAGGGCGTCCGGGTCTCCGTGGTGGGCGAGGTCCGCTCCCCCGGCTGGTACAACATCAGCTCCCTGCACACGGCCCTCCAGGCGCTCTCCATCGCCGGCGGCATGAAGGACATCGGGTCGCTGCGGCGCATCAGGATCCTGCGCGCGGGGCAGGTGGCCCGGGAGATCGACCTGTACGAGTTCCTCCTTTCCGGCGACACGCGCGCCGACATCCGGCTGCTGCAGGGGGACGTGATCTTCGTGCCCGTGGTGGGAAAGCTGACGGCGATCGCCGGCGAGGTGCGGCGCCCCGCCATCTACGAGCTGCGTGACGAGAAATCGCTGCTGGACCTGGTCCGCGTGGCCGGGGGGTTCGCCCCGTCGGCGTTCAAGCAGCGCGTCCAGGTGGAACGCCTCGAGGGAAACGTCGCCCGCATCGTGCTCGACACCAACGCCGAGGACCTGGAGACGGACCGGAAGCCATTCCCCCTTTTCGACGGCGACATCGTGCGCGTGCTTCCCATCGTCCTCGCCGACGGGAACGTCGTGACCGTGGAAGGGAACGTCTATCGACCCGGAAAATACGAGATCAAGCCGGGAATGACCGTCGGGAGCCTCTTGCCGGACGAGAAAGCGTTCCTCCCGGAAACGTATTTCGACTACGCGCTCCTCACGCGACTGGTCCCCCCCGATCTGCACAAGGAGGTCATCCCCGTCAACCTGCGGGAGATCGTTCTGGAGAAGAAAAAAGAGGCCGACGTCGCACTGCAGGGGCGGGATCGGCTTACGATCTACAACCGCTCCGTCTTCCGCGACCTGCCGAAGGCGACCATCTCCGGCGAGGTCCGGTTGGGTCGTCCCGACCTGACCAAGGTTCCGAAAACCGAGGTGCAGGCGACCACGGAGAAGACCGCCCGCGAGGCGAGAACCGTCACCGAATCGGCAGTGGAGAGGAACGTGCTCACCTTCGACATCCAGGCGGGGACGCGCGCGGCCGACCTGGTCAAGCTGGCCGGGGGGCTGACCCGCCTCGCCGCCCTCGACCGCGCCGAGCTCGTGCGCGTCGACGACAACCGGACCTACCGCACGATCTACTTCGACCTCGGAAAGGCGATCGCGGGCGACCCGGAGGAGAACATCCTCCTGGAGAACGAGGACCACATCCGCATCCACTCCGTGATGGAGACGAGGTACCGGAAGACGGTCACGGCCGCGGGCGAGGTGAACAACCCGGCCGATTACGTCCTCACGGAAGGGATGCGCCTCTCCGACCTGCTCTTCAAGGCCGGCGGGTTCAAGGAGAGCGCCTACGCGAAGGAAGGGGAGCTGATCCGCCGCGAGCTCACACCGCAGGGGGACCTCGTGAAGACGCAGACGCTGGCGGTCTACCCCGAAAAGGCCCTCGCGGGGGATCCGGCGTCGAACCTCGCCTTGAAGGAATACGATCTCCTCGTCGTTCGTACGATCCCCGAATGGTCCGAGAAGATCCAGGTGACGCTTTCCGGGGAAGTGCAGTTCCCGGGAGTGTACAACGCGTGGAAGGGCGAGCGGCTGGGCTCGGTCGTCCAGCGCGCCGGCGGTTTCACGAAGGGCGCGTATCTGAAGGCCGCGATCTTTACCCGCGTCTCCACGCAAAAGACCCAACAGGAGGCGATCGACAAGCTGATCGAGGACCTCGAGCTGGAGGTAGCGCAAAAATCGCAGCAGGTCGGCGCCGCCCTCGACAAGGAGGACGTGGAGGCGAGCCGGGAATTGGCGAACGCCCGCCGATCCCTCATCGCGCAACTCAAGAAAACCAGGGCCAAGGGACGCGTCATCATCCGGCTGGAACAGAACGGAAAGGTCGAGGGGACGCAGAACGACGTCCTCCTGGAGAACGGGGACCAGCTCGATGTTCCCAGGAAGTTGAACGTGGTCAACGTGATCGGCCGGGTCTACAACCCTACGGGTGTCATGTTCGACCCGGCCCGCGACTCGGTGGGCTACTACCTCCGGCTTGTGGGCGGCCCCACGGAGAACGCGGACCGCGACCACATCTTCCTCCTGAAGGCCGACGGCTCCGTGGTGACGAAGGAAAACGCGGATGCCGGCTTCTTCGCCTTCGGCGACCGGGGCTTGATGAACGCCCGGGTGGAGCCGGGCGACTCGATCCTGGTGCCGGAGAAACTGGTCCAGGTGCGGTTCATGAAGGACGTGAAAGACATCACCCAAATCCTGTACCAGATCGCCGTCACCGCCGGCGTGCTGATCGTGGCGTTCTGATGACAAATATGGAAGAGCGTCCCCCCGTGGAATCCCGGGAAGACGACATCGACCTCGGGATCTATTTTGCGGTCCTGCGCAAGAATTGGTGGAAGATCGTCCTGCTTTCCCTGGCGGCTGGCGTGGCCACGCTCCTCTACATGTTCACGAAACCGAACATCTACCAGGCGACCGCTGTCATCACCCCGACGATCGATGAGAAGAAACAGAACCCTGCTCTGGGAGCTCTCGCCACTTTCGGGGTGACGATCGGCGGCCCATCGAGCATCGAAGATATCGAATCCCTCTTCAAAAGCAACGATCTCACCGTGCGGATTTTCAGGAAATACAACCTATGGCCGATCGTCCTTGCGGACAAGTTCGATCCCGTGGCCGGAAAGGTGAAACCTGGGTGGACGGACCGTCTCTTTGGCAACGAGAAGGGGCCGAAGCCCCCCGGCGATTGGGACGCTATACGCGCAGCGAAGGGTTCCCTGAAGGTTTCCGTCAACAGGAAGGCCGGAACAGTCTCTGTTTCCTTCGAATCCCCCAATGCAGAAGGGTCCTCGAACATTGTGAAGTATTTCCTCGATGAGGGGAAAAGCCGCCTTCAGGAAGAGGCGCTCGAACGCGCAACAATTAATAAGAAATTCATCCAGGAACAGATCGGGAAGACGGTCGATGCCTTGACGCGGGACCGTCTCTACTCTCTCTACGGACAGGAGGTCGAACGAGAGATGTTGGCCCGGAACCGGGAACAATATGGATTCAGGGTCATTGATTCGCCTCGCACCCCGGACAGGAAATCGAAACCGGGCAGGGGATTGGCCGCTCTCATGGCTACCCTATTTGCCGGGTTTGCATTTTTCGTTTATTTTTCCGCAAGGGATCGTCGCAACAAGTTGACTGCGGAGGTGGGGAATGGAAAGCGCGAGGAATTGCCATAAATAGATGTTTAAGAATCGATCTTTTCAGTTAAGGTATCATGTCTGTTCAAGCAGACGATCAATTATACCCGGACAAAAGTTATTTCGAGTAGGAAGCAGGAGCAAAGGACGGGATTGCCTCAGTACAGGCCTGACCGGTTTCGGCGTGTCGGAAGAGAGTTTTTTTGGGTCGTAGTTGGGCAGGCAATCGCAACCCTCGGGGGACTTGTGGGGGTTCGATTGCTTACCGGCCTCCTTCCTCCCAACGCATATGGCGATCTGGCTCTGGGGATGACACTCGCCACCCTTGTGAATCAGATTGTAACGGGTCCTATAGCCAACGCTGCATCGCGTTTTTTCTCCCCAGCCCGCGAGGCAAATGAACTTGAAAGCTTCCTTGAAGCATTGCGACGTTTGTTGGTCAAGGGAACGGTCGTGGTGCTGCTGGTTGCTGGTAGCATATCTCTTGTTCTACTTATTAATGGACAGTTTGAATGGCTGTGGTTGGGGTTGGCCGCGTTCAGTTGTGCTCTGCTTTCCGGCTATAGCGGTGCATTGGACAGCATGCAGAACGCTGCTCGGCAACGGTCTGTCGTTGCCTGGCATCAAGCACTGTCCACTTGGGGACGGTTTTTGGCCGCGGCAGGATTGGTGCTATGGCTTGGTCCCACCAGCGTGGTGGCCATGTTGGGATATGTGCTGGCGACCCTATTGGTGCTTCTTTCACAATTTTTACTATTCCGTCGTACGTTGCGGGCAACAGACAACATCAGGGGTGAGGAAGGAATGCCCCATCAATGTTGGGACACACGGATGTTTATCTACGCATGGCCCTTCGCCACATGGGGCATATTGACGTGGGCACAAATGGCTTCCGATCGTTGGGGATTACAAGTGTTCGTCTCAAACCGAGATGTAGGGCTATACGCTGCTCTATACCAGATCGGGTACTCTTCCGTCTCCACCGCAGCGGGCCTTATGGCCCAACTCGTTGGGCCAGTGTTGTTTCAACGAGCTGGAGACACTTCAAACACGTCGCGGATGGTACAGGTCAATATGACCAATCGGCTCCTAACCTTTGGCACCCTCGGATTGACTGCCGTTGTATTCGTGACGGCTGCTGTGTATCACGACCCGATTTTTCGGATTTTTGTGGCCCCGGAATATGCGTCTGTTGCTTACTTGCTACCATGGATGGCGTTAGCGGGGGGTCTTTTCGCCGCGGGTCAGGCCGCCTCTCTTAATCTGATGAGTTCTCTTGCGACCAGGGCTCTGTTGATGCCAAAGATTGGTACAGGCATTCTCGGCGTCGGTTTAAACTTCCTTGGTGCCGCACTGTTTGGCATACCTGGAGTCGTAGTGGCAAGCATTATCATTGCTGCTGTATACTTTGTATGGATATTGGTTATCACCCGTTCGAGTGTCTTGCAATTCAATTCCAGTACGCATTGAGTGGACATATAATTAACGACGCTGTTTCTAGGACGGCACAGAAGTGCGTACAAGGAGTCGTTTGTCTTTTGGCAAGTAGATCTAATTTATAACAAGGATATATTATATGGCGAAACGGTAAATAAGGAGGAAAGGATATGGAACGAATACTTGTAACCGGTGGCGCAGGTTATGTTGGGTCGACTCTTGTAGGGCATCTATTAAGGAAAGGATATACAGTTAATGTCGTTGACCGCCTTATGTATGATAATGGGTACACAATGATAAATTACTTCAAAGAAAAAAACTTTAATTTTATCAAAGGAGACGTTCGCGATGAATTATTAATGAAAAAGCTTGTTCGCGATTGTGATTGTATTATCCATTTAGCAGCTATTGTAGGGTTTCCCGCCTGTGAAAAAGATCAAGATCTGGCACGAAGCACGAATCTGGAAGCCACAAAAAATATTTCCCGTTTATTGTCTAAGAATCAAGCAATTATATACGCTTCTACCGGAAGCAATTATGGAAGCGTCGATGGTATTTGTACTGAAGAAACTCCTTTGAATCCTATTAGCCTTTATGGAAAGACAAAAACGCAGGCAGAGTCTTGGTTACTTGAACACAATACAACAATTGCATACAGGTTTGCAACGGCATTTGGTTTATCTCCACGCACTCGGTTAGATCTTTTGATAAATGATTTTGTGTATGAAGCAGCTATTAATAAATATCTTATTATGTTCGAAAAGGAATTTAAACGAACATTCATACATGTTGATGATATGGCTACGAGTTTTGTTTTTGCTTTAGAGAATATGAATAAGATGATAGGTGAAGTATACAATGTTGGGGATAGCAGCAACAACTACAATAAGGAAGATATTGCTCTATTAATTAAAAGGAAAATTGATTATTATCTTCATTTTGCGGATATTAATGAAGATAAAGACAGGCGTGATTACGTGGTCAGTTATGATAAAATAAACACTCTTGGTTATAAAGCAAATATATCAGTTGAAGAGGGGATTGATCAAATGTTGCGCGCAATCCCTGTTCTTGAACACAATAATAAATATAGGAATGTATAACTAATGAAAGATGTAGAAGAGAATCGGGGGGGTGAATGAAAGTACTGATTTTAGGTGGGCATGGGTTTGTTGGAAGAAACCTCTGTGAGATATTGAAAGAATCAACTCATGAAGTTATTGCGTTTTCACGGCACAATGGATTGGACCTTCGTGATTTAGCGCAGGTCAGAAAATGCTTTCATGAAGAACATCCAGACGCAATAATTAATCTGGCCGCTCACGTTGGGAGCATTCATTATGTAACCCAATACGCTGCAGACATTGTGTACGATAATATTCAAATGGCATTAAATATCTATAAAGCTGTAACGGATAATTGCCAAAAAACCCGTATAATTAACCCTTTGTCAAATTGTTCATATCCTGGTGATGCGAATAAGCATTACGAACCGGAGTGGTGGAATGGCGAAGTACATGATTCTGTATTTTCATACGGCAATGCAAAACGATTTATTTATGTTATATCGAAAAATTTCAAGCGGCAATATGGAATAAATTCAATAAATTATTTGGTTCCGAATATATTCGGACCGGGAGATTATACTGATCCTAATAGGACGCATGCATTAAACGGTATGATTATAAGGATGATTCTTGCACAACGAGATAATGCGGCGCAATTCGAAATATGGGGTAGTGGTTCTCCTATTCGAGAGTGGGGATATATAAAAGACATTGTACGCATTTTGGAACTTGGTCTTACGCTAGAGAATGATTTGATATATCCGGTAAATATTGCTCAGAATCGAGGATATTCTATAAGAGAATCGGCAGGAATGATTGCCGAGGAAGTTGGTTATACTGGGAACTTGGTATTTAATACGAAATATCAAGATGGAGCACCCTTCAAGATATTAGATGATAATAAATTTAGAACACTATTTCCTGAGTATCATTTTTATGATCATAGAAAAGGCATAAAAGACACAGTGGAATATTACAAAGCAATATTATAACAAAATGTTATTGGGAGAATGTATGGGCAACAAAGATTTTGAATTGAATGATACTTTGATACGGCTTTGGTCAACATACATACCTGAAGAAGCTGGCGAAGCCGTGAAAGAGATTCTTCGATCCAAATGGATTAACACAGGAATTCAGGAAAAATTGTTTCGTAAAAAGATCAGCGATAAATTCAATATTCAATATTGTGTTGCCTGTACAAGTGGCACGGCTGCTCTTCGCGCAAGTTACGCGGCACTTGGTATCGGTCCTGGAGATGAGGTCATTAGTACTCCATATACTTTTATAGCAACGAATACAGCTATCCTCGAACAAGGCGCAAATCCGGTTTTTGCGGACATTCAATATAATACTCTCAATATTGATCCGCAAAGTGTTGAATCAAAAATTAGCAAAAAAACCAAGGCAATTGTCTGTGTGCATTACGGTGGGCTTCCTTGCGATATGGATGAGTTGTGGGCTATAGGGAAAAAATATGGGCTGCCTGTTATCGAGGATTCAGCTCACGCTCTCGGATCGAAATATAAGGGATCATATATCGGTTCAAGGGGAGATATTATTACTTTTTCACTTCAAGTGATAAAAATAATAACTTCTGGAGATGGCGGAGTTATAGCCACTAAAAACGAGGAATATTATAATAAATTAAAAAAACTTGTTTGGTTTGGAGTCGATCGCGATGATAAGAAGACGAACCTGTTGGATCCATTACCTGAGCGAATTGATATGTTAGGCTTTAAGTATAACATGAATGATATTACTGCAACGCTTGGAATTGTCGGTATTGATAATTTTGATATACCTTACAATAGGCGAAAATATATTGGCGATAAATATAGAAAAGAACTTAATGGTTTACGTAAAATCAAACTGATGGAATATGCTCGGGATCGTACTCCAAATTATCAAATATTCCCTATTCATGCTGATAATCGCCTTAAATTTTCAATATTTATGCGGGAAAAAGGAATTATGGTGAATGTAAACAATCGTCGCAATGATCGTTATAGTATCTTTGGTGGAATCCGTGAACTACCTAATACTGCACGGGCAGAAGAAGATGTAATTCTTATTCCGCTTCACGCTGATTTAAAAAATGATGATGTTGATAGAATAATTGATGCAGTCCAGGCATATGACATATTATGAATTTTACTTAGTCTATAATGATGGATTCCAATTTCATGCCGCGAGCTCTTATAGGTTATACGGGTTTTGTTGGAGGCAATATTATCAGGCAAACAAATTTTGATCGTGTTTATAATAGCATAAATATAGATACTATGGCTGATATTGGAATGTTTGATATAGTGGTTTGCGCAGCACCGCATAGTATGAAATGGCGTGCCAATAAATATCCAGAAGATGATTTAATATCTCTTAAAAAACTGTTTCATGTTCTGGGAAAAATACAAACCAGAAAACTAATTTTAATATCCACAATCGATGTTTATCCAGAAGCTCGTATGGTGGATGAAGATACGCCGATAAATTTGGAAATTCTCAGCCCCTATAGTAAACATCGTCGCTTATTGGAGTTGTTTGTAGAAAACAGATTCGATACCCTTGTAGTACGACTGCCTGGACTATTTGGAATGGGATTGCGCAAGAACTACATTTATGATTTGCTACATAATCAGCCATCATTTGTCCATCAAGACGGTATCATGCAGTTTTATAATCTGGATAACATTTGGCGTGACATAAATGTTGCGCTTAAGTATGGCATAAAATATTTAAACATAGCTTCGGAACCAATATCTGTGAAAGAAATCGCAATAAAGGCTTTTAATATTGATTATAAAAATATTATTTCACCGCCTCCATTTGCTTATGATATGCATTCAAAACATGCATTATTCTGGAATAGAGCAGGTTCATATCTTTATGGTAAAAACGTAATATTAAGTGAACTAAAGAGTTTTATCGGTAAGATGAGAGAGATTAAGAATTCTGCATGATCGTCGCACGCATAAAGGGAGGGTTGGGAAATCAGTTATTTATTTATGCTGCTGCGCGAGGGATTTCGTCAAAACATAATATACCACTGAAATTTGACACAATATCTGGTAGCATAAGGGATTATTACCAACGTGGTAAATCCGTACTACATCATTTTAATGTAAATATTGAAACATGTTCTCATTATGATTCCTATATCGGACATTTTGGGAGGTTTCGTAGAGTTATTAATCGGAATATTTCAAATTGTTTCCCGATGAAGTACCGCATTTATATTAACGAATCAAAAGAATCTGGAAAGATAATGGATGAAATATTAAAAAATAAACCAATATTTGATGTGTATTTAGATGGATATTGGCAGAGCGAAAAATATTTTAAACACATCGAAACAGAAATTCGAAAAGAAATGATAATTACAACACAACATGATGCAGAGAATATAGTGTTAGCTGAAACGATACGCAATGAGAATGCTATCTGTGTACATGTTCGGCGTCTACATGGTGTTGGGAATGTAGAAAACCAACAGCCTCTTACTACAATACAATCCCTAGGAATGAAATATTATAATTGTGCAATTAATTATATGATTAAGAATGTTAAAAATCCCGTCTTTTTCTTCTTCGCTGATTGCCCACAATGGCTACAAGACAACATTAATATTTCATATCCCGGAGTCTTTGTTACACACAATACAGTTTCCGGGGAAGCAAAGAATTATGAAGATTTATGGCTTATGACTCAATGTAAGCATTTTATTATTGCAGATAGCACTTTCAGTTGGTGGGGGGCGTGGTTGTGTGAAAATACCGAAAAAATCGTTTGTGCGCCAAGACAAGGTTATCGTTTTAATCAAAACTGGATACCCGAAGATTGGCATGTAATTTAAGTTTCTTGCAATTTCTTACACTTATATTTCAAATTTAATCGGAAGGTTCCAACCGAATCTATTTCATGAACCTGATCGAAAAATTGACGATATCGGCGTTTGGGGAAGCGTTCCAGTTGATTGCCCGTCCAGGGATCAAGGATCCGGATCAACTGAGCCGATTTCGTCAGATAAAGGATAACTACTTAGAAATATTGGGAAGGATACAATACGGGATTGGCAGGTCAACAGGAATCAATCCGTCGTATGCATGGATCGAGTGGGCGTTGAATATAAGTAGAGAGTTCTCGAGTGGTGTGCCGCTAGGATTCCTCGCGGTCAAGCAGATATCAGAGACCATGGTGTATTGCCGGAACCGGGGGATCGCTGTTAGCCATCCGAGGATTCTTCGAGTAGTAGAGATTTTCGGGCTGGAAATAGCAGAGAAAATCCTTCGGGAGGACATTATCGGTTTGCCGAAAATTACGGATTTTCACTTTCGTACATCCGCGAACCGTGCGCACCACGCCTCTCACTTGGCCGTTTACACCCGCCTGACTGGATCCCGCATGTGGGATGCTGAAATCATCGTCGAATGGGGTGGAGGCTACGGGAACATGGCGCGGATCGTGCGAAAAGTCCGGTCGGATGTGACGTATATCATTATCGACCTCCCCGAACTCTTGTCGCTCCAGTACATTTACCTCTACAGTGTCGAAGGTCCTGAGTCCGTCCGTACCGTTGGTGAGGACGGGAGGATTGAAAGGGGCAAGGTGAATCTTCTCGACAGCAGGAGAGCCTGCCTGGGGAATCCGAAGATCCGTTGCGACGCTTTCCTGTCCACCTGGGCTCTCACGGAGAGTCCTCTGCAGGTACAATCGGCAGTTGCCGGGGAAAAGTTTTTCGGGGCGGAAAAGATGTTGTTTGCGTACAACCGGAACGATGGGAACATAATGCCTGGTCTGCTGGGCGAATTCGGGCTCTTGGAGCATGAAGACGACCTGTTGGGATCGGACCACCGGTACGCATACAGGTAAAGCAAATATTTCCCTTTTCCGACGCCCCGGTTTCTTTCAAAGCCATATTGTTACTGCCAAATGGATCCTGAATCCGGCAGGCGAGAAAAATGGCATTGCAGATGTTGGGTTGACTCTCTTGCATATTGGGCGATGACTATGAAGCGAGTTGAGGAATGATCTTCAAACTTGAAAGGGTGATGGGGAGACCTCATTGAGTGGTTCCGATTACAGATCACGGATCTATGCGGATTATGCCACCCGTTTCCAGGACGCCAAGGATGTTTTTGACGAGGCCGGCTCTCGGCGATGGGGGAAGGCGTATGACTACTTTTTACGCGGTTGGTTACCGGAGGACAAAGCAGCGAAAATTGTTGACATGGCTTGCGGTGGCGGGAAACTTCTGCATTTTCTCAAAGAACGCGGGTACAAGTGCCTGAAGGGGGTAGATACCAGCCCGGAACAGGTACGCTTGGCACGGCAAGTTATTCTGGATGTTGAGGAATCAGATGCGATCGATTTTCTTTCCCGCCACCCGGATTGCTTCGACGTGATTCTTGGAATGGATATAATCGAGCATTTCCGGAAGGACGAAGCACTACGTTTTCTTGATGGATGTCGTGGCGCCTTGAAACATGGTGGCCGGTTAATCCTGCAAACCCCGAATGCCGACAGCCCATGGGGAGGTGTAATTCGTTACGGTGATTTCACGCATGAGATTTGCTTCAACTCGAACTCCCTTGCCCGTGTTATGGGTCTTTGCGGTTTCCAGGGTATCGAGGCCCGTGAACAAGGCCCTGTTCCTTATGGGTACAGTTTTAATTCCACGGTTCGTTATTGCCTGTGGTATGCCATCCGACTTCTATTAGTTTTCTGGACCATTGTGGAGACAGGTAATTCTGGTGGCGGGATATTTAGTCGGGTATTTCTTTGTTCTGGAAGCAAGAAGGTAAGATGATGAATATATTTCTTCGAATTACGAAAGAAATAAATATGAAGGAAATAATTTGTCGTAAGAAATAAAATCAGGCTGAACCAGAAAACTTGTTGAATCTATTAAAAAACCGGAAAGTCGTGAAGAGAAATGTTTTTAATTAGGTTGAAAGAGGTTTGCAGATGACAATAGCGAATTTTACTCATGAATTTGCAGTGACGTATTCACGGGCGCTACCGCGAATAATTTACCGTAGCACGCTTTCTTGCCTTTTGAACCCAAAGGGAAGCCAACGATTCATCCATCAAGTACTTGATGCATGCGATATAGAAGAAAACGATCCGGTACTCGGGAGTGTAGAAATTGCGGATCTGTTTCCAGGGACAGATGAGGTAATCCTAAATGGTTCCTTCCACATCCGAGCTGGTGGCGCGACACAGAGCCTGCTGGAGTTGGGGGTACTGGCGCACGTGGCGCGGAGTCTTAGACCAAATAATATTTTCGAGATTGGCACTTTTATCGGGCGTACTACCCGTATTCTGGCAGCCAACTCACCCGAGACAGCGCGAGTTTTAACGATTGATTTACCGCAGGAGCAGGTTCAGCACCTCATTGGAAAGGACTATATCGGTACGCAAGAGGCCAGCAAAATTGTGCAGTTGGTTGGTGATTCAACGTTGTTTGACTACTCGCCATGGCACGGCAAGTGCGATTTTGTCTGGGTTGATGGCTGTCATGAATATCCATTCGTTCTAGCGGACACAGCACACGCGTTGCGGTTGTGCCGTCCAGGCGGATGGATCGGTTGGCATGACTACCGCCAAACAGCATGGTGGTCTGGTGTTACGAAGCATGTGCGCGAAATTGCCGTGCAGCTAAAGAACGTCCGGCACGTCCGTGGGACAATTATGGTATTAGGACAACTTCCAGAATAAGGACCGCAGAATCAGTACATGCCCGGCGTTGGGTTGTTGGGATACTACGATTGTGTACCTGCTTCAGGGGGAGGAAAAAGCTTCTTGACACACTTTTCGTGGCGAATTGGGAAGGCACGGTCTTCTGGGTCGGAATTTGAAGTTCTATAGCCGCCCAACAATCCGGATCCCCGCGGTGAGCTAAGGGAAGATGATTTTGCGGCGTGTACTGCATGTGGGTCCAATGAGCCAGGGGAGCTCCTGTCTTTCTCGAGTGAACGGGCTCAAGGCACTCGGGCTTGATGTGGACGTTCTGGACACATCCCCTTTAACATCGAGCCGGTTTCGTGCGCTCAACTCCCTGACGTTAAGAACGTATCTGACCCCTTCAGCGGTTGAGATGAACGTCGCCATCCTGAAGAGGGCTGCCTCCTGCGCTCCGGATGTCATCTGGATCGACAAGGGGATTTGGGTATACCCGACGACCCTGCGCCGTTTGAAGAAGTACGCACAGTTTGTCGTGCACCATCACACCGACGACATCCACGGGAAGGGGTCTTTCTTCTGGCTGCATCGGATGGGCATGGGATTGTATGACCTCCACATGACGACGAACCGATGGAATGTCCTGGAAATGAGCAAAAATGGACTCTCAAACATATTCCGGGTCGGAATGGGGTACGATCAGGATTACCATCTTCCTCCCTCTGGAAGCAATCTCCCGTTTCTTCACGAGATCGTGTTCGTCGGCCACTTTGAACCGCATTCCGAGCGATACGTCACCGCTCTGCGGAAGGCAGGAATGGACGTGAAGGTGTGGGGACATAATTGGTGGAAATCGAAAGACCCGCGGTTCCGCTCCGCAAAACCACTATCCCACCCGAATTACGTGAACACGATCGCTTCTGCGAAGATTGCCCTTTGCTTCTTGTCCCGGAGAAACCGGAATGAGTCGACCGGTCGGTCCTTCGAGATCCCGTCGATCGGTACGTTCCTGCTGGCGGAGCATACGGCCGAGCACGAGTACCTTTACGGGGACGGGATCGGGGCCGCACTCTTCCGGCATGAGCAGGAACTGGTCGAAAAAGCGAAGCACTACCTCGCAATTGAAAGTGAGCGGAGAGAGGTGGCGGCGATCGGTCACTCCCGGTGCATCTCCATAGGGTTGTCATGGGGTGACCACATGCGACGGGAGTGGGCCCTCGTGGAGCGGTTTCTTATCAAGGGGAAGACACCAGTGGAAGGGAAGGACGATGCGCCGTTCTGGCCGGGATTCCGGCGCGGCGATCCTGCGGATGCGCATCTGGCGGACGAGCATGCGGCGTCGGTGGTTAGCCGGGCCATCCCCAATCCGCCGCTCCCGGAGTGAAATGCATGAAGTTTTTCGTAACGGGAGGCGCTGGATTCATCGGCAGCAACCTGACGGATCGCCTCCTCGCCGACGGCCATTCCGTCGTTGCGTACGACAACTTTTCCACGGGCCAGGAACGTTTTCTCGAGGACTCCCTTCGGTCTCCCGGTTTCCGGCTCGTGCGCGGCGACGTCCTTGATCCGGATTTCCTTCTGGACAGCATGAATGGTGCGGATTTCGTTTTTCACTTGGCCGCCAATGCGGATGTCCGGTTCGGCTTGGAGCACCCCCTGAAGGACTTGGAGCAAAATACGGTGGCCACGTTCAACGTCCTCGAGGCGATGCGCGCGAACGGGATCCGGAGAATCGCTTTTTCTTCTACCGGTTCCGTGTACGGAGAGCCGGACATCTTCCCCACGCCCGAGAACGTGTCGTTCCCCATTCAGACCTCGCTTTATGCGGCATCAAAGCTTGCCGGCGAAGGGCTCATTCAGGCGTACTGCGAGGGATACGGGTTCAAGGGATACATCTTCCGGTTCGTTTCGATCCTCGGGGAACGGTACACCCATGGGCATGTGTTCGACTTCTACAAGAAGCTGCTTGCGGACCCGTCGCGGCTGCATGTCCTTGGGAACGGGAAACAGCGGAAGTCCTACCTATACATCCAGGATTGCATTGATGCCATGCTTCTGGCGATCGATCGATCGAAAGGAAGGGTCCACGTTTTCAACCTGGGCACGGATGAATACTGTCAGGTTACCGACTCGATCGGGTGGATCACAACGGCTCTTGGAGTTTCTCCTATTCTTGAATTCTCCGGAGGGGAGCGTGGGTGGATCGGCGATTCCCCGTTCATATTCCTCGATTGCTCGAAGCTCCGGTCGCTGGGATGGAAACCGAACCTGACAATCCGGGATGGGATCCATCGAACGCTGGAATACCTTCAGGCGAATCCGTGGGTGTTCGAGGCCCGGGGGTGAACGTCTGCGTCCTCGGGCTTTGGCATCTTGGTATCGTCACTGCAGCGTGCCTCGCGCAAGCAGGCCATAAGGTCGTCGGCATCGAATTCGATGAGGAAACAGTGGGAGGTCTTCAGCAGGGGATTCTTCCAATATTCGAACCGGGCCTCGATGAGTTGATCCGGCATGGTTTGGCGGGCGGACATCTCTCTTTCACCAAGGACCTTCCTGATGCGGTGAAAGGGACACAGGTCGTCTGGATTACCTACGATACCCCCGTGGACGATGACGACAAGGCCGACGTGGAATTTGTCGTAGAGCGGATCGCCCGGGTGTTCCCGTACATCGAGCAGGGGGCGCTAATGTTGATCTCTTCCCAACTGCCGGCAGGGTCGACCGCCCGCCTCGAATCGATGTGCCGCGCCGCATGCCCCGGGAAGCAGGTTTCCTTCGCCTACTCGCCGGAAAACCTTCGGCTTGGGAAAGCCATCGCTGCCTTCACCCGTCCGGATCGCGTGGTGGTGGGGATTCGTTCGGAAGCGGATCGGGAGCGCATTGACCGGCTTCTCTCTCCGTTTACTGACCACATCGAATGGATGTCGGTGGAGTCCGCGGAGATGACCAAGCACGCGCTCAACGCCTTCCTCGCGACCTCCGTCGCTTTTGCCAACGAGCTCGCATCTCTCTGCGAACTCGTCGGGGCAGACGCCAAGGAAGTAGAGTGTGGTTTGAAATCCGAACCCCGCATTGGCCAAAAGGCGTATCTTTCTCCCGGGGGAGCGTTTGCGGGAGGGACTCTGGCGCGGGATATTTCTTTTCTTGCGGAGATTGGCTCAAGTGGGCACCATCCAACCCCCCTGTTCTCCGCGGTTAAGACCAGCAACGATGTCCACCGGCAATGGCCGCAAAGGAAAATCCAGGAGATTCTTGTAGAACTGAGGGGGAAGACGGTGTCCGTCTGGGGATTGACCTACAAACCTGCCACCGACACCCTGCGTCGTTCCGCCTCGGTGGAGTTGTGCCGTTGGTTGGCGCAACATGGCGTGTCTGTCAGGGCTCACGATCCGGCCGTGAAAACGTTACCCCCCGACTTGTCCCGGATCCTAACCATTTGTCGCACCCCAGAGGATACCCTAGATGAATCGAACGCCTTGGTGGTTTCCACGGAGTGGCCGGAGTATTTATCGGTCGAAGCGAAGACCGTGGTCGACAGAATGAAGGAACCGATCGTAGTTGATGCGAACCGTTTTCTCGTGAAGACCCTGGGTGCGGATCCGCGGGTTCGTTACATCGCGGTCGGGAAGCCATGTCCATGAACCGGGAACTGGAGAGCCGCAATGCGATCATCACCGGGGCAAACCAGGGGCTCGGCCTGGAGATTGCCCGGGCATACGTACGGGCAGGGGCGAATGTTTTTCTCTGCGCTCGCAATGAGGACATCCTGGAGAAGGCAAGAGAAGAGACGCTTGCCATCGCTGCGCCGGGTCAGATCGTTCTTGCCCAGGCTGGGGACGTGTCAAACCCCACGGATGTGAAAATAATCATGGCTG
>Ga0137341_1000007_pt1 | contig 17161 bp, 22 predicted proteins | sample EasRivERMLT433_2_FD_106652 | JGI IMG/M metagenome (GOLD analysis project Ga0137341, IMG submission 106652) | Soil microbial communities from meander-bound floodplain in the East River, Colorado, USA - East River MetaG ERMLT433_2 | ecosystem: Environmental > Terrestrial > Soil > Floodplain ... | reverse complement strand
CTCTCTTTCTTTCCCTCAACCCACCAGCTTGCAATCATCGGCCACGTCGGAGGCTTCCAGCACGTTTCGCCGCCTGATATCGGAGGCGTGAATCCCGATGAGCATATCCGAGATAATGTCACTGGTCTTCCGGCTGTCCTGCCCTCTGGCGATCTGATCCGGGGCCAGTTTCGGGTTATCTCTCCTGAAGTAACGGGCCGCGTGCCTGTAGGCCACATAGCCCATCTCTTTCAGCGTCTCCATGATCCTGGGCCTGTTCCATTCAAATTCCAGGTAGACCACCGGCTTGTATTCGGCGATGCTTCCGGCCGCCCCCATCAGGACATCGACCTCCATTCCCTCCACGTCGATTTTCATGAAGTCGAACGGAGGCAGCTTGGCGTTATCCACCGTGTCCATCTGGGTAACGTCCCCGTTGTCAGACACCGGGTCCATCCTCATCCCGCCCGTATTGCATACCAGGAACGGGTTGATGGTGGGGACCTTTATCAGCGCCTGGGTGGCCCCTACCGCCACTCTGGCCGCATCCACGTTGTACACCCCATTGAGCGCCAGATTGCCGCAGAGCATCTGGAACGCCAGCCGCTGGGGCTCCACGGCGAACACCGTACCCCGATGGGCCAATCCCGCCAGCGCCAAGGTGTGGAGCCCGCAGTTGGCCCCGATGTCCAGGGCCAGCGAATTGGGCTGGACGAACAGCCGGAACACATCCACTTCGGCGTCGATGTACTCCCCGTAGGTCTCCACCAGCCATGACATGAATTCCTCATTCCGGCTGATCATGACCCGGCTGAACTGAGACCCGTAGTGTTTGGCGTCCCCGGATTCGGCGTACTTGGCCGCCCAGGGCCACTCAAACGGGAGTACCCGGACCGGGTTATCCGGCGCGTCTCCCAGTCCGGCCACATAGGACGGCCGCTCAATCTCCACCATTTCCAGGTGGGCGTCCACCGGCACAGGCCAGTCTCTGTCCGCCTCCTGGGGTTGGGCCATTGGCGTATCGCTTCTCTTGTCTTCCATATCTGTTCTCCTCTTGGTAAAAACTTTAGACTCTAAACTTTTCCCTAATCGGCGTCCATTATCGACCGGCGGAGGGCTTCCGCCGATCTGGGAGTGTCCGGGGAGTCCGGGTTATCCCGGTCGCCGTCAGCCTCCCTGATCGCGTAGTCCAATAGACCCCTCACATGGGCCTGGGCGGCCCTGTAGGCGAATTGGAAAGCCACGGCCATGGAATAGGACTGGTAATCGGGCTCCGTCGCCTCCGGGCCACTGGGGAAGGGGCTGAAGTCGCATTGTACGGGCGCGGCAAAGGTGGGATTGGGTGGATTCTGCCAGTAGATCCTGGTCGTGGGGTCCGGCTGGGTGGACCAGACCGGGCATCTTTCCGTTGGCCCATCCACACAGTCCGGAAGGTTGTTGAGGTCCAGTTGGCCGTGCCAGGGGGGCATACCCCAGCGGGCGTCCGGGCAGTAGGGCAGGACAATCCATACGGGGATACCCAGGAGGCGGCACAGATGGGCTACCACCGTATCGACCGTCACCACGGCGTCCATGCCGGTCAGGAACACGGCCAGATCGTGGGTGGAGCCGATATGTGGAGTCAGATCCTGGACTCCCAGCGGCATCCGGATCTGGCCTGGGTAGTAGGCCCGCTGGACCGAGAACAGGCGCATGGGTGGATCACAACCCAGGTGCGGACTCAGTTTGGTGACGATACCGGCCACAAGGTCATCCCGTACGGATCTGGCCCAGTCGCCTGGGTGGGCTGGAGACCCGTGCCAGCAAAGGCCCACGTTGGCTACTCCGTCGTAGCGGCGGACCGGGCAGCCGGACTCGTCCAGGTCCAGAGCCTTTTCCAGCTCAAAAGTCAGATCGCTTAGAGGGGTGGTTACAGACAGGTCGATATCCTGATCCGGCCAATCCGGCCTGTTCAGGAGTGCGGGGATGTCCATGTGGCCAATCCACAAGCGGTCCGAGTCGAACTGGTCCATGGCTTCGGCTGGGCTCTGAATGGCGACGGCGCTGGCCAGCGTGGCGTGAGATATCACGGTATGGATCAATTTGGCGTTGGCTACCGGACAGACGATCTTGATGAGCCACTGGCCGAATACCTTGCCGTCGCTCCACATCCGTCCATCGGTTGAGTTGCGGGCCTTGACGACGGTCCGGATGAACTGGACCAGTTTGGGGAGCGCCTGTATCTGGTCGCCAAGTCCCTGTTCCATGTAAATCCCGACTGGCCCGGTCAGTCTCTCCATGCTTACCAGACCGGGGTCCGTCAGCCGTCCGGAGTTTCTGTTACAGGCCACCGTGTAATCGTTCACCGGGTAATTGAGCCAACGTCTGAAGTTGGGGAACTCCGATATCTGCCCGTGAATCAGGTGGAGTCCGTCGATCATGGACTGGGCTAGAACCATCATGCCGGTCCTGGTAGCGGCGTCCTGGTCGCCCCATTCGATGGAATACGGTTTTGGTCTGGTCTCCCCGTCTTTCCAGTCTTTCCGGTCTTTCCGGTCCTGTACCGAGATTCTGACCGATTCCCGGTCCACCGAATCGGGGCCTCCCTCTTTGGCCATGCGGTAACACTCGTGGTAGGCGGCTAGTGCCTGCCGGTAGTATCCACCGTTTTCCGGGGTACCCCAGGCGGCATCCATACGGGCCAGCACGGACCCCAATTGGAACCACATGACGGCCCGTTTGGGCCAGAGTGCAATCGCCCAGCGGCTGTAGGTCTGGGCCAGTTGCAAAGCCCCGGCCTTCATGTGGCATACGCTCATGTTGTGGAAGCAGACTGCCCGCTCCCTGGTGTGGTACTTGGCCGGGTCCGGCTCCCGCCTGTCCAACCCTTCGTACAGCTCCAGGGCGCGGCTACAGGCTTCCCGGCACGCCTTGAACCAAGTGGCGTCCATCTGGGCCAACAGGCTTCCTAGATTGATCCACGCTTCTGGACTTCCCCCACCCTCACGCCGGGCGCAATCGGCCAACAGGATCATAGCCGTTTCCTTCATCGGCACGGGCAAGGCCATCAGTTGAATAGCGGCGGCCAACTGGTGATCGTGAATCAGCGTGGGGTGGTTGAACACGTTGGCCAGACGCCCGTAGGTATGGCGCTCCCATTCCTCCGCCGTCCTGGGACCTTGCGTCCGGCCAGCCGACTTTTTCCCAATACCGGCTACCTCATCAATATAATCGGCGTCGAATTCATCGCTCATTTTGTGGTTCTCCAATCCATTTATTCCGTATGTTCGGGCGTTTCGTTGTTATGGTCTTCAGCCTTGCCATGTACTTCGGCCTTGGCCTCATCCTTGTAGCGGAGCATCTGAGCCCAGTTGCTATCCAGCTCTCCCTGGGTGAACTCAAAGCCGTATACCGCATATTCGGGCCGGGCGTTGGCAAATCCCCGCTGGTAGTCGCCATTGACCCAGAACACATGGAGCCAAGCCTCACGGACTCCCAGGGCGTGGCAGTAGTTTTTCATCTGGGCCATCCAATACCATTCCTTGGACCAGTTCTCCGATCTCCGTTTGGACTTCCAGGTCAGCTTGAATTCATGCAACCGGCCCCCAGTAGCATCTAGCGTCAGTCCGTCCGGGGTCATGACTATCCCGTCCTGTTCGATCTCCCCAAAGTGGTACATCATGCCCGGTATCCTGGTGCTGAGCCATTCCTCCCAGGCCAGACCCAGGCTCATTCTCAGGACGGCTACCTCATCCGGCCCCTCCTCGTCATCGTCGATCTTCAGGAATCCGGCCCTTACGGCGATGTACTTGACGATCCCGCTGGCGTGAACTCCAGAGGACCGGCCATGGCCATCGTCCATCTGAACGTGGTTCTGTTCAACTATCCATTGGCGCATGATCCGGTCCCCTTTCGTTCACTCATCCGATTGGCCTATTGCCGTCTACCATCTCCATTCCCCTACTGGGGCATGGACACGTCGGCCCCGTCCACCACAAACCCGTTTCCGGCCAGCCAAGTGGCATTGATCGTGCCACTGATGGCGTTTTTGGTTTTGGTGTCCAGGCTCTTGTCCTTGTTCAACTCGCGGAATGAAAAGACCTTCAACTGATTGATGGGAGTCGTTCCCTTTTCCAGCAGTCCGGTCACCACTCCGATAGCGATGTTGTTCATGTCATCGTCTCCGGCCGGAGCCTCCGCCTGGGCCTCCTCAGCCGCCGCCGCCGTGGCCGTAGCCGTGGTGGCAGCCGCCGCCACCGAATTGGTCTTGGCCGCCGCCCCCGTGGGTTTGGCCGCCGTCGCCGCCGCCGTCGCCGTCCGTTTGGCTCCGGCTCCCTTCTTGTCCCAGGGCAGACTGATCACTTTGTCCACCACCAGGATCTGGGCTTCCCGGCCCTCTTTTTTCTGGACCGTGAACGCGCCGTCCCGCTTGGGGGCCGGTTTCCGGACCACGTGGAACTTGGAGCCCTCCAGGATGCTGATATCGTCCTTAAGCGGCGTCAGGTCCCCCCCGGAGTCCGTGATGGACCGGATGAAGTGGTACCAGTTGGACGACTGGGTCAGATGCTCTTTCCCGTTCGGGCTGATCAGCGTCTTTCCATCATCGTCCGGGTTCGGCTGGAAGTTGTCCAGGCTACCGGCGCTGAGGAATTCCTCATGCTCATCGAAGCCGTCCAACGGCTCCATGGTGATCCGGCAAGCCAGTACCGGGGGATTGACCGTACCCTGGTAGTCCCACTCCGTCCAACGCAGGTTGGTTAGGGTGACATCCACATCCTGCATGAGCCCGCCCCTGATATAGGTGTCGGGGTGCAACATGATTCCCATGTTTTTTTCTCCTGTTTTGTCTTTCCCGGCCCCCCCTCTGGGAGGCCGTCTGTCTGCCCCAGGAAAAGTTTAGAGTCTAAACTTCCCATTACTTTTGCCATCCGGGGTCATTATCGTCAATGGGTTACGGACAGCGTGGCAGGGGCGGTCCGGCCCAAAAGAGCCAAAGAAGCCTAATGGTTTATGAGGTCTATCAGGTCCAGGGCCTTGGGAGCCTGGGGGACCTCCACCATATGCCTGACCAGACCGCGCCACCAGTTGGGGTAGTGGCCGGGGAACCGTTTGAGGGCCGCCTGGACCGAATCGTCGATGACGAAGTTTTCACACTGGTCGTCGTCGGCACGGGTACCGCGTCCGGTGGATTGGACCAGGGTCATGGCCATTTCGTAGCTGAGATAGGAGCCGTCCTTATCCATGCGGGCCTTCATCACGGCGGATTTGAGATCGGGGAATGGGGCTTTGCAGATGATCTGAAATTCACATTCGGTGTAGGGGAAGTCATAGCCGGTGGAGACAGATGGGGTGACCAGGACCACGGGCTCCCGGCTGGACTTGAATTCCTCCACCGTCCGCATGGCCGATCCGGGCCGGTTGTCGTTGAGGATCATGGTATGGCTATGGCGGGAAGAGGCCCGGATGCGCTTGGCACGGTCGAAAGAGACGGTATGAATGATGCCTTTGCGGTCCCGGCGGCCGTCCAGGATTTCGTCGATCCGTTCCACCAGCATCCAATAATCGGCTTCGTCCGATTTGTAGTTCAGCTTGACGGTTGGGATGAAGTGGACCGGGGAGCGTGAGGGTGGGAAAAATGAGTCGTAGTCGTAGAAGCGGGAGGAGTCGGATGGGCATCCCAGCATCTGGAGAGTCTTGGGCATCATGGTGGCTGAAATGAGACGGATATTGGGGATGCCACGGAACAGGATCTCTTCGGCGTATTCCTTGGCCCAGACAAGTTGAATCCTGAAGCCGTCCTCACGGCCATGGACGGCGTCCACAACCCACTGGCCCTGTAGCTTTATCAGGGTTTCCAGCTTGGACACAAGGCGCTTGTAGGACTTCAGACGCTCCATGGCGGACGGTCCGCCGTCCAGGCCCATGAGCATCTTGGTGGCCAGCTCGGTGGCCAGTTGCTGGACCTTGCCGATGTTGGCCTGGGCAAACGCGGTCCACTCTTTGGGATTGAGCGGCCAGCGTGGCCAGTCGGTTTGCAGGACCCGGATCACGTCATAGGCCGTCATATAGACGTTGACGGCGTCACAAATGAAGCCGGGGGCGTCGTGGGCTTCATCCAGGACCAGCAGATCGAATTCGCCCAGGCCGTCCCCGTATTGGTTGATGGCGCACCAGTAGGCGTAGTTGGTGACCACCAGTTGGGAATCCATCGCCGTGTAGTACTGCTCACGGTAGGGACAGTCCGTTTCGTTGCGGCGTTTTTTCGACTCGTGACAGCCCATGTGTGGTCCGTCCTCACACGTCCGGGGCCGGTCGTGCGGGGCCTCTATACAATCGAAGTTTCCACGGCCCTTGACGGCGACCAGACCACAATGTCCGAAGTCGGCCAGTAGCTGGTCCTGGAGTCCCTTGGTGGCGGTCAGGATACAGGTCCGGCAACCCCGCATCATGGCCTCACCCATGTAGACCAGACTTTTACCGGAGCCGGTGGGCATGGCATGGGCCACGAATCGACGGTTTGAATCCAGACCGGCGCTGATAGCTTCCGTCTGGCCCGGCCGCCATGCCTTGAACTTGGGTGGCAGGCCCAGGTCATGGGGCGACAGACCGGACAGGGCCGGGTTGACGCTGGTGGCTTTCATCTCTCACTCTCCAATCCAATTCAATCGGGCAATGGGCAACGGGCAATAGGCAATAGGCAGTGGGCAACGGGCAACGGGCAACTCACTCCGTAGTCTGTTTGGGCAGTCCTGGCAGGGACGCGGGCGATGGCATCTCAACTACTTTGTTACCGTCCAGGACACGTTGGCTGGTAACCTTCCATTCGGCCATCCACTTCCGTTTCCAAACCGAATCCTTGACATTACTGATGGCGGCCCGGACGAGTTCAGCACACGGGCCGCATCCTTGTGGTCTCCCCTGTCACGGTGGTCTATGGCGCGTTTGGCCATCAGGTCCAGGTGGTCCCGAATATTGACCATGATCTGATCGTCCCGTAACAGTTCGGTGTTGGCCTCCATGGCGCTGAGGATATGGCGGGGCATGGCGGGCTCCAGCTTATGTAGCTTGAACAGCTCACAATAGACGGCGTGGACGATCAGGTCCTGGACGGTTCTGAAGGGGAATTTCTTGCTGGCCACGATGAGGGCGATTTCTCTGGCCATGTGGGGAGAAACGCGGATATCCAGGCGGCTAGAATGGCCATGTTCGTCCTGGGCTACCGATACCCACTCCTCGTTTGTGTACTTGGTATCCAGGTCCTCCGGCTCCTGGTGCATTTCCACCCAGGGCTTTTCGGTCCTGACTCTACCGGATTTCTCCGCCTTGGCCATGACACCAATCCTCCAGAGCGGGATTAGCGGCCGTCTCTGGGCGGGAATGGGTTCATGATAGGCAAGTGGAGGGGGGACTCCAGGTGGCGGAGGGCCTTTTCTACGTTGGCCTTTTGGGCCTCCATTACCGCGATGTTGGAGTCAACCGCTAACTGTTGGGCCTTGGCAAACAGTAGGAGTCCGGAGGCCATGGCTGACAGGGGGAGTAGGGCGGTCTCACCGGCCTTCCGGAATTGCTCCATGGAATCGGCCAGCGTCCGGCTGTGTTCGCGGGCTATGGCCAGACTGTCCTCCACCTGTTTCTTGATGGTGTACAGTTCGGCTTTCTGTTGTTCTGGGCTTGTGGGCATCATGGCAGGCATCATGGCAGTGGGTCTCCCGATCTGAACTTTAGTATCTAAAGCCTAGCCGGGGCATCGGTTAGGCGGCCTTGGCGGGCCTGAACAGGACTCTACCACCGGGCGCTCCGGCTTGACAATGGGGTATATGTTGGGGTTGACTGGCAGGCAACGCCAAGATATAGTGGTTACCGGGAGGCGGGGAGCCATGGATGAGAAAAGTTTAGATACTAAAGTCCCCAAGACGGTCCCCAAGACGGCCACCAAGACGGCCCTGGGGGAACGGGTGGCCAAGGCCGGGGGTGTGGTCAAGATAGCCCAGGCGGCGGGTGTGAGCAAGGGGTATGTTACCCACATCTGCCAAGGCAACAGGAGCCCCAGCCTGGACGTTCTGGCGCGTCTGGCCGTGGCTCTGGGTGTCAACATGACGGTGGTGATAGGGGAGATCGGGACGGCCCGGAAGTCCGGGAACTGGTCTAGCCAACCATCCTCAGGCGGTACTCACACAGGGTAGCCCCTTTGGGACCGAGACCGGGCCGGACGCGCCGAACTGCCAGCTTGTCCTCCACCAGACCGTTGAGGGCCGCGACGCATAGGAACTTGGCCATGTGGATGTGAGAGGGCTTGAGTAGTTCACTCACCTGGGCCGGGGTGAACCACTCATCGGGCAGGGACCGGGCGGCGTCCCGAAGGAAGTTGAGGACCTGGGTCTCACGGTCGGTCATTGCCTCCGTCCTCCGTTGCGTTTCCCTTTCTTCCTGTCGGCTTTCCAGTTTACGTCCACCCTGGGTTCCTCACCGGGCTTTTCATAGGCCAGCTTTTCAGTCCTCTTCCTCATCGGGCTGGTGAAGGCCGTGTATTCCATCGTGCTCAGGATCGAACGGTGTCCAAGCCAGTTCTGGACCGCCAGCAACTCCGCCCCCTTTTCCAGCAGATGGACGGCGATGGAATGGCGGAGGGTGTGGCAATGGCGTATGTCGGCGGGCCACGACGCCGGGGCATACCGCTTGATCAGGTTGTCCAGCATCCGGCGTCCGATGCCATGGCCGTGGCGGGAGGGAAACAGCGGGCCGGGCTGGGAGCCCCTGACCCTGACCCATGCCGATACCGCCTTGACTTCGTCCGGACCGGCGAAGTACTGGCCGGAGTTGGAGCCCTTGAGCCGTTTGATGAACAACTGGCCCGTGTCCGGCCTCCAGTCGTCAAGTTGGATCGTGGCCACTTCCGACGCCCTTAAGCCCCGCCAGTACATGACCGTGAAAAGGGCGTGGTCACGAGCTGAGGCGGCCTTGGTCCTCTCCAGGAGTTCTCCCACCTGTTCCTGGGTGGCGTATTTGATAGGCATGATCCGGTCCTCTCCGTTCTAGTAACCTACAGCCGACATGACCGCTCCCGGCTCCGGCGTCTGGAGTAAAAACGTGATCGTGTTCCCATCCCTGACATAGTCCAGGCCTTCCTTGTATCTGATCCCGTTCCAGAACACCATATACCAGACGGGGGCCTCTCCAGACGGTAATGAGACGGTGAAGACGTTCTGTTCAACCCCCCTGGTGATCGTCAGATCGGTCAACACTCTTCCGGCAGCCACAAATCCTCCTATAGCCTCCATGGCGGCTTTAACCATGGCCGCCACGTTGCTCATAGTGAGAATTCTGATCTCCCTTTGCCGCTTGTATCTCATACCCCCCGGTTACCTCCAATGCGGTTCGTACTGGGCATCGGCGTAGCGCGATTGAGGAAAGGCGGCCACCATAGCCCGGTCCGCTTCAAACAAATCGGCCTCGGTCAACGCCGGGTAGCGAAGGCGGTATTCCACCATCCGGAGAGCGGACGATTTAGAGCCATGGCGGGCTATCTCCATACGCTCCCTGTGCAACGCCGTTTCCAGCCTGCCCAACTGCCTCAGCATGACCCGTACCAGCCCATCCATGACCTTACAGCGGGGACAGAGCCGGTACGGGCGTAGTTTCCGGAATGGGATAAGGTGGCAGCTACAACGCCTGGGCTGTCCGGATAGGTTCGGTCTGGGCATACCATCCAATGACCTCCGGCCACCATTCTATTGTGGCCACCAGTCCGGCCACCAGTCCGGCTACCAGCGTTCCAGCGGGGCCACCGGATTCACCCCCCTATTCAAAGCCTGCATTTCGGACCAGGACACCCCGTACTTGGCCCAGTCGATCTGCTTCATATTGTTCAGCGCAATCGGCGGGTTCATTGAAAAGATCACGATGAGAACGTCCAGGATCTTGCAATTGCCATCCCCGTTCTGGTCGCCGGTACAGGGGACCAGACCAAGCGCCTGATCAATGATCGACTGAACATCGGCGGAGTCAATGTCTCCGTCCAGGTCAAGGTCCGCCTTGGCCGCTACCCGGAACGAGAACGCCGGGCCTGAGACGAGGGGGACCGCCAGCCCGATACTTCCACCGGCCTCCAGACCCGACAGCGGCAACTGGACCAGACCGGCCGCAGTTCCGGCTGGTACGGGGATGGTGTAGACCGCTACCGGCCCGTTGGCGATGGCGTTCTGATTCGCCCCGGCTATCAGGCATTTCGATTTGTCGGCTGTGCAGTAGAGGGTCTTGGCCGCCGCCGTCCCGGCCGTGCCAATAACGGCCGTGGCCGTGTAGCCAGTGGGGATGCCAATGGTCCACTGGATTCCGGCCACTGGGTTAGCCACCGTCGATGTCAGCCCCAGGGTGGCCGTCACGGTCTGGCCCGGTCTCACGATTGGCGTGCCGGTTACGGTCAATACCGATTGCGCCGCCAGCAGAGCCGGTAAGGCGAGAGCCAACAGCGAAAGGCGGATAGTCGTTCCGGTAGTCGTTCTGGTCATGGTAATGTTTCCTCTTCTTTCATCAGGTCCTCACTGGTCAAGGCCCTGTACTGATACCGATGATACCCCTCGGGAGTGTACAGGCCCCATTCCGTCTTCTTTCTCCGTCTCCGCTCCACCAGGAGCGAATCCAATAGGCGGTCCAGCAGATAACCCGTCCTGGACAGGCTCAGGGGAGGGGAGAACTGGTCCGCCACATGCTGGGCCATCCACCACTCCGGCCTGCCCCTCAAGGTCTCCAGGACCGCCTCCGTTTGTCTCCTGTCAAGATCGGTCATCGGAACCACTCCAGCAGAGCCCGGATCAACTGGCCCGCTTTGAGCCGTTCCTTGGCATGTTCGGCAAGGGCATTCCTTACCAATTCAGGGACCTTGGAGACCAGCACGTCCTCCACCACTCCACCATCGTCCTGGGTCCTGGCTTCCACCCCAAACAGCCCGCCGATCTCCACGACCAGACCAAGGCAATAGTCCCTGTTGTCGGACATCTCTTTGGCCGTCTCCCTCCAGGAGTCCAGTTCCCTCAACGCCTGGGAAAGTTTAGACTCTAAACTTTCCGGCTTGTGGCCGATGTGTCCGGCCTGGGCTGGGGGGCTCCATTTCCGGTCTTTGGTTCCGGTCGTCTCCGATTCGCTCCGGAAACTGAAATAGGGAATCAGTCCCCAATTCTCCGGCTTCAGTTTGTTGTAGACGATTCTCATGATAGCCCCGGTGGAGTCGTTCGCGTTCAGCTTGGCAACTTCATCTGTCAGGACAATCCGGAAGTAGATCGCCCGGTCTCCCATAGAGTCCACACCCAAGTTCCAGAGGACGCGGACCACGACGTTAGAGTGGCTGAACGCTTCGATGGTATGGCTCACCGCTTCATTCAAATCGTGGGGCGTCTCTCTCTCTTCTGGAGCCTGGGTAGGAGATGGGGTAGGGGCCGATCCTGGGTGGCCTTCGGCTTGGTCGAAAATGAACAGGCGGACCGGCTTGAGGATTGGGTAGGGGAGTACCAGCCTGATGCATTTGTCCGTCATCGCGTTATTGAACATCATGGCCAGTTCGCCAGTGGAGATCAGGGCCACCGTCTCCCCGTCCTGAATCATGGCCGTCCACTCGGATTGGTATTTCACCGGACTAGCTCCCTCCATGACTCCACCAGGGAAGGCGCTTTCCCCTCAAGCCAATCCACGGCGTCCCTGATAGCGTCCTGGATATTGTCCGGATCTCCGTCGAAGTGGTTGAGTGCCTCATCCTCGCTCATTCTCCCGATCAGGACCTTGATCTGGGCGTCGATGGCGTTATGGTGGTTGTCCCCAAACGCGGAGGTACGCCGGACCCTGGGATTGATCTCCACCAGCGCCTTGATCTGGGCTTCGATGGCGGACTCATCCGGCCGGACCGGGGGGGCTGGCTTGGCCGTTTTGGTCTTCGCCTTGGTCTTGGGCTTGGCCGCTTTCTTGGCTGGCCGCCCTTTGGTGTCACGTTTCATTCGTTGGGTCTCCTTTTCTCATCTAGTTCTGAATCCTTCCTCGCACTGGGCCTTATATAGCTTTCGGGACAGGTTGGTCTTGTCCGGACCGTCCGGCGCGGCCCATCCACGGTAAAACGCATTTCTCCCAATCTGGGCGTATTCCACCAGACCGTCCATTATCAGATCCAGGACCAGGACCTCATCCACAGGACCCAACATGGCGTTGACCGTGTCCCACTCCAGCCACCCCATACGCCACTCGGGGCTATAGCCGGGGTACATGGCGGAGAACTCTAGGAGGGTATCCAGGATGCTCTTGTGGATTCCAGTAACCGTCCTGGCGACGACGTGTCCCAGATAGACGTACTCCCAGGGCTCCCTAGGATCTAGCTCAGGGTCCCTCCCCCGGCGTAAAATGTGGTGCCATCCACGTGAAGGCGTCCTCAGGTCGGAAATTCTGGAGGACACTCCGCCACCACTGGCGGGCTGGCCGATATGGACCGCGATCTCCTGTATCGTTGCCACCATTCCGTTAATGGCCAAGGCACGATAGGTCAGGTCCAGTTGGCTCCGGAAGGCTTCCCGGTCGTGGCCCGGTTCATAGGTCCCCCCGAAGAATCGAATATCCCCCTTGAGCCATGGAAGCTCATCGTCCGGAATCAGGTCCGTGGTGAGTCCACCGTACAGAGTCCCGTCCTGAGCGCCGGAGAGGATCTGTTGGGATACCACCATCATGTCCCATTTTTTGGCTGGTGGGATGACCTCAACTTTGTGCCTCATCGTCCCCAATCCTTTTCTCCCGGCCCCGCTATCCGCTCTCTGGGGGCCTATTGCCCACTATACAAATAGTGAGCAATTGGGACAAGAGGAAAATAAAGGACTTAGGTCTAGTACGGGTGGTCTAGGGGGTTATATTGCTCATTACTATGGCAGTTTGGGCCTCCAGCGGCCGTTCCAAAAGGAAAGGCCCCAGGGGTCCGGGTGCCTGTTTCCGGATTCCCTGGGGCCTCTCAATGGGGGGTTGCCCTCCCGCCCCGGTGGTGACTATGAGCCCGGCCCGCCGTCTGGGTATTCCCTTATGGGGGCCGGTGGATTGGAGACCCGCCCGCGTCACCAGCCTGGGTAGCTGCCACACCCCCAGGCCTCAGGATCAGGTTAAGCGCGAGTTGCCGGAATGTCAACAGGCGGCCGGAGCAATTGAACTATGGGAGAACTGAGCCGGTCCAGTTCGGAGGAGTGAACCGGGTCCGGAGCGGGACTCCTGGACCTTCCCCCGGCTTTCGCTCATGGGGTGGACCGGCTTGCTATTTACGTTATCACGCTATCAGCGCCAGAACCAACAGCCCGGCCCCAATCGCCATAGCCGCCCCCAGCTCCGACCCCTCCCCGGTGATCTGTTCGGTATAGCCCAGGTCCGGCCCCCCGCCACCACCCGACCCGTCCGGCTCATCCGATCCCTCCGGCCATCCCGGATCTCCGTATCCTGGCAGGTTACCCGGCCCGCTTCCCCCGCTTGACGACCCCCCCAACACGCCACCGATCTGGACCAGCGGCGTCCGCCTGTCTATCCCCGCCCAGGCTTCCACATTGCCGACATAGGCGCTGGTCGGATTCTCGCTTGCCGGGGCGTACTTGTTGATGAACTGCTCCAGGTTCAATCCTCTCTTGGCGTCTCTCCTGATCTGATTCCGGATTCCCTGGACGCCTTCCTCCCAACTGTTCCACCCGGCCCAGGCCCGCCCCCCGGCATACAGACTCACCGGCACGGCCCCCGTTTGCCCGGCATACATCAAATGCCCCGGATTGTACTTCCCGAATCCAGCCACCATCCTGGCATGGGCCGCCCTGGGATTCTGCGGGTCCTCCTGCCTGATGATTGCCTGGACCAGATCCTCAATAGTACCGGCCATTTCCGGGTACCCCCTTCAAAAGTTTAGACTCTAAAGTCCCCCAGGGACGGCCCAGGACGCGCCCGGCTCCGGGGGGATGCTGGACTATCGCCGGATCCTCAAGCGCCACGCCTGGGCGATCCTGTGGACGGCGTTGGGGCTAAAAACGGGCCTTTCAGAGGCCGGACGGCGGATTGGGGCTCCTCTTGCCCAGGAATCCGGCCTTGATCCCCCGGCCCAGGGAAGCCCCGGCCGGGCCACCTACCACGGAAGGCAGGAGGGAGCTTAGAATAACAATTCCGGCCATGACCCTGGGCTGGGCCTCCAGCGGTACCAACTGGGTGACCAGCGACGGGTCTGTGACGACCGTGGCGGCGGCCACCGTCAGGACTCCCTGAAAGATTCGAAGGAACGTCTTGCCCTTGCTCTGCTTTGGTTCGCTCACTTGTTTATGGCCTCCCTTTGCTTGTCTCTTTTGTCTCTCAGAATATCGCTGGCGGCCAGTTCGTCCCGGAGGAAGCGGACCTCCTCCCGTAGGTAGTCCTGGCCGGTCTTGATGCCACTCAATTCTTCAATGACGGTGTGAATGTGGTTGGCCGTACTTTTGCCCTCCACTTTTAGGTCGTCCACGTCCGCCTTCAACAGGGAGAACGTGGCCCCAAAACCCACAAGTAAAATGATTCCGTTTATGACAGCCAGAACGCCGATCCGGAATCTGATCGTTGGTCCTTTGTTGCCATTGATAGCGATGTCCACTTCGTCCTTTTGCTCCGGGTCAGGCCCAGTCCGGCCCGAAGCCGATTCGTTGATCTCACCTGTTGAGTCCAAGCCCCTGTTCAAGCCTCTGTTCCTGTCTTCATCGTGCATCCTCGCACCCCTTTCGTTCAATCGGATGTCCAAACCTTAATACAGTTACCCTAGTACAGTTCCCGCCAGACCAGCCATGCGCTCCATTGGACGTTACCGGACAGCGACTGGACGAAAATACAGACGTTGTCGGCAGTGGCTCCGTCCGCGCTGATCGTGATGGGGAATTTGTTGACTATCTGGACGGACACCGGAACGCGGTTGGCGTTGGCCGGTCCGGACGAAATGGATTGATAGGCGATTGTTCCCAGAGTGCCGAAAGTCGTACTCAGGACGGTCCCGGCCACGCTCTGGCCATCGGTCTCCGTGATGCTCCCGGTCTGGACGGCCACAAACGTTCCACCGGCCGGAGTGGAGTAGTAGGCCAGTCCCCAGTACAGATTGGCCCCCACCGTGATCCCGGCGTCTTCGATCACGATCTGGCCCCGGTTGGGCTTGGTGTTGAAAAGCAGTCTTGGCCGGATGCACAGGGCTGGCCTGAGAGTGGTCCCCGTGGTGGCTATGGTCGTACCGGCGTTGGAGGCGGAAAACACATAGCCCCGGTCGTTCTCAAAGCCGTCTTCGCTGGTGACCGTGGCACAGATCAACTGCATTTCCGTCCCCACGGTGGAGGCCGCCGTATTGACGTTCTCCGCCCGCACGGGCAGGTTAGCCGAGGCCATGTAGACGTTGTTCTGATTGTTGGCGTTGAAAATCTGGTGGCAGTAGTAGATCCGGCCATTCACGTCCAGACCGTAACGGATGCGGCCGACTCCCAGCCACTGGTAGTCGATAATGAATATCTGCGTCCTGGTGGTGTTCAGCGTGACCCCGCTTGGCCCGGTCCCGTCGAAGCGGTCCAGGTTCCAATCGGCCTGCCCGATTCTGGTAGTCGTCAGGACTCCGGCCACGGTGGAGCGGAGATTGACGGCCGCCCCGTTCTGGTCCACGGAAAAAAATAAACCGTTGGCGTCGTCGAACTGGCCGATGCGGCGGGAATTGTTGTCCCCGGCCGTACCCAGTACTCCGGTAACGATGACCAGTTGCCCCTTGCCGGGCTGGTACCTGATGTACTGCCTGGACTGGACCACGGCGCGGCTGGCATTGGCTCCGGTCGTGGCCAGCTTGGTGGCCGATATGTTGGCCGTGTAGGTGGCCGTTCCGCTGTTGGCCGTTATGGTGGTCCACAGGAACGGGCTCAAGCTGTACTCCTGTTGGCTGTCGAACAGGGTGACCCCGTTGGAAGTCCTGAGACGGGAAAAGGCGTCCAGGTTGGCCCCGTCCCCGATGAAGGCCGTGACGGGCAATCCACTCCCGGCTCCCGGTCTGATTTTCCAGCCGATCAGATTGCCCTTGACCACCGACGCCAGAGCGGCCGTATAGCTCACCCTGATCCATGGCTGGAGTCCGAACACCTGTATCTGGTCCGATGTGTCCGTGTCGAACGTATGCGGGTTGTCCCCAGATACGACCGGGAACGTGGCGAACACACCTGGAGCCCCGGCGCTGGTAGGGGCGTACTCCAGGACCAGCACGGACCCGGTGGCGCTCCCCGAATCCACGTTGGTATTGAGGACCCAGTAGGTACAGCCCACTTGCCGGTTGTCGAACACGGCGCTATGGGCTACCGTGCCGGATAGCGTGAATGCCACGTTGCAATCGGGGAATTGCTGGTAGGCGGGAGGATTCTGTCCCCATATGAATCCGGAGGCCACCAGCGTCCAGAACAGGATTCTTTTCCTCATGACCCGCCTCCTCTGATCCTTTCTCCAACCGGCTTTCCGGCCGGAATCATGTAGCCCAGGACCGCGCACAGGATCAGGCTTGCCCCCACCTGGATATTGCCGCTTGCGTTGATCGTCCTGACAATCATCCTGACCCTCCTCCCGCTCCTGACCCCAATGTAGTCCGATATTGGGAAAGCGCAACTGGGAGTCCCCAGTTCGAACAGAATCCGGCCCATGTTGCGGGCGTACACAGATCCGATCAGCAAACGCCATTCCAGATCGCCGCTTCCGTCCACAAACCCCGTACCGCTGTAGGTGCAGGACAGTTGCTGAATCCTGCACCAGTAGCCCATGGGGACCGTGTAGTCGATCACCGTGACATCGCCGTCGATGATCGCCGGGGTGGTCACCCGGCCCCGCTTGGCGAACGCTCTGGCCAGACGTTCGGGTCCAGATGCGTTATCGAAGCGGCGCGAATTGTAGCCCGGCAGTTCGTTCGGCCCCAGATCGCCCAGTCCGCCCATTGATCCCAGTCCGCCCCCCGGTCCGTTCCGCCAAGCCAGTCCACCGACACCGCTGATGCCCGCCCCGAATCCCGGCCCGGCCTGGGTCCAGGATCTCACCACCGCCCTGGCTTCCTCCGCCTCTTCCTCCAGAGCACGGTCGTTTTCGTTCGGCCTTCTGGGTTTCTCCGGCAGCATCCTTCTACCTCCGAATGGCGTTATCACGGCCTGTGTCGGCGAAGGCGCTATCAGGACCAGTGTCCCCAGGGCCT
>Ga0137341_1000005_pt1 | contig 22828 bp, 33 predicted proteins | sample EasRivERMLT433_2_FD_106652 | JGI IMG/M metagenome (GOLD analysis project Ga0137341, IMG submission 106652) | Soil microbial communities from meander-bound floodplain in the East River, Colorado, USA - East River MetaG ERMLT433_2 | ecosystem: Environmental > Terrestrial > Soil > Floodplain ... | reverse complement strand
TATCATTAACAACTTCACCGACGCCAAGCCGGAAGTGAAGGAGCGAAACGAGGGCAACGAAAAGGTCATTGAGATAATGATTCGCCGGGTTAAGAACGAGATCGGGTCCGAGATACGCGACGGACGGGGAGATGTGACCAAGTCCATGGAGTCCACGTTCGGACTCAAGCGAGGGAAGGGATGAGCACGCTTGCGGACATGACCTCTTGGCCCGCCGCACTGCCGCTTCCCTTTGTCGATTACGACGGGGAGCCAATGCACGTGACGCTGGCCAGCAAGCTGGAGAATCCCAAGATCCAGCGCCGGCGCCGGTTCCAAGCTTCGGTGATCTCAGTAGCGGTGCGGTGGGTGTTTAACGTGGCGGAGTATGCTGAGTTCAAAGCTTTCTTCCTTGACACCCTGGGGAACGGCGGAGCCCAGTTCCTGCTCGAATTGAAGTATCCCCGAACGTCCACCCTGACTACTTGGAAGGCTAAGTTCACGAGCAGCTACCGCTCCACCAATCAGCTAGGGCACTGGGAAGTGGAAGGGGAATTGGAACTTATGGACGGCTCCTTAGCTGCGGCCGGCGTCAGCCCGGAGCCGCTGCTGGACTGGGTGAATTTCTATGTTGTGCCTCTTGAAACCCCGTTTGCTACGGCGGACGATTTCCTGTATTGTGTTCACGTATGACTACGCCATATCAATCTGTTTACACCGGCGCCCAGGTAGATGAAGCGATAGCGATAGCCCTTGCTTTAGAACCTTCTTATAGCGGCTCCTGGGACATTGGCAGCACAGAAGAGAGTGGAACAGTAACTGGACTGGCGCTGACATTCACTCCCACCAAGGTCCAGCTCACCGTCGAGATTCCTGCTGATGGTGATTCCATCTTCGCCAATCCTATTCGGGATTCTTTGTCCGCTGACGGTTTCTCTTTTCAACTTAGCGGCATAACACCGGACGCCAACTATCGGCTTTACTATACATTGAAAGGAGATGCCCTAACTGAATCATGAAAACCTTACTTATAATTGCCCTGGTCTCGTTGCTCAATCTAACGTCCTACGCTGCCACCCGCCAGCCTCTCAACCGGGCTTATCTGCAAAGCAACCTCAACGGCAATCAAAAGGCTATCACCAACGTTCTATCTTTGGAAGCCGGCACGGTTACGGCGGGCCAGGTTACTGGCAGCGGCTCTGGGCTGACGGATATTCCCGCCTCCGCCATTACCAACGCTGGGGACATCATCACTCATGATGCGGACGAGTTTGCTTTGGCTTCTGAGGTAAGTGGCATTGACACCAATCTGTTCGTCCTCAAGAACAGCGTCATGCCAGATACGCTACTGGCGCCGGACACTAATGGAGTCGCTTCAACGAACTGGGTTATGGATGTGGTAGCAAATGTGAATCAGCACTACTACTTCTCCACTTCTACCAACGTCGGGATTGGTAGTGCAACGAATCTTTCGACGATGATAGATGTGCCAACCGCCACCGCGGCCACCAATACGGTTGAGGTGCCGACAGCGGGAGTTTATTTCCTCTCGCGCATCACGACGAACACTATCTCCCGTATTGAACAAGGCCCAATTCATTTGAACACCTACGTCTATGTGACAGGGGGCGGAGGTGTTCAGACAATGACCGCCCATCCGGAACTTTGGGCTTGGTTCACGAACGATACGATTGCTTTGATATCGTCGTCTGGTCCGCAGTTGTTTAGTGAAGCTAGCACCCCTGCCATCTACAATACGACAATGAATTTAACAGCGGCAACGAACTTGCCTTATGGTTCACGTCTAATGTTGCGATGGAAAGCCGATGCGGTAGCTAATACCCCAACCTGGAACTTTGTGGTGGGTGGCAATTACGATTCCCATATCAGCGTGAATGTCCCGTTGTATAGCACAACGATCAGTGCGAGCCAAGTTACTGGTCCCTTCACCCTGCTTCAGGCAACCACGTCTATTCTAGGCACGGTCCTCTACCCCACCAATGCCGGCACGCAAACGATCGCTTTCGGCGGATTTGTAGAGTATCGGGATTTCGCTACCAATGCGGCCTTTGCTTGGGACGGGTTCACCGGAGCCTCTTCTACCAACGTTCAGACTGCCGTCTACTTCATTACGAACTCCACGGCGAGCGTTTGGGACATGACGCCTCCCGCCGGCATGCTGGCGACTAACGGGACGTGGAACGTGACGAACGTGACGGCGGTTACCTTTATCAACAACGGGATGAAATGGACTAACGGTGCATCCTATCCAATCAAATGAAGAACGCTATTCTAGCATTGCTCTTGTCGACTTGCTCCTTGCTAGGGCAAGCAATGACTCCGGCCGACCCGGCGTGGCCCTACGCTTATGTGACTGCGACAGCGGGAGGCGGTGGCGGAGGCTGCACGACTAGCAACCTCTGGTCTAGTCCCATCAATCAACAACAATTAACGGATGCTGCTTTTTCGAATGCGGGCGAAGGCTCCTTCTATTGCCAAAAGATTCGGAACACATCTGGGTCCGCAGTAAAGATCAAGAAGTTTCGTTACAAAACACAATCACAAGGGGTAGGTGATGTAAGTGTTTACGCAATGGCGAGAACAGCTTCGACGGCGGCAGGAGGAACGCAATATGGCAACAATTCAGGGAGTATTGTAGTGCCCAGCGGTCAAGCGGCCCAGTTTCAAGAGTTTATTTTTAGTGAGGGAGATGAGCCAGAGATTCCAGCCAACACGGACTTCTTTATTGGAATGGTTGCGGCCGCTAGCAATTTGGTGATGTCGAGACGCACATCAACAGATTTATATGAATCTGGTGATTACTGTTTTTATACCGAGGGAAGTCAGTTTTTGACTAGAGATGCCGTGTTTGAGATTTACATCTGCGACTAACAAATGGATAGCAGCCTATCATCTTGGCCGGAAGGACTTGATACTCCGTTAGTGGAGCGGAGGCATACCATCTACCCGCGTGCCAGCACCGTGAAGATGGAAAGCGGGCGGCGGCGGGTGCGGAGAATGCAACTGGAGCCCATTGAAATTTTGGACGTCACTTGGAATTTCACTGCGGACGCCTACGTGACGTTCAGGGATTTCTTCATCAATGATTTGGAACACGGGTCCCTTTTCTTTGTGATGGAAACGCTGGAGCCCACGGACGAGCTGGGACAGTATATTCTGTTCACCCGTTCCTACGCCTTCCTCGACGGCACGTATGTCTTCTCCGAGTCCGACAACTTGTTTACGGTGAATGCCTCATTGGAAGTGGACGAGGAGGAGCAGGAGGATTTCCCGGCCCGGCACGTGGATGCGACTGTGAGTGACGGAGCCACCTCTTCGGTAACTTTTGATGATGGTGAATTGGCTGTGGAGCCTGAGCTTGCTTCTATCAGTAGTGGTTTCTTAACGGGCGAACATTTCCTGGCAGTAGTATTCACCCCGGACCAGACAGATATAGGATCGTCCTCCGCTGGGTTCTTGGATGGCGTCTATCTAGAGATAGCAGTCACCATCTCGCCCACGGAAACAGCGTTGGCTCCATCCGGGTTCTTGTCCGGGAGTTACGACTTGGTCGTTTCGATAATCACGCCCACGGAAACAGCTTCAGCGCCATCCGGGTTTTTATCGGGGAGTTATACTCTAATCGTCGTCGACACAACAGAAAGTGAGACGGGTTCCGTGTCCGCTGGGTTCCTGTCCGGAGCCTATACCCTTGCTTGATTTATGAATAAAAATATGAAACGATATCTGAGCGAAAGCTTTCAGGTTGCTAACGGCGTCCTCGAGTGCCAAGTGGTAGAGCGAGGGCGAGTGGTGCGGAGATTCAAGCCGCAGAAGAATCTCATTCTCAACCAAGGGCTCAACGAGGTTTGCGCCACCCGGGTGTGGGGAGACTGCTTTGTCTATGCGGTGGCTGGGACTGGGACGACTGCCACTAACTACGCTTCAGGAGCAGGCGAGAACGGGTCCGGCGCCACTTCCACTTTCACCGGACCAGGGACGTTCGATTTCACAGTCTATGCAGCGGTGGGCGACATGCTCCAGATGACCAGTGGGGCGAGCAGTGGTTCCGAAGTCCGAATCACTTCCGTGACGGACGCCACTCACGTAGAATACACTCCGGCAGGGACCCTCAGCTCAGGGGAGTTCTCTGTCTACAAGACCAGCCAAGTCGGATTAACGACCGAGGTTAAAAGAACGAACACCTATTTGACCGGGGCGGGCAACTGCGGCGATGAAATAGGAGCCAGTTCCGTTGACCTGAAACGGACGTTTGACTTCTCCGCAGAGTCCGGGTCGGTCACTTATAACGAGATTGGTTTTTCTTGGACGGCGTCGGTCGGAACCAATCTGTTTTCAAGAATCAAGCTGGCGGTGGGTGTTTCGCTTACGACGGGCCAGTTGCTAAGGGTGGTCTACACTCTTACTATCAACGTCTCTCCCACCGCACTCACAGCCATCACCTACAGCATTACGGGCTGGCCGGTGGCCCCTTCCACTTCACTGGATGGAGACCAGCAATGGCAACAGGCCGGCATTATGGGCATTAATACTAGCGGAGTTAATAACACGATCGATGCAGGAGGATCGTATGCAGTTGGGTGCATGGAGCCTAGCTATGTTTCATCGGGAGGCGCCTATGCTACTCACCTTTGGTTGTCTAGCATAGCAACGGCTCCTTCTGCTTTCGGAGGCACGCCAATAGACCGCAGAACTGAATCCGTCTACCAGGTCGTGGTGCTGTCCGCCTACACTCCATTGGACTTCTACCGGGACAAGACGACAACGTTCGCAGTGGGCGACGCGAATCGGACGGATTGGCGGAGCATGGGATTGGGCACCTACAACAATAATACTCCGGCAGTCCATCCGGCGAATAATGGAACGGCTTTCGTTTGCTTGTTTGATGAAGTGCAAACGAAGAACTCGCTCTACACTCTCACGCTCACGTTCCGCATTACGGTAGGCCGGGTCCTTGCTTAATCGAATATGAACCCTTCACTACAGGACGCAATCAAAGAAGCGTTCGCTATTGCGCCATCGACTCGGGTTATTTTTAACACCTTGGAGATCCGCCAGACGGGCGTGCAGGACTCCATCTACATTGTCCAGTCCCGCCGCAGCGTCACGGCCTTTGACGAGGATGGAGTGGAACGGGTGTTTGAGCCGGTGGGCTTCCAGTTCTCCCTCCCGCCCTCTAACGAGGAGGGATTTCAAAGCCTCAACATCGCCATCGACAACGTGGGGCGGCGGGCGGTGGACTTCGTGACCACGGCCATGGGCTCCGCTGTTCCCATCAAAATCATTTATCGCCCCTATGTCAGCGACGATCTTTCCGCTCCGCAAATGGTCCCGCCGCTAATTCTGTTCCTCAAAGACGTCCGCATTACTGCCGCTCAAATAACGGGCCGGGCTACCTTCATGGATATCGTCAACAAGAAGTTCCCGGCTGAACTCTACACCCGCTCACGCTTTCCTTCTCTCGGATGAACTGGGCAGCCAAATATATCGGCATTCCTTACGTGATGAGCGGACGGGATGCGGCTGGCGTAGACTGCTGGGGTTTGATTTGCTTGGTGTATCTCCAAGAGTTTGGGATGGACTTGCCCGTCATCCCCGGCATCCCGGCTGCGGAGACTCTCGCCCTGTGCGCCGCAATCGAGAAGGAGGTTAAGCAGGACTGGCTGGAAGCCGAGAAGCCCTTTGACGCTTGCGCAATCACGATGAGCCAAGGGGAAGTGATGCACCACGTGGGCTTGTGGGTCGCAGCGGACGGTGGGAAGGTGTTGCATTGCTGGGGACGCCATAAAGTTATTGCGGACACCGTGCGTGGCATTAGCCTTAAGGGAATTAGACAGATGAAATTTTATCGTCACCGGCAATGGATACAATAAGACCAAACATGGGTTGGGTGTTCGAGACAGCTAACTCTTTTGACCCGTTCAAAGTAAAACGGCATCAAGTTGTCTCCGGCACATTAGTGATGGATTGGGTGGCGTGCCGGCATCCGGAGACGCGTGAGTTCCCGCTGCCCACCATCTGCCTCTTCAACGGCCAGCCGTTATTGCGGGCGGACTGGAACCGACCTATCTTTGAGGGCGACATCGTCAACTTCATTGCGATCCCCCAAGGCATTGAAATCATTATAGCCCTCATCATTGTTGTGATTGTGATGGTGTTGGTTGTCGTGCTCATGCCGGTTCCTCCACCGCCCGGCGGCGGGCCCGAGTCCGATCCCGTTTACTCCGTCAAGGGACAGAGTAATGAAATTCGGTTGGGCGAGCCCATCGAAGTCTGCTACGGGCGAAACCGCATCTTCCCTTCCTTGGCGTCCCGTCCCTTCTATCAATACGACGGCAACGATCAATATCAGCACTCGCTGTTCTGCTTGGGCCAAGGGCAGTTTGATATCGAAGCAATTCAAATTGGGGATGCTTCCATCGCCAGCTATCAAGAAGTCGAATATGAAATCATTGAACCTGGAGGAACCACGACTCTCTTCGCCACCAACGTCTACACTTCTCCGGAAGCGGGCGGCCACACGCTGCTGGCGCCTAATGAAGAGGAGTATGTTCCTGACGGCTGGGTTGGGCCCTTCCCCGTTTGTCCCGTCGGCGAGGTCACAGAAAAGATCGAAATCGACTTAGTCTTTCCTAAGGGCATTTACCGGATGGACTCCTCCGGCACGCTCAAGAGCATCACGATCACTGTGGAAGCGGAGATGCGGCTTATTGACGACGCCGGCGCTCCGCTGGGCCCTTACACGGACTTGATCGCCCCTAACCCGATTACGATTACCGGCAAGACGACGACGCCACAGCGCAAGACTTACTCTAGCGGCGTGGCGAATGGCCGATACGAAGTGCGGCTCCGGCGGACTGACGAGAAGCGGCTTTCCCCGCGGGCAGGCAACGACGTGGTCTGGGAAGGGCTCCGCGCTTTCATTGCTTCCACGGAGGAGCATGATTTCGGTGATGTCACTTTGCTGGCCGTGCGGATACGGGCCACGAACAACCTTAACGTCAACACCCAGTCGCGCTTCAATGTTATCGCCACCCGCAAGCTGCCCATCTACGAGTCCGGCGGCTTCTCCGAACCGCAAGCCACCCGCAGCATCGTGTGGGCTATAGTCGACATCTTTCGCAGCCTCTACGGCGGGCGCCTGGAGGACGGATACTTCGATTGGGATACGCTTCTAGAGCTCGATGCGCTTTACACGAGCCGCGAGGAATACTTTGACTGGATATTCCGGGACGCCAGCACCGTGTGGACGACCGCCCAGGCAGTTGCACGGGCCGGCCGGGCCATCCCTTTGCTGACCGGTTCCTTGGTGACGATGAAGCGGGACGGCCCGCTGGAGGTTCCCGTGGCGATGTTTAATCAGGAAAACATTATCAGCGGCTCCTTCCAGTGGGACATCAAACTTTGGGATCTCGACGAGCATGATTGCATGCAGATAGAATACACGGACCCCTCCACCGGCTACAAGCAGGAGCAAGTGATCGCCGTGCTGCCGGGCGGAACCTCCGACCATCCCGAAGACATTCGTTTGGCGGGCGTGCAAAGCCGCACGCATGCCTACCGGGCTGGGCTCTACATGATGGCTTGCCGGCGCTACTTGCGCGAAAACGTTTCCTTCGACACGGGCATGGAGGGTTTTATTCCCACCTACGGAGACTTGATTGCCGTGTCGCACGATGTTCCTAGTTGGGGACAGGCCGGCTACATTGCCAACGCTGTGCGGGGAGCGGGGACGTATTACCACTTATGGCTATCGGAGCCGGTAGCGTTCGACTCTGGAGAGGAGCATCAGATCCTCTTGCGCGGCCGGACGGCCAACGTCATTGGCCCGCTGGACGTATTTGAAACAGCGGACCCGCAGCAAGTCGCCATCAGTTCTCCTACGGACATTGACTTTCTGCTGGACGGCACGACCGAGCCGATGCTGTTCCTGTTTGGCGTGTCGAACAACATCACCAAGTATCTCAAGGTTGTGAAAGTGGAGCCGCAGGGCCGGGAGATCATCCGGGTGAGCGCGGTCGCGGAAGTTCCCATCATCCACTCATTCGACGCTCTCACACCGCCGGCCCTGGGCGAAACGTTCTTCCCGCCGCTGCCGCCGGACTTGCCCGAGATTGATTTCCTTTATCTCACGCAAATCGACGGCGACTTGCTGATCGTGCAAGTGTCGTGGACGGCAGCGTTCGGGGCCCAGTATTACATTGTTCAAACTTCCGAGGATGGAGTCCACTGGCAGGAGCAGGCCAACACCGTCCGCACGTCCATCCAGGTGCAAGCGTTCCCGGGCGACTTATACGTCCGGGTGGCTGCCGTCAACTCCGGCCAAGGGCCCTGGATAGAAGAGCAGATGGTCGTGGGACAGATTGCGAGTTTAGAGGAGTCGGTCCCTTGGGACTGCCTGGAGTGGTGGGTGACTTGGTTTGCAGTGAGCTATGCCGTAGGATACGAAGTTAAGATCTACGATAACAGCGAGTCGGAACCCATCCTGAAGCGGGAGGAGACTCAAACGGACATCAGCTATCTGTATGACTACGCCGACGCGGTGACCGATTCCAATATCGTGCGGGAGATGCTGATCACTGTCGATCCGATCTTTAACGACGACGTCACGGGCTTGCCCACACCCAGCGGAACGCCAGTGAGTTTGGAACTCTCCAACACCATCCCGCTCCCGCCGGAGGACCCGTTGGCCACGTTCCTTGCGGAAGAGAGCGACCAGGTGGACTACGATGTCACTTGGACGATGCCCGAGGAGAAGTGCGATCTGGACCGCGTGAAGATTTGGCTCTCTGCTGTGGACGGGTTCGATCCTGCGGTGGACGTTCCGTTCGCGGAGATAGTTCTGCCGGACTCCGCTTACAGTCCCAGCGGGTCCTATACGGTTTACGTTCCACTGGAGTCGGGTGGAACCCATCCCGCCTATTACTTCCGCATTGGACTGTTCGACGTTTGGGGGAGTGAGATCAGCACCAACGTCACGGACCAGCAGACCATCCCCGCCTATCCATAGAAATTTAGTGTTGCATGGGCGAACGTCTTGTTGTATAGATGCAACATGAACAAGACGTTCTTAGTAGTGGAAGCCGCTCCTTGTTTGGGATGCTATGGGACGGGAAGGGCCCTGGGGGCCGCCTGTCGTGTGCCTTTGTGCCTTGAGTGCAATGGACGGGGATATGTGCTGAGAAACGTGCAGAGAACGCCGACTCTTAGCTCCAAATTCCGTCTGGGTGTTCCTGCTTTAAGGCGGACAAGTTCTTTCGGACATAGGCAGCTACGGGAGAGAGCCTGTCCCCTTTAAGCCCAGTAGTCCAAAGATAGTGGTAATAGGAGGCTGGCACGTCCTGCATCATTCTCGGGTCCTTTCCCTTCGGGCCGTATTGTCCGAAGGGGAAGGGGTCTGTATCGTCTAGTTCTTTCATAGTTCAATCACCCAAACCTTCCCCAGCCAATATAGAACGAACTTCCGCCCGCCCGCAATGGGAACCTTGAACGGCTTCCACCAAGGAAGGGAAGTCACAACTTGCTTGGCAATGCGTATCTTCATAGTTCAATCACTTTTCCCGTCTCCAGTTCTTCGATGTGCGTCACTTGCACAATCTGAATCCCCAAGTCCTCCGCCAGTCCCTCCAGCATGCTGCGGACGTTCTCCCGGTATTGGCTGCTCACAAACTTAAAGCCCTCATCGATCACAACTACGCGGCTTAGGCGCGGCCGGTGCAACATGAGGCACGCCACCCGCAAAGCAAAAGCAGCCACGTCTATCATTCCGCCACCGCTCGCGGATAACGGGTCCACGTCCAGCCCGCGCCGGAGGAAACGGAGGCTGGCTTCAGTCCGCCCGCGCTTGCGCTCGAACTGTATTTTGAATTCGTAGGGGTCGTCGAACACGGTGGACAAGCAGGAGGAGACCACTTTAGAAATGCGCTCGTGCGCTTTCTGCTGAACGGCCTGAGCAATGAGTTGGAGGATTTCCTGGGCGTCCTGGGTGCGCTCGAGCGAGCGGGTATCCCGGACAAGGAACTGTTCTTCCTCTGCGACCCGCTTAGTATAGTGGTCGATGCGGGACGCAATTTGGTTCACGTCCTTTTCCTCCTCGTCCATGTCGATCATACTTTCCACCGCTCCTCGTATTCCTCCATCGACTTTTCGAAAGCAGCTTCCGCCTTCGCTTGTTTTGAATTCAGCGTGGTAAGCAGGGCTTTGGCTTCTTTCAAGTTCCCGCACTTGAATTCCTCTTCCAGCCGCTGGAGCAATTGGCCTAGGGCGCCTTCCGCCCGGTCCGCTTCGCTCTTAGCTGCTTCTACTTCCGTTTTGAGTTTTCGATATTGTTCTTCGGTGATCATACTAGTTTGATTTCAACGCTAAAGCCGCCGGCCACGATCTCCGTTTCCTTCCCACAAACTGCGCACTCGCCAGAGGCGTAAAGGATATTGGCGTCATTGAGGGTGCAACGGGTCCCGCACCACTTGCAAGTGAACTTGAAGTGGACATCCACCCCGCCGTATTCCTTTACTACCCGGTCGGCCGTTTCAATCAGCTTGTCGCGGGACAGGTCACCGGGGCGGGGTAGAAAGGAGGGGTTCATAAGGGAATAGGTTTGAACAGCTTTTGAAATTCATTGTCCGTCAGCACTACAATGATCTTCTCTTCGATAAGCACGGCCCAGTCGGTTGGGTTCGCAAGGACTAGTTCATTCTTGCCGCCGATTCCCTGCCACACCGAATCTCCTTCGTGGATGCGGTGGAATTTCTTTGCCACCCAAATAGGGATGGGCGCCTTGTGGTTGAACTGCCACGCGGTGGCCACATACTCTCCAGTGACTAGCTGATGTGTCGGCTTCATTTCGTTTGCATTGCTGCTAATATAATCTCCGCCGTCGCAGCCGGCACTTTCTCGAGTTCCAGATAATTCTTTACTGCCTCCTGGAAGTCCAGCCCGTGCTCGCCCAGTCCCTCCAGCCCGTCCAAGAATGCCTTCATGTCGAAGGGGATTTTCTTCCGCTCCTTCCCGGGCTCGTGAAAGCGATCGATGCTAGTGTCAAGTCGTCTACGCTTTACAGTTCCGTCGGAGTAGATGATGCCCACGGCCGGTTCGTAGTCCAGCTCGTCGGACTTGCGGCGGATGAACCCGCCTACGTTGAGGACCCGGCACCCGCCGGCTTGCGCTAAGAAGCCTTGGTGATTGTCTCCGCAGATTGCAATGTCGTATCCTTTGAGGGCTTTGCCGAAGGCAACCACGTTTGCCGTGGCCGGCGCTCCGGGATACTTCTTGTCGGTCGTCCACACATAACGGTGAATGAGGGCAATTTGAATTAAGCTGTGATCATCCTGCTTGGGGCGGTAAAAGATGTCTTGCTCCCAACCGAACCCGCTTACTTGGAACCAGCCCATGTTCCCGGTGGTCTTGCCGGAGAGGTCCCGGATCTTCTTTGTATTAGCGAGCACACCGTAGCCACTGCGGTGCATCAAGTCGATGCGGTGGAGCGGGAGGTCATGCTGGCCGGGGATGCAATACATTCCATTGGGTAGATGCTTGAGTGCAAAGTTAATCAACTCCGGAGGAGCATTCCACTTGTCGAAGATGTCGCCCGCACAAAGGATGGGCAGTTCTCCCGCCCAGTCCTTCACTTGCTGGAGGTAATGGGCTTGAACTCCCATCCAGTCCTTGTCCGCCCGGCACGCGGGCGGGAGCAAGCTAAGGTGGAGGTCGCTGATGGCAATGGCTATTGGATTTGGTTCCCGCATAGTGGGCATTTTTCACCTTTCGTTTTCCGGCCGAACTCCTCCGCTTTCTTGAGCAGGATTTCGGCGCGGCGGCCGGAGATGCCCTGCCACTCTATAATTCTATCAACTAAGCCAACGAGCCCGTTTCGCCGGTCCCGAGCTTGCGTCCATCCCTTGTAGGCTTGCTCCACGACGTTAAAGTCCGGAGGAGGCTGGGCGGCGGCTTGGCATTCCTCGATATCCTTGATGACGTCTTGTAGGAGGATTTCCTGGCGGCTGATACGCACAACCTCCTGGGCGTTGCTAAGCACGGCTTGGAGAGCCAGGGATCGCTCCCGCAGCTCAGCTGCTTGATTGGAACGGATACGCTCAAGGAGTTCTTCCAGTCGATTACAATTATCAAACGCATTGCTTGCATCCTGTTCCTTTTGTTTGAGTTCATCAAATTCTTTCACCCGTGCCTTCTGGGAGTCTAGGCGCCCGAGTTCCGTCTTGGCCTCCTGAAGCCGTTCCTCCGTCGTTGCCTTCCGCTCCGTGCACTGCCGGACTGCCGCGCCTATGTTGGAAAGGGCGGAGTCAATGATTGTAAGGTCGATTACGGCATTGAGCTTGCGCGACACTTCCCCGGCTGTCTCGGAAAACCAGAACGGCGCGTCATGCTGCAATTGGAAGTTGATCTCGTTTAGCTGAAGCAGCTGGGTGACGTCCCGCGGCACGCCTTGGCCGAAGGCGAGAAACTCCTTCCCGTCGAGGGAATAGCTGTTCACCTTTCCTTTGGTGCGGACAATGGTGCGGAGCTTCTTCCCGTCCGTGACGATAAGCTCCACCCGAGTCTCCTTCGCGCCCTCCCGGATAAACTCCTCGCCGGCCATGTTGTTCTGTCCCACCCAGCCCAGTGCCCGCAGGACTGCCGTTTTGCCACGGTCCGTGGGTCCGATGATAGTTGTAATGCCCGGAGCAAAGTCGATCGCCAGCCGCTTGTGCGCCTGGAAGTCTGTCAGCCGTAGCGATATTAGTTGCACGCCCTTATTATCAGTTGTGGACCAATGTCCAAGGACGCTTGATCATAATTGGACAGTGGGATTTGGGGTCCCGCTTAGGTCCCCGTGGGCCAGGTAATTGCTGATAGGTGCCATATGAATGAAACAGTAACAATGGTCGGAATGAACGCGGAACAGTTCACGTCCTCTTGCACAATGCTGGTCGGGATGCTGCTTCTCGCAATCGTCGTCAGCGTAGTCATTGTGGCCAAGCTCGCCCGCGACTAAACTGGGCACGCCACCGGCTTATACAATCCCATGACAATGACGACAACGATTCAGACTCCGCGGGAAGCCGCACTCGCCCGGGCCATTGCCCAGGCTGTAGCTAAAGCCGAAGCCTATTACCTCCGCAGCTTTGGCGGGTCCGAAGTCTGGGAAGTGTCCGCGGACCAGGTCACCATCCGCGCCTGGACTGAAGACGGGGACGACTACGGACTGTGGACAGCTTCTATCGAATCCTAATATGAAAAACAAAGTAGACCTCCATCGCCAACGCCTGGCGTTCGTTGTGCAACGTATTAACGAGATCAACGAGTGGCGCAATGAAGCTGTGAAGTCCGCCATCAGCAAAGAGGACGTGGAGCGGATTGACGCCCGGGTCCTCGAGCTGCGGGAAGCCGTCGAACGGGCCTAACATCTGCTGATATACTTTCATGAAGATTAAATCCTCCTACATTCTCAAGTCCGACAAGTCAGGCCAGTTCCTGGTTGCAGTCGGTGTGACCGGTTTCAAGCACGGCAATTTCAAGAAGGCCACCCGCTTCGACTCCCTGGAGGACCTTAACCGTTTCAAGGCGGAGCGGGGGATCACCTGGTCCACTACGCCCATCCTCGTCTCGGAGCAATGCAACAATCGACTTTAATAAATTATGAACGAACCTACTTCAGTAGACCACGACACACGAATCATTCGAGTTTGCGCTTGGTGTCATCCGGGTGAGACGCTCTACAAACATTACCCGCACTTAAAAGACCTGGGCTATCAGCTGAGCCACGGCATCTGTGAGGACTGCAAGAACAAGCTGCTGGAGATACCGTGCGAGACGCTGAAGCCCTTGTCCTACTTCATCCGCAAGTATGGGGCGGACTTCTTCCGCAAGCTGCCGCTCTACGCTACGGCGAAGCACGGGGACGCCCACGTGGAAATGATGGACGTGAACGTGAGTATGATGCGGGCCCAAGTAAGAGCGAACGGACAAGTTCTCTCCTGCGACGTGCGAGAGCTTGACAACTTTGTTTTGTAAAATACTTTCCCAGCTACACCGATGAGAAGGTGCGGCTGGAGCTAGGGAGAAGGGGAGCTAGTAGGGGAGCCTAGGGCCGTTGCGGGCATCTTCGCCGCAACGGCCCTTCTTGTTTCTCAGCGGCCATGTCGGGCGCAAGCGTCCACAATGTCCTTGGGGACTGCTACCTCTAGGAAAGTCTTGAGAGGGGTGGCGAGAAAGCGAAGTCGGGCAACCGGGCGGTAGAGCTGGACCCGCAGTGTAGAAAACTCCTGTGCTCCGCCCTGCCACCAGTCCCGGAACAGGAAAGCCGTTTCCCAGTCCATGTAGACCATCGGAATTCTCCGGTCGCGTCGGCAAATCAACATCCAGCCCTTCGAGCCTGCCTCCACTGCTCCGCGCATCGCCTGGCGCAACGTTGCTTCGAATGGGCTGGGCGCCTTGCCTGCTGGTGGGATTGCATCTAGCAGGTCGCCCGGACTCCCGTGCGAGCGTCCCCGCTTCAGCTCGATGGTGAACGCCTTTAGGAGCGGCTGGCCGATCGGGTCTACGGCAGCAATGTCTCCGTAAGAGCCGAACGTCTTCTGTCCCTTCTTTGTCCGTTGTGTCGCCCGCCCGCCGCTTTGGCTGGAACGCCAGAAGACGTCTGTTCTCTGGTCATCGGTCCACCACAAAGAAAGGGCAGAACATATCTCTCGTTCAAATTGACTTCCTTTTTGACTCCCTCCTCCTTTCTTCATATCACGTGCCTCCAGGCTTTTCTTTCAGCCACTAACTGAATCACATTCTTATCGACTCCGAACTGCCGCGCGAGGGTGGCTTTGTTTCGTTTAGCGGGGTTGAATAGTTTCCGTATAAGACGGACTTTTTCTTCATTCAGCTTGGCACAATGACGGGCTTCTCCGCGCTCACACTCCCTTCGCTGCCTTGAATTCATGTCGTGCATATTATTGGCTTGGGTCCCTTCCCGCAGATGGTTGGGATTGCAGCAAGGTGGATTGTCGCAACTGTGAAGGGCTTTCAGCACCGGCCACTTTCCTATCTTTAACATTAAAGAAAATCGGTGAGCTAGGACGTGTCGATCCCCTATCCAGAAGACCCCGTAGGCTAAGTGAGGCTTCTTGCTATTCCTCCCACCTGTCCATTCCCAACAATCGTCAGGGCCTCGGACGTCTACAAGGTCCCAAAATCTAATTACGGGGTCTCGTGTTTTGCCCATAGTTCAACTTTCTGGTCGCAATGGGCGGAAGTCCGGCGATGGACTTCATCCCTAGCAACCCACAAACCTCCCGCCACGCTTGGCGCGTGACGCAATCCTGCTGGAGCACGGGTGTCGGACAGCTCGCATACGGCAGTTGAACGAGCGGGCGGTTCCGGCGCACAATCGCCTTTCCTTCCGGGGAAGTGATTGCTTGGTATTGGAGAGTCTTCTGCGGGAGTTCTCCCTTAATGTATTTGATTGCGCTCTTGTCCCCGACCCCGCGTATCCCTTCCACCTCGTCGCCCTTGCAGCCGGCAATCGCTTTCACCACGGCCCATTGGGGCGGAGTGATTCCTAGCTTGCCGACGAACTTGTCCTCCGTCCACAGCTTGCGTTCGATAGGAGAATAGATGTGCACGTTGGGGCGGAGGCACTGGAGCAAGTCGGCATCTCCAGTCACGAGGATAGCCTCTTCATTGTTCGGACAGTCCCGTGCCAGTGCGGCCATGATGTCGTCGCTTTCCATCCCGCGGAAACAAAAGACGTTCTTGAATCCGATCTGTGGCAAGTAAATTTTGTGCAAGGAGGAAATCTGGCCTACGAGGCTCACGTAGTCCTTGATCTCCTCCGGCGTCTTCTTCTTTGTATGCCGGCGCCGCTTGTAGGGCGGGTAGACGTCCCGGCGGAAGAGGTGCGGGTGCTCGAAGCAGAACGCCACCTGGTCCGTTTGAAACTCGTCCTTCAGGTAGGAAATGGACTTGAGGAAGCCAAAGATTACTCCTGTGGCCCGCCCCTTCCAGCTCAGTTCCTTGGGGTTAGAGTGGAACGCCCGGTGGCACAAGTAGTGAACGTCGATGACGAGCAGCGGCGGTCTCATTCGCGCATTTCCCAGCGTTGCTCGTCTACAAGCCAGCGGCCCACGGCCCGCGAGTGGCTTCCCTTCGTTTCGTAAATGCGGCTGGCGCTGCTCTTGCCGTCCCAAGCGCGGGCCTCCTTGAGCGTGGGGAAGGGTCCTGCGTAGAGTCCTTCCTTCTCGCCCACCGTGTAAATCTTGCCCGTGGTTTCCAGCTGGGCGTCCCGCTTGCCTACGAGATAAAGCGCGAGGCATTTGATGTGCTCCGGCCAGCCTCGGTGTTCTTTAATGGCTTCGAAGGACAGCAACCCGCCGCCATATTCAATCTCCTCGTCCACTAGTTCGTTGTAAACGGTGTCGCTTATCAACGGCTTCTTGTAGACGAAGTGAATGTAACGATACGCCCAAATCAGGTCGAGCTTGGGAGCTAGGACGTTTAGGTTCTTTACCTCCGCTACTTGCCCGGAGTGGTCTTCGATCTCGCTCACGTCCCGTGCGAGGACCCGCGCCGTCAGATACGGAGCGATCTTTTTCTTGCGGTGTGCTGCGATAATTAACTTTTCGTTAGTCGTAAGCCGCTTCCCCTTCCGGCTGATGCGGTCCACCGGTTTGTAGTTCAATACCCAGTCACGTTCATTGTCGCGGTAATAGTCAATGCGGCGGACGATAGCTTTGGGCTTGCGCTTGAACTCGGCAGCCAGGGCTCCGGGCGAGCCACCGGCCAAGTGGGCATCTAGCAAGGCGTCGTCCTCCTCCGGCGTCCAAACTTCGTTGGCGTGCTCGGTGCGGGGGATCTGGCTTTCAGGAATTAGACTTTTCATTGCTTAGGTGGAGATTCAGTGGAAAGGAAATGAGCTGGCAGTCCGCCGATGCAGCAAAGGAAAACCGGTCCGCCCGCGTTCAGCCGCGCCAAGTCCTCCGCATCCGGCTTCCAAGCCACAGCGACCATGTCTACTCCATCGCAAGGCCCGCCTCTCATTTGATAGAGGCACGCGGGGATGGAAGCGACTTGGGATTCGGTAAAGCCCGTAGGCGGGCCATATGTCGTATTGGCCTCCTTAAACCAACAGGGCTTCACGGGTCCCTCCTTACTTGTTGTGCGCAATGAATACAGCTACCGCTAGAAGGAGGACTGCCACGGACAATAGCGGCCATTGCGGCTTGAAGAACGAAAGGACCGCAAGCAACCCGGCCACCGCTGCTAGAATCGAACTTGGATTGTTCATGTTGGCAAGTTAACACCGGTTGGGACAGGCTGCAATTCACTCCTCCCTCCCGGGCGGTGGAGTAGGGAAAGTTTCCCACTCCGGCTTGCCTTCGTAAAGTCCAGACAACTTCCATAACGTCCCGTCGTTGCAGAGGGCCAGAATGAAATACTTGCCTGCCGGGTCGATATTGCAAGCAACTTGAATTACCTTTCGCACCGTAGCTGGCAGTTTGATGGATACTGGCAGATAGTCCTTACTCATAACGTCTCTTTCTGCGTGGCTCGCATTCCGCTTCTATTTGGGCCCACACCTCTCCGGCGAGCTTGCGGATTTTAGGCTCGAGCTTCTCCTGCTCAATGTGGGCAATGAGCTGGCCCCGGCTCCCTTTGAATTCCAGTTCCGGCGCGTGAAGCAGCTTGGTTGTCTTATTCCCCTTGGTGACCTCCTTCGCGGACCAGTGCTCCTCCCCGACCAAGTAATCCACGATGCTGCCCACGTCGTCGATCCCAAACCCATAGTAGATAGGAATCTCCACTTGCCGGTCCTTGCCTATCTTTCCCGTCACGCGGTTCTTCTTCACTTCCGCTAAGCACCGGGCGCCTATAGTGCGCGGCCGGCCGCGGACAGTCCGCTGGATCTTCTTGAATACGGAAGTCCAGATCTCCAGCTGCGCATAGAAGCGGAGGGCTTTGCCACCGCTCCGCGTCTTCTTCTCAAACCCGAAGCCCAGGTTGTCGCGCGTCTGCCCGATGATAATGAGGATGCTTTTGGAGGCACGCAAGTCCGCAAGGACCTGGCGAATGTTTTCGCTGTGATACTTGGCCTTGCCATCCCCGTAGGACCCGGCCGCCTCCTGTCCCTCCTCGTCCGCCTTGCGTTGCTTGCTCACCTTCTTGGCAGCGGCTTTGGAAGTCAGGGCGTCCTGGGAGTCGAGCACGTAGACAAAGGGCTTGTCCGCCCGTGCCAGCCTAGCCAGCGTGGTGTAGAAGCTTTCGATGGTGGTGGACTGTTCCAGCTTCATTCGGCGGGCTACCTCCTTGCCGAAGTAGTATTCAACATCCATCTTGGCTCCGCCTTCCACATCGTCGAAGATGAGTTGGTAGTTCTTGAAGGCAGGGTTCAAGCACGCTTCGGCAAAGCAAGTCAAGCTGGTCCACGTCTTGCCCGACATGCTATCCCCGACCAGGTAGTAGTAGCCTCCTTTCATGAAGGCGAAGTCGGGGTGGTCGGTGCAAGCAAGATTGAGGAGAGTGCTCCCACTGCTGAGAGCACTCTCCCGGTCTAGCAGGATCTTCGGCCGTTTGGCTGTCAGCATTTTGACCACGGCTTTAGTATCCATTGTTGGGTTGGGCTTGGGGTCCTATCGTTTGCGCTTGGGCTTGTCCTCGTCCTCTTCTTCCGCAGCGGGACGCTTGCGCTTGGGCTTGTCCTCCTCTTCCTCTTCCTCCGCGGGACGCCGCTTGGGCTTCTCCTCGTCGAACTTATCCCATTCATCGTCTTCGTCCGCGGCCGGCTTCTTCTTAGGCTTGTCCTCGTCCTCGTCCTCCACCGGGCGTTTCTTGCGCGGTGGTTCATCGTCCTCCACGGGACGCTTGCGCTTGGGTGGTTCATCTTCCTCCTCCGCAGCTGGCTTCTTCTTAGGCTTGTCCTCGTCGAACTTATCCCATTCATCGTCTTCGTCTGCCGGCTTCTTCTTCCTGGGTGGCTCGTCCTCGTCCTCTACCGGCCGCTTGCGCTTGGGAGTTTCGTCCTCCTCTTCCTCTTCCGCGTGGCGCTTCTTGCTGCGCGGTTCCTCTTCCTCCGCGTGGCGCCGCTTGGGTGCGTCCTCGTCTTCGTCCCGGCGGTGGCGCGGCTCGTCCTCGTCTTCTTCTTCATCAACGCCCAGGTAGAGCTTCTTCAGCTTTTCGTAGGACAGCTCAGTCAGCAACTCGTCGAGGCAGTGGGCTTGGTCTAGCATGTCGCTCTCGTAAGGCTCCCGCTTCTTGAAGTCAATCCGGCCCGCCCGGACGAAAGCGTGGCCGCTGTAGGAGTCGTCCTCCATGGAGACTTTGAGCGTGAAGCCGTCCTTCAGGTGGAAGAAGGCATCCCAGCGATCTTCCTCGTCGGAAGCCCGGATGGACTTGTCTAGCTCCTCCCCGAAAAGGTGATAGCTAATATCCCAAATCTGTATCCCCGCGTCTGGCTCCTTGCGGTTGATAAGGTTAAAGAGCTGGCGTTGCTTGGGCTCCAGTTCCTTGGCCAGCGCCTCGGCGTCGTCGTCGTCCTTGCGGGCGAGAACGGCTTTGCGCTCGCAGACGGGACACCGGCCGCCGCTCGTCTTGCGGGGACAGAGCACCATCTCCTCATTGGGTCCGATGTTGCGGTGGACGAAGAACGTTCGCTCGTAATACTTCATGCCTTCGTCCGCAAAGGGATTATGAAGCCCAGCTCGGAAGGGCATAATGTCCAGCAACACGATGCCGGCTTTGGGTTTGAAGAGCTTAACTCCACTGGGGAGTTTGAGATAGCCTGCCCGTGAGCCGCTCCCCGCTTTCTCCGCGCGTTCCCGGGCGGAAGCGTATCCTCCTCCGCGTTCTTCTCTTTGTGATCTACTCATTGGTTTCTGCCTTTTGTTTTTGTTTATTTGTTTCCCGTTGCTTGGCGCGGAAATAACCCGCCGTTCCAAACTTCACTATCATGTAAGACAAGACCGGGAGCACGAAGACCCCGAACATGCCTGCTAATATGAACTCTCCTAGAGTCATTAATCGTCGATGGGCCGCCGGGCCCGGCGTTGCATCTGCTGTTCTATAACCCGCTTCCCTTCCTCGCTGATCTTGGGCGCGGAAAAGTATCCCATGCCATGCAGCTCGACAAGCATTGTCAACGCCCGCTTCTTATGTTCCATCGCCCACACGAGGGCTTGGGCGATATCACTATTGTAATCCGCATCCTGCTGGGCTTGCTTGGCTTTGCGGAACTTGCCGGACGTGATCACCGCTGCATTGACCGCAGCCTCGGTGACCTTTTCAATTCCGAAGCCTACCGGGTCGCCGCGAACTTCTTTCGCCATGTCCGCTTCGATCACGGAGAGTAGGTTCTTCGCCTCCACCGCATCGCGCTTGGCCTCGGCAGCCTGGAAGGCGGCCCGAATGTATTGCGTAGGCAGGAGAATACACTCCCGGTCTAGGTTCTTGTCGTCGATTGCTACAACGGATTCTGCTTTTGATTTGTCCATGCCTATATATTCTCCTATGGGCCCCGGGCGATTACCTCTTCCCGCTCCCGCCAGTGAGCTTCGAAATCTCCCAAGCGCCGGTCCATCTGCGCTTCTGATTCTGGCCAAAGATGCGCGTCGTTGACTAGGGTAATATAAGTTCGGTGCCACCAAGTGCGGATACGAGGGTCTTCATGTTTGTAACCTAGTATCTCCGCCGCATGCATGAAGTGAAGCTGGAAGTGGTGGGGCATCTCGTCCACGTGGCGCAAGTATTCCTCCACTGCTTTGTCCATCGACACTTCCCAAGGGAAGTCTCCTTCGGGCAGGCAGCTGGGCCCGGTGAAACTGCCACCGCCTAACTCCCAGGGATTATTGTAGTCCCGGCGCTGGAAGGCACTGATCAAGAAACTCCGCCGCAGCCACCGGCAAAGGACTTTGGAGCAATGGTCCTTGCGGAGCCCGTCGGGCCCGCGCACGGCAGCAATCAGAACGCTCTGCTGCATGAAGGTGAGGTTGTGAACCCAGTCTTGGAGCACGGACCGGCGGACGTTGAATGGAACAGGGTCTTTCATTTAGCGTGGATCACCTCCCAGCAAGCGGCGGCCAGTCCCGCTTGCTTGCTGTCATAAAAGTTGCGGCTGAAGATGTCGATTACCATGTAAGCCCGGGCGCCTAGCTTGGGGTTGGGTGGCTTCCCTTCACCGCCGACCATGCACGCCCGCGCATACCCTAGGACGCAATAGCGGACGCCTTCCGCATCCTCGTCCTTGAGGCTCCGCAAGAGCTTGGCACAATCCACCCAGGCAGCCTGCCAGTTGGTCACGAGCAAGCGGGCCAAGTCGATCGCTACGTCCTTGTTGATTGTGGTTGTGCGGATGGCGGCGAGCTGCTTTTCCGAATCCTCCAAGCTAGCAATTTGGTCTAGGATGACCAGGGCTTTGCGGGCGGAGGAGTCGGAAGCTTCAATAATTTCATCCACCACCGAATCCTCCACGGTGAGTTCTGCTTTGGCGATAACCCGCTGAAGCACCTTGCGGAGCGCCTCGGTGCCGAGCCCAGAGAGCTTTACCTCCGAACAGCGGGTGTGGATTGTTTTGATAAGCTTCTGCGGGTCCGTGGTGCAGAGCACGAAGTAGGCGTGGGCGGGTGTATCCTCCAGGATCTTTAGGAAAGCGTTCTGGGCGTCGTTGGTGAGCTTGTGCGCCTCGTCGATAATCCACAGCCGCGTCTTGCCCGTAATAGGCGCCAGGTTCATACTGCGCCGCAGGTCCCGCACCATGTCGATCCCTTTGAAGTCAGCGCAATTGAGTTCCACGAAGTCGTTGTCTCCACATTCCAGATGCTGCTTGAGGATGCGGGCGATTGTCGTCTTGCCGACGCCACTGGGCCCGGTGAGAAGCACGGCATGCGGGACGGCGTTCCGCTCCATCATTTTGGAGATGGAGGCGACGGCTCCCTCCTGCCCCTCTACTACTTTGAGGGAGCGGGGTCGATACGTTTTATAAAGTTCGGTCATGAGTTGCCTTTCCTAAAGCCCGGACGAACCGTTCGGGGTCCGTCGTTGACTTGTCTGGTTGTTGAGGGTGGGTGAACCGCCCTTGTTTGAATTTGAATTCTTTCTTCTGGAACCAGTTCCCACCGAGAGGACAGATTTCATATTCGATTTCCGGCGGGACATTGAGCCAGCGCCAGTGTTGTGGAAGGGCTTCGAGAGTAACCTCCTCCACGATCTCCAAGTAGCTGCGAAGCTCGTCTACCGGCACGTCGCCCAGCAAGCTGTCGTGAATCTGCCCCACCACCTTGCTCTGCATCTTGTGCTTGGTGAGCGTGCGGTTAATCTGGATCAGCGACCAAAGTAGGCAGTGGAACGCGGAGCCCTGGATCGGATAGTTGGTGACAGCGTTGCGGGCGAAGGCGCCGGCCACGCGGAAGCCGGTCAGCAAGTCGAAGGAACCCTTCTCCAAGTAATCTTGATACCATTGCTTGCGCCACTGCCCGTAGACTTTGAATCTCCGGTTCCAGAAGTCGTCCTCCACTGCCTTCACATGCTTCTCGAATGAATGTGGCAGCGGCTTCTCCTCGGGATCGCAGGCGCCTAAGCGGTCTATGCCTTGCGCCTTTAAGTGCTCTCTCAGCGGCTTGCCGTCCGGGCCCTGCAACTTTCCCGCCCGCATCCACTCCCACAGCGAGCGGGCGCAAGAGACGTAGAAGTCGCCGTAAAACTGCGGGAATACGAACTTGTTTTTGGCGCCATAGCGTATGTCTTTATCCACTTGCTTGGGCTCGAGCATATAGAGCTGGGCCGCCATGTCGCGGTGCATGTCCTTGCCGGGCGTGGTGATGTAATCGATGAACACGGGATCGTGGTGATACGCGGC
>Ga0137341_1000004_pt1 | contig 41018 bp, 70 predicted proteins | sample EasRivERMLT433_2_FD_106652 | JGI IMG/M metagenome (GOLD analysis project Ga0137341, IMG submission 106652) | Soil microbial communities from meander-bound floodplain in the East River, Colorado, USA - East River MetaG ERMLT433_2 | ecosystem: Environmental > Terrestrial > Soil > Floodplain ... | reverse complement strand
TTGTGTATCATGGAAACCGGGGATTAACAGAGGCCCAACAACACACATTCAAATAGGGAAGGAAGGCTACCCATGCCAAAATCTAAACTGTACCGCGTCATATGGGAAATTGATATTGTCGCAACGTCACCAGAACGCGCAGCAAAGGCAGCACTTGACATTCAACGTGATGTCAATTCAAGTGCTCTAGTCTTTCGTGTGGCAGAAAAAATGTGTGAAATGGAGTTTGATCTATGGACATAAGACACCGACTCATAGAGGATGATCTAAGTGTGACTCGCGGGAACAATGGACGGTTCCAAGACCGTTACAAAGTCCTAACCGAAGGTCAGAAGATCGACCTTCAGGTCTTCGACGAAAGCCACAGCCTCATACTTGCTTGTGCGGTAGGTTGATAGTGTGGGATGATGTTTGCTTACGGTGTCAATCAAATTGGAGGGGACCATGCTAGAATCCACAAGTGATTCGTTTGCGGATAGTAGGCCACAAGTCGGAGGGGAATACTTAGGGAAGTGTTTTAGTTGTCATGGTCCTATTTATGTCGGGGAAGATTGGACCTACTACGATAGACCACGCATCTCCGCATATAACAACTATCTAAAAAACTGTGAAGACTGTAGAGGAGGTCCGATAGATCATGAAAACTAGAATCTACGATCAGTCAAGTATAAACCCTAAAGGTATTCCAGAAGATCCTGAGCGATGTATAAAAGATGTTCATAACTGGAAAGGATGGCACATTTTACAATGTAGCCGTAAGCGCGGACACGGGGTGGAAGGACTGTACTGTAAACAACATGGGAAAAAATATGAAAATCAAGCTAACAGCAAAGACCGCTAAAGGTAGTCAGATTTTAAGGCAGCACGGCCCACCTACGCGGGTGATCCGTGAGGCTGAAAACTTGCCTATAGGTCCTGGCATGTGGTATCTTTTCGGCTGGGCAGATGGGTATTCACGCTGGGTGAAGTCTACAAACGATCCGATTTTTGAGATCACACACTGGAAGGTATAGGGGAATAAATCAGATTCCACAGAAGTCTAACAAGTTAGGAGGTGATAACTATGAATATGGTAACAGTGTTAGAACTGAAATTGAAAACATGTAGGGAAGAAATAGAAGCACGACAAATTGAATCGGAAGTTTATAAACATTTTCTAGCAAGGATCAATTCGGGGGAGATTACTGAAGCTTGTCCTGCGCCAATTTGGGATAAAGACATTATCCAAGAGGGAATTGTAAATGCCTATAACGATAGTGGAATATTGCGTCCGAATCTAATTGCAGCCATTAAATACTATCGGAGTGTGACCAGTAGAGATTTGCGGGATAGCAAAAACTACTGCGAGGCGTTGTTTGTAAAACACTTTGGCCTGAAACCTTGGAGGATTGTATGAAAAATGTGTACATCGTATTACCCGATGGTAAAGTGGTGATTGTCACCCCTAACGCGGACCCCAAATTGGTGGCGGTCCTTAAACAGAAAGGAAAATAACATGGGAGATCGTGCGAATGTAGTCATAAGAGGGAAATATGGGGATGATATCTGGTTGTATACTCATTCCTTTGGTTCAGATTTGAAAGATATTGTCAAAAAAGCATTAGCCCGTAAACAACGGTGGGATGATCCTGCGTACCTCACCCGTATTATCTTTTCAGAGATGTTGAAATACGCGGGTGCGCTGGATACAGAATACGGCTTTGGAATCTCAACATTTCTTCTTGATAACGAACACGGGGTCATTGTGGTCGATGTTCCAAATCAAAAAGTTGTGCGAATGGAAGAGCGAAATTTAGAAAAACAATTACGAAACAGCCTAACCGTTCAAGTGCTGCCAAAGGTTTTAGATTATCGAGTGAGTCGAACCTTTGAACAATTCGCGGCCAATGGGTTTAAGGCAGTCAAACGAGTAGAACGGCGTAAAGGGTGGGATAATCGACGCGGCACAAAGGGTCCATCGGAAAAGGGTGCTAGACGTAAAAATGATGGCCGCAGAAAGGATGATTAAATTATGGCCCTCCGTAAGGTCAAAAGAGTTATTCGGGCTGACCACACAGTTATGCACGACCGCCACGGGAATAGGATTTACCCGCCTAGTCCTGGTATGACACGATGGGTAGTTGATACGGGTGTGTACGGGGATGCGTGGGGAGGTCAGAGGCTACAATTTCGAGGGCCGGAAGATCCTCCCACAATTTTAACAGGGCTTGAAAAGAAACCCAGAAAGGATTGAACATGGCACTGAAACCAAGAGATAAGTATACACTTTAGAAAGAGAGGAATTATGAGAAAACAGACAGCGTTGTTTTGGTGTGGTGTGTGTAAAAAGCCAGTCTTTCGTGCTGGGAAGAATGTAGCTCGAAGCAAGCAGCTATGTGGTAAACATGGAAATCTCAAACAAGAAATAGATCTCCCTCAAATCGAACGGAAACCGGCTCAGGAGCCCTTAATTAGTGGAGAGCCTGGTAGTGTGGTAGCTTATAATCTGAAGCGGTTAGAATGGAATAGGCGCAAGCTAAACAAAGTAGAAGAGTTGATTCCGAAGTACACACAACTGACGTTCCCCGACCTGTGGTCGATGGCCGCTCGGGAACTAGGAGAACAAGAACAATGATATGCCCTCGGAAGGGCTGTGAAGGGGCAGTCGAAGGCCCGCAATATGAAAATACCACACAGGGACGAGTATATACAATGCACTGTCTCAACTGTGGTTGGAGGGCAAATGATTCAATTCTCGCCATTCCCACAGAGTCAGTCCCACGGGTGTTTCCGAGATGTAGCCCGGATGTCCGTAGGGCTCCGAAACCCCAAGTGGTGTATAGGAAGCGGTTCAAGATAGATTTGTCCAAATATGAGTTTGAGCCTGGGGATAGAACCGGACCACAAGAGAGAGAGCTATGAAAGACTCCTTAGCAGGATTGAGTAGATTATCTTCCCTCCGGGAAGCTAATGTTATTATAGCACGAATCGGGGCGTTTGTCAAGAAAAATCTTATTTGGGGTATCATAGGGGCTATCGTCGGGTTTATTGCTCACAGAGTATGGGGAGGTTGATTATGATGTGGTTAGGGTTAGGGATTGCAGTAACACCATTGTTATCGATTGTGTGTTTGGTAGTAGCAGCCTTTTTGTTAGACGAGATAGAGCCTCACCCAATTTTAGTTATCGGGGCTGGAGTTTCAGCATTGATCTTTGCTGGTCTTTGCGGAAGTTTCATTACTGCATTATTTTACTTGACAAACGAGTAGGAGTGTGAGATAATGAGTCCTACAATGGAAACGCTAACACTTGAAATTTTTGGCTACACTCCAATGGGCCGCTTTGGGCGTGTTTATCTTCCACAAGTGTTTGGTGGAGGATGGTTTTACACAATCGAAGATCAGTGGAGAGACAATGAGCCGTTTAAGTCTTGTATCCCCGAAAATGAATATATCTGTCGAAAAGGAACTTACCCAAAACATGGGGTTGCCTTTGAAGTATTAAATGTTCCTAATAGAACAGCCGTACTTTTTGGCCATGTGGCAAATAATGAGGATGATATCGAAGGGTGTGTTGGTTTAGGGCTTGGTCTGGGATGGGTTCAATCAAAACGCGGGACTGTACCGAAATGGTCTGTGACAGGCAGTACGTTGGCGTGTGAGCGATTTATGACTAAGATGAAAGATGTAGCATGGTTCAAACTGAAGATCGCGCAATACAAGCCTTAAATGAAAATAATGATTAAAACAAAGAAAATATCTGGGGCCAAGGTGGATAAGATGTTCAAGACTCGTCCCAAACCAGTAGCACCACAACGGTAAGAAATAAGAGAGGATAAATGGTGGCAAATCCAACGCAAGCCGAGTTATGCATCCGTCGTGGCTGGTCCATTGTCGCCTTAAATGGGAAGATTCCCATTGAAAAGGATTGGACGAACCACCCCAAAACCACCAAAGAAGAGGCAGTGAAAATTGCCGAACGCGGGAACTTTGGGATTCGCACGGGTCGTATCTCAGATTTGGCTGTGCTGGATGTGGATATCAAGAGTGGAGGTTTAGAATCTCTTGCGACCCTTGGGTTGCCATTGAGTGTGATTCCGTGCGTTCGTACAGGTTCCGGGGGGTTCCACTACTACTTCAGGTATCCGACACAAGGCCCACTCCGAAACTCAGCGGGCAAACTTGGCCCTGGGTTGGACATTCGAGCAGACGGTGGACAAGTGGTCGGGCCATCATCTATTCACCCGGATACAGGGAAAGAATATGTTTGGGAACACTACGATGACCAGTTGCCGAGTTTCCCAAATAGTTTATATGAACGCTTGACAAAAGTACCTACTGTGGTGTATAATGAAGGTGAGTTAATTCCCAAAGGGCAGCGGGATACGTTTCTCACGTCTATTGCTGGAAGTATGAGGCGCAGAGGAATGAGTGAAGCAGCAATTTATGCTGCATTGCAAATCGAAAATCAACGGTGTGATCCTCCAAAGTCTGACGAGGATTTACAAAGGATCACGAAGTCGATCATGAGATATGAACCTGAGAATCCAGTAATAACGCAGGAAGTCAGTGTAGAACCTGGCGCACAGGTGGAGAGCCCTACTGTCGAGGCCGGAATGAACCCCGGAGGGGTAGGGGAAGACTCACCGGGGGACGGGCAATTGATTCTTACGAATCCTAGCAGACCGTTACTTCCTGCGTTATTTTCTTTTTCGGATTTGCAGCAAGTGGAAATCCCAGATATCGAAGTGGTCCCTACCCCCCTAAACTTCCTAAATAAATATCTCTTCGGAGGGTTTGGTTTGGGTGAGTTGGCTTTTTTGGTAGCTAAACAAGAGTCAGGGAAAACGTCGCTTTCTTGTGCGCTTGCTGCTCATGCTGTGAAGCAAGGATATAATGTACTTGTCGTCCACTACGAGGATAGTTTCAGAGCGTTAAAAAAGCGGTATACCACGCTCTTTACAGAACCCGGTTTGTCAGATGTATATTTCTTGAACGCGAGAGAGCGTAAAACCGGACTCGTTGAAATTCAAAACGCTATTAGCAAGGTTCGACCCTCGTTTGTGGTTATAGATTATTTTTCTCGCATTCCAGTGTTGAGTACAAATAAAGGTTCAGAGTCTCGATTTCAAGCAAAAGATGTGACAGAGTTGCTCAAAGATATTGCTGTAGCACATGACTGTGCTATGCTCGTGACGGACCACATTACTATTTTGCAAACCAAGCAAAGCGCGAATCCTTATAGAATTTGGGACTATATGGTTGCGGAAGCTAAAATGTATAAAATGGCACTTGTTGATACGATGCTTGGTTTGGCTAGAGATCAATATGATGGGACAAAGCTCTATCTTACAGGGATGAAATTCAAAAGAGAATATAGCCAAATGTACCAAACATTTCAGGTCGATTGGGGGAAGTGTGTGTTCAAAGAATTCTAAACTTTCTACAAATTTGAGGTTCACGAATGAAACTTGGAATTGTGGGGCACGGAGCCGACAAATTTACGCCCGAGACAGCATTACTTGCAAAGGCACGGATTCGAGCCAATATTAAGGCTTATTCTGCTCAGTTGGTAGTTTCTGGTCGATCCCCTCTTGGGGGAGTCGATATTTGGGCTGAAGAGATTGCTCACGAGCTATCCATTCCTACACTTATCTTCCCAGCGAGTACCAATCAATGGGATGGGCCTGGAGGTTTCAAATATCGGAATCTACAAATCGCACACAACTCAGATGTCGTGCTCTGTGTGGTGGTCAAGTCTCTTCCTCCCTCCTACCAAGGTCGGAGATTTGAATACTGCTACCACTGTCGAACACAGGAACACGTTAAATCAGGTGGTTGTTGGACAGGAAAGCAAGCGAAAGCATGTATTTGGGAAGTAGTAGAATCTAAACAGTAGGACGCACCCCGACCATTTTTAACAGGAGATGTGAGATGGAATTTATTCCCTATCCAAAGATTCATGCGTTAGGTTACAAAGGGACTGAAGACCTAAAAGACTCAGGTGTCTTCGTGTCTGAAAAACTGGACGGCAGCAACGTGTCGATTCACCGAACAGAAGACGGGCTTCGCTTGGCTTCTCGGATGCGATGGTTGGACCAGAATTCAAAGCAGTTTGGATTCTTCCTTCTGTGGTTCGAGGAACACAAACAAGCCTTACTGTGGGGGCTCCAACCCGGAGAAACGTTGTGGGGAGAGTTCTGTAACAACCACAATGTGTTGGTTTATGGTCGTAAAGAACCGTTTGTGTTATTTGATTTTTCCTATAAACGTCAAGACGGAGAGTATGTATTTATAGTTCCTACCGTGAGAAATTCTATTTTGGAAGACCGCAACCTATCATTTATTCAGAGTGTCTCTTGTACATATTTTGAGACCCTCGTGGATGTGAATGACCACTTGACAGCGTTGAATACAGCCGGATCAATGTTGGGTGGTCCTGTTGAAGGTGTGGTGATTAAGAACTATGACCGCCTCAGTTCCTACGGTCAACCGCTCTTTGTCAAGATCGTGAATGCGGATTTCAAAGAAGATTTTAAGAAGACGTATGCTATTGGGGATTCCTTGGAAGAGGCACTGTGTCAGATTGTGTTTCCTGAAGCCCGATTCCGCAAGGGTGTACAGCGTTTGAAAGAGAATGAAACATACACAGGAACAGTCACAGATATCGGGAACCTGATTAAGGTTGTACAGAATGATGTTGCCTCTGAGTCGCTGGATACAATCAAAGAATTTCTTTACCAGAAGTACTGGCCCAATGCGAAGAAGTTGCTGAGCTATAAGATCTTCCAACGTTACAAACAAGAAATTGGATTGGGGCCGAAGAGTGAGACAGATAATCTTGGACTGCGAGACGAAGGGAACACAGCCGTTTCAGTTGCAAGCGAGACACCCGGACTTCCAAGTGCTGTTTGTGGGGTGGAAGTCGGGTCCTAACGTTACACAAGACAATCACTCGCGGGTTATTGATGATTGTGTGGTGGTAGGGGCCAACACCAAATATGACACGAAGGCGTGTAGACAAGCTGGCTACCGCTTTGGTCCCAAGACCCGATTCCGAGACGTTGAAGTTGATTGCCACTTAATCAGATCAGATTTGCCAAGCTACCACTTGGTCGATTTGGCAAGGATGTGGGGCTACCCATTTCCCAACTGGAAGTATTTAGTAAACTTCGATGAAGAGTATTGGGAAGACCTTGATACGTTAAAGTGGTACAATCGCCACGACCTCTGTTCCACGGAGTGGATCGCAGATCGAGTCCAACCGTGGATTGTGAAGTTGGGGCTACTTCCTCTTCAAAATCTAATGTCTGACTTCATCGGAGTCATGACTGAGATGGAACGGGAGGGTATGAAGGTGGACCTGGAGGCCCACGCTGCCTTTTTGAATGGTCACGATGAGATCCTAGAGGCTAAAAAGAAGGAATTACTGGCTTTTGCTGAGATAGACTGGCAAAGTAACCTCCAGGTTGGCGAGTTTTATACCCAACAAGGCATCCAGCTTGCCCGTACAGGCACGGAAAGAGGCCAGGTTGATAAGAAGGCCCTATTAAAAATAGAGCATCCTAGCGCCAAAGTGTTGTTGGATTACCGCTCCGCTGCGAAGCAAAGCCAAACATATGGTGCCGGATTTTTGGCAGTTTTGATAGATGGAGTCTATTATCCAGATTATAAGCTGGCTGGTTCTTCAGATGGGGAAAGTAAAGCTCCTGCAACAGGGCGTATGTCTGAGAAGTTTATTCAGATTATGCCACGGGGAGGCACATCGGAGTTCAAAAAGTGCATTGTCTCGAAGTATCCGGGAGGGGAACTGATTTCCTGCGACTGGATGCAATTGGAAATTGCTCTGAATGCTGAAATGGCGTTCTATGTTACAGGCAAGAGATTCCTGCTCGATGATCTTCTGACAGGAAAAGACCTTCACAGCGAGACATTAAAGCGATTTCCTGTGATCCCGAACAGGACCCGAGCCAAAAACGTGAACTTCAGTGTCTTTTTTGGGGGAAAGGGGTACACACTCACACACGAGTACGGACTGTCACCTAAACAAGCCGTTGAGATTCGTCATGATCTACTCGATATACGGTACCCCGAAATGGGTGGATACTTTGATTCGTGCGAGCGAGAGATCATCCGAAACGGAGTGGTTGTGTGTCCATATACCGGGAAACGGCGATTTACCTCGTCCTTCACCGAGGCGTACAACGACAAAATCCAACACATGGGAACAGTGTTCAACAAAATCATGATGATCAAGACGTGGAGAGCCCTAGAGAGTGCAGGATTTAGAACCAGGCCGATGCTAGACGCACATGATGATATCACGTTTGACGCCCCTCCTGAAGAGGGAAGGGAGGTCAAGACACTCTTAAAACAAGAATACAGTCGCATTGCAGAATATTTCAAAGAGTATTTTGGGAAGAATTTGGTGTATCCGTTCAAGGCGGATATGAAGTCTGGGCCTAATCTATTTGAACAAAAGAAAGTGGAATAATATGCACTTCTTTGCTTACAAAGGAACAACTGTGGGTATTTGGGAGTTTGGATTCTCATTTGAATGGTACGCAGAAACCAGTTATTCTGTTTTTTCTCCCGGATTTACATTTAATTGGCAATTTGGATGTTGGTATGGGGCTGTGGGAGTAAATTTTCCTTGACAGCGGTTGGAAATCGTGGTATAATATCACACAATGGGAGATTATCTAATGGCTAAAAAAAGTAAAATATCTTTTCCTAGTGAAGTGTTTGTGTACATTACAGATTATGATGACGGAGTGCCTATTTTTTGTGTGGCGACAACGGAATTAGAAGTTGCGGAATTTTCCGTCGATGGAAAATGTAGTGTTTATACGAAAGGACTTGAGTTGAAATTCCGTTTGGCTGCGGAACCTGTAAAATGACCAACGAAGAGTATCAAGTATGGAGTAAAAGTACAGCGAAGTATCCGCAGAGTTATATAGATATGTTTGATCCTGTATATTTACGCCAGAGGGCAGTACAAACATTCCCGTTCTACTTACTTCTTGGTTTGAATGGGGAATGTGGAGAAGTGACTGAGATTTTCAAGAAGTTTGCACGAAGAAGTGATATTACCCTCACCCAGGAGGAAAAAAATAAGGTGAAGTTGGAATTGGGTGACGTACTGTGGTACTTCACGCAGATAGCGACGGAATTAGGGCTCACACTGAGTGAGATTATGGAAGCAAACAAACACAAACTGGAGGAACGCTACAGTGGCCGGTGAAACTGAAGTTCGTTACGGGAAATATGAGGGTGTTGAGTCGAAGACCGCAGCCCAGTTGAATAAACAGGGCAATTGGACCATTCACAATATGTTGGTGGGTGGTCAGAAGTTAGGTCTTGGCTTCGATAAGAAGCTGGTGTCCGAGCTTCCAATTGGCCAAGGGGTGAAGGTTAATTGCATCAAAGACACCAAGGGGTATTGGAAGGTTGAGAGTATTGAGAAGTGCGACAACCTTCCGATTCCTCGACCGCAGACTGTTGCACAGACTGCGGGAGGGGCTGATGTTCCGGTCCAGGGTGGACAGCGGACTGAGGTTCAATTACAGATTGTCCGGCAGACGGCTGTGAAAGTGGCTGCAGACATTGTGAACTCGGTCTACTCGAACCCAGATGCTAAAAAGAAGTTGGATGACTTGAAGCGTGTGAATCGTGTTGTGATCCTTGCGGATCACCTGACCAATTATGTGTTGCGCGGAACCATCGATCCTGTCAACGAGGAAGGTGTGAAGAAGTTGGCTGAAGCCTTGGTTGAGGCTCCTGTTGCTCCTACGGCTGCCTAATGCCGTATTTGAAACGATCAGACAAAGAATTTTGGTCCAAAGAGTTAGATGCACTCTGTACACTTCTCACAGAAACAAAACATCATAGTCATATTTCTGGGGGAGATGTGAATTATTTGCTCACAAAAATATTGCTTTCGACCCGCCCTGGCCGGTATGAAGAGTATAATACACTCATTGGAGCATTGGAGTGTTGTAAATTTGAATTGTACCGAAGGGCTATTTCGGTTTATGAAGACCAGAAAATTCAAGAGAATGGAGATGTGTATGACTGTTAAACAGTTACATGCGATTATTGAAAAAGTACCAGACGATTATGTTGTGCAGTTTGGAGATTTTAATACTGAAGAAGATGCTTCTACTATTGATGTTCAGCATTTTGTAGAAGAGCGTACAGGTTATCTGGTTCTACGCGCATGAATCCAATAGAATTAGCCGCATTCTTCCGAAGTCTTGGAGGGGAAGTGCTGGTCCGTGTGGGACAGCAGGAGTTTGTGTTTACGTCTGTTGCGGCGGTCTACGATCCACAAGAGAAACTTCTCACCCTACATCTCGAAGAGTATGTCGAGGAAGAGGAAGCTGAGCCGAGTGTATGAGCGAGGAAATCACAGGAGAAACTGCAACCCCACCAGAGGTTAAATACTGGGATCTGGCTGAACGGCTGATTGACGAAGAAATCGACAAAACCTATCAAGCCAGGAAATCACGACGGAAACGACGGGAGTGGTTTGCTGTCAGTAATGCTGGTTTTTGTAAGAGAGCCGCAATTCTCAATCGGTTAAACGCGAAAGAAGAAGATCACGACGTCAAGATGAAGCGGATATTCTGGATTGGCAATGTAATCCACCAAGCCATTCAAGACCTTCTGAAGAAATCTGGACGATTGGTTGCTGCAGAAGAGTTTCTAGCCCCTTACGGGTCTGGGGATCGGTCTGGAGCGTTTGATGACATCCTTCGAGATGATGACAGTAATCTAGTCCTGTATGAGTTTAAGACTAAGGGTACTGGTATCTTCTGGAAGATGGTGCTTAAAGACAAAAAGCCAGCAAAGCACAATGTGTACCAAGCTGTCACCTACTATGACATGAATACGAAATACAACCTTCAAAAATTGAAGGTGGTGTACTTCTCAAAAGAAGACGCAGCCATTCGAGCATTTACGGTGGACGTGACGCCCGAATTACTTGCAGAGGTTCGTGCTTGGTGGGATGATGTTCGAGGCTACTACAGTCGTTCTGAACTTCCTGCAGTTCTTGATCCGGCTTCCCCGGAGGGGAAGTCATGGTGTAAGTCATGTACCTTCAGCAAGCACTGGTGCTTTAGTGATCCGGCTGCGGTTGAAGACAATCTAATTCAACTTGAAGGGTGGACTAGTGAGATACCGAAGTTCCAAATCAGTGACAAGAAACAGGGAGCACAAACGGACGTGGCGCAAGAACAACCCTCTGCCATACAAGATCCAGAACTTGCTGGGGTCCCTTCGACGGACCAAGCAGCCGGTCCCATCAAGAAAAGACGTGGAAGACCTCGTAAACAAAGCATTGGAGACCAAGCAGTGCCCGTATTGCTTGGAACCGTTGACGCTTGAAGAAATTTCAATAGACCATAAGGTGGCGAAGGAACGACACGGATTGCCTGAGCACATGAACGCATTGCACAATCTCCACATTGTTCATAAAAAGTGTAATCGCCAAAAGGGAAACTTTCATCACGCTGAGTTTATTCGATTGTTGAATGTATTTGCCGACAATTCTGAAGCTGATAGCATTCTTCGTTCGAGGTTGAGTATGGCAACGATGGTTTTTTCTCGAAGGTAATATATTTTTATGCAAAAAACTTGCACAAAGTGTAACTGTGTAAAAGATTTAAGTGAGTATTATAAGCATTCTGAGGGTAAGTATAAGCATCACGCTTCGTGTAAAAGTTGTCACTTAGATCAACAAAAACAGTGGCGTAAAACTGTTGTGGGACAGACTATAATTAAAGAATATTCCCGTCGATATTTCAACACCCAACATGGGAAGGCGGTGCGGCGCAAGGGGCACCTACTTCGCAAATATAATATGACTTTACAAGAATATGAACAAAGAAGCCAGCAGCAAAGTGGAGCATGTTTAATTTGTGGTCAAAAAAAGAAATTATATGTAGATCATAACCACGAAACTAATATTGTAAGAGGGTTACTGTGTTGTACTTGTAATTTATTTGTTGGGAAAGTTGAATCTAATGGAAAATTACTTGAAGTAATTAAACAATATTTGTGGAGGTAAGGTGTGGAGGTAACATGGGTAGTGACTTTATGTTTGCTGCTCTCGCCATTGGTCTCATTCTTTGGTATCTTGGCCGTTGAGCCAGTAGATTACCCGTATGAAAAAAAGACTACTCGATTTTTTTGAGGGGCAGCAGCTACGGATTTACATATCAAAGAAAAAGCTAGAACCATACAAAGACTTTGGAGGTCCCCTTCCAGATGGAGTTGAGTATGAAGATGTAATTGTTCTCCACCCCGGTCGGGGTAGGGGTATTTTTGGATTCCTTGATACAGTGCTTCACGAAGTTCTTCATAAGTTGGAACCTGAGTGGTCTGAGGCAGCTATTCGGGTGGCAACAAAGAAGATTAAGAGCCATCTCACGTTTAAGGATAAGCAGTATGTGTTCTCTGTTGTGTTTCAGAAAGCCCAGTGGACAAAATGATCGAAACATGCAAATTATGTGGTAATGGTGAACCACCCATTCGTGAGAGACCAACCTACGAACGACACGGACAAATGTGTACCCGATGTTTCAAGCGACTCTGGAAGGAAGATTACAACTTCAATCCACACCAGAAGTGTGAACCATGGATCTGTGTCTATTGCCGGGTTCCTGTGGAACCAGGAGACAAGGATTCGCTGGGGATTCAAATGTGCAAAGATTGCCGGAGTCGTCTTTCTGAAGAAGTGATACCAGAATGAACACATACACAATCATTAGAAACGTCCTGCTGTTGACGGTTGTGCTGTATTGGGGGGTATCAATTGTGTTGGTGTGTGTGGGGGAGCCTAAGAAGGCAGCCCTGTGGTTTCTTTACGGACTGACAAATGTTGTCCTGTTGTGGGCCGGGATGGGAGGAAAGTGATGGTAGTCTACTTGAGCGGAGGAATATACAAAGACAACAAAGAAGCCACAGACGAATGGCGTGATCAAGCGAGAACTTTGTTACATACTCGCACGATTGATCCATGTCGGGGAAGGGCTCTCTATGATCCAGCAGTATTTACCACAGAAGAGATTGTGACACGAGATAAATTAGACATCCAAAAAGCAGATTTAATGCTGGTGTGGGGAAATCCTGTAGGTGAACATCTTTCAATTGGCACATGGATGGAATGCGAATACGCCCATGCAAATAGCCGTCCAATTGTGTTAGTGTCTAGTGATCATCGGGTCAGAAATCATCCCTGGATACAGAATTATTGTGTGAAAGTTTTTTTTAAAATTGAAGACGCTTGTACTTATATCAATAGCTTTTGGGTGTAAAGATGGATGAACCGAAACGGGATCTTGAGATCAAAGTGTTTGCCAACGAAGACCGAGCACAGTTTGAATTGATCGTCTCAGAAAATGGTGAGGATTCAGGGAACATTGCAATCACCCTCGATCGTCCCATGATTGATTTGTTCACGACAGCGTTCAATTTGCTCTATCAAATTGGGTGGACGAGTCAAGATGTAGCGAAGGTGGTGAATTTCCAGGTGGACTATAATAGTATTGTCGAGGCACGAAAGAAGCGTCACACAGGAGCTAGTCATGAGTGAACAATCAGAAGGTTTGAATCCAAAAGATGTGATTGGTACAAAGAAAATACCTGTTGGACTGCTCCCCGGAGCAGGTATCATTCTTGGTTCACTCGCTATGGCTGATGGAGCAAAGAAGTATCAACCGTATAACTGGCGAGAACAAAAGATTCAGTACACCATCTATTTAGATGCTATGGAACGGCACATACTTGCTCTTCGAGATGGAGAAGATAACGCTACCGACTCGAATGTTCACCACTTGGGCCATATCATCGCGGGGGCTTCGATTCTCGCTGATGCGATTTTTGGTGGGTTTGTGGTGGACAATCGACCAAAAGCTGGTCCAACACCCACCATGCTCGCACAGCTATCGGAGACTAACAACGCTGACAACCGCCGTAGCGGAGTCAAGACGCGCCGGATGAGCTGGCACGCCGCGCCCGGCGCTAAAGCACGAGGTTGTCCTGTTGGTAGTCGGTTTGGGCTCTCTGATCGAAGGAAAAATTAAATGAATCATCACAACACAAATTGGACGGGTCGGCTATATAATCTCTATGAAGGGATCACGAGCGTCAAGCTGTTGTTGTTCCTTTTCATCACTTATATTTACAAGGTGAATGACCAAACATTCGATTGGCAATACGTCACGTTGGCAGGAATGCTGATTGCACCCCGTGCTGCTCAAGAATTGATTTATGCGTGGAAATGTGGGAAGGGAAAAGAGGGGGAGGGCAACCTGTGAGTTTTAGTGATATTATGCTGGAATCTAGTAATAGTAAAGAGGATGAAATTAGTAGTCTCAAACAAACTAACCTCTATTTAAGTGGAGAGTTAAAAAATGCTCGCATGGCTTACAACCTTCGCAACAAGCAATATATTGCGCTACTGGAAACAATTAATGGCCTTGTTCGTTCTGCTCGCTACATCGCTGCGTTTAGTGTATCTGAAGAGTCAGAACGCAAAGCTGAAAGAGTCGGTCAAGCAACACGAGACCAAGGAGCGAATCTTAGAGAAGCATTCAACCGAGGACAACAAAGCCAAAGTGAATCTGGAAGCGGTATCTAAGGCAAAGAGTGCAGATGACCTAAACAAACTGTGGGGGAAAAAATGATCTGCGCCAAGTTCTTCTTCCAAGGGTTGATCTTCGCTCTGGTGTTTGGGGCTGGCTGTGCCAGTATGAAGCCTGTACTGTTGCCTGTGCCTCATAACTATACACGCCCTATCTTGAACCAGGGGTTCTTTAACTGTGTCGAGGGGAATGGTGAGATTGTGTGTCTTCGGTTTGACGATGCTCAAACCCTTATGAAGTATGTGGTTGAGACCGAAGTGGAATTGAGGAAGTGTACAATCACAGTAGAAGAAGTGAACAAGGAGAGAAAATGAACAAACGAATTAAGCTGTGGTTAAAACAATATCTTTCCATAAAAGAACCTGTAGAAGAGGCTGTAACAGTTCTAATGAAAAAAACTGGCGCATCATTTATTTCAAATTATTTGTGGGGAGATTTGAACGTTTATTATACTAACACAAAACAAATCCCTCTTAAAGATGCAGTACAGTTTTTAATGACTCAAAGTGGCGCACAGTGGCAAGAGGGAAACACGACCAATGGACAGTTGGTGATTCCTCAACCTCCACAAGATACACTTAAGATTAACACAATCAGTCTGAAGGCGAAGAAGAAGAAGAAATGAAGCTTGTCTATATTCGATGGCTTGACTCAAACTCCAGTCGTGGGGTGTGGAATAGCCCTTCAGATATCTTGACTGGGGAAGAAGCTATGATATGTGAATCTGTAGGTTGGTTGTTAAAAAGAACCAAAGCGACAACCACTGTAGTAGCTCACATTTGTAAAACTGGACAGGTTGGGGGAGATATGACTATTCCCAATAAAGCTATTGTTCAGCTTACGGAAATCAAAGGACACAGAGCATCGTTGTGAGTCTAAATGATCATAAATCTAATGAACCTTGGGCAAAAGAAGATATTATGAATATCTACATTGTGTACTGCCTTGATTGTAGCTGGGCCTCTGTAGAGAGAACTCAACAGGCTGCTAGAGCACAATCAAAGGTAGGCGGCATTCCTGAAGGATCACATAAAGTACGAATTTACAAAACTTGGGCTCCGATAAAATGGACAGATTAGTGAATATTATCTTCTGGGTTGCTGTGGTCGTAATTGCTGTGTACTTTTTGTACTTGGATGCTTGGTTGTGGTTGTTTAATGAGTGGGCTAAAGTGATGGAGAGATTGCCGTGAGAAAGATTCGAGCACCCTACCGGGTGGATATGATTGCTGCCTTAAAGAACCACGAAACGCGCCTTCGGCAGTTAGAGGGCTTTGTAGTGGGACTAATTCAAGCTGGTAACGCTGCGGCGGCTGAAGCTGAGGTTACTACTAAACAGGAGGAAACTGTGAATGTCGATCAATTGGAATTGGCCTTACAAGAAGGGACTGAACGATTGGGCTCCGTGGTACCTGGTGGCCCGGAGGACCCTAGTGCTGGGACTGTATGTGCCAACAGCCCTGATCCTAGTGGGCCTGAGTTGGTTGGGGTGGGGAACGCGGCAAGCCCGGAGAACGTGGAACGACGTGAGCCCGTTTTAGACATGCCGGTTATCTCATGATCACACACACAATTGAATGTGCTATTTGCCCCTCACGGGTACACTTGGCTGGCACAGAAACCGCAGCGGACTTTGGTTGGGTCTTCTCGGAAGCCATTCGGGAATGGTTCTGTCCGAAGTACCCTGACCACAGCCAATATGCAGACTTTCAAAAAGCCCGAGGCTTACACACAGCAGCCGTATGATCGGCTAACGCCTGATGCTGAGCATCAAACACAAGGTCATTTTGCATCATTTGAGCAGCGATAGCATCTATTTTGTCATTAAGCCGTTTCTGCTCTTTAATCATAGGGTTAGACACACACCCACACATTACAAGGATTAGAAGGGGGTACAAACTGTGTTTGAGCATATCAAGTCCTTTCCTAGGGCCTTCCAGGGGGCTTGTACGAGGTTCCTAGAAGGGATTGTATATTACTACGCAAAGCTGTCTGGATATCTGTCTGTGTCATACAAACAAGGATATATGGCTGGCCAGAGAAAGAAAGTCAAAGGCTAAAGTCGGGGTAGCCCTCCGACCTATTCCCTCACTGAAGACCGTCCCTGGTCTTTCGGTGGGGGAATTTTTTTATTTAGGACCAACCGCCAAAATGTGGTGGTCGTTGTTCGCTAATGCATTGTCGTTATTCGCACGGATTTGATAGTTGACCTGTGTGGTAGAAGCTGCAACAATCGTAATAGAACGATTGGTACCTACTGGAGTCGCTTGAAACGACGGAACATCTGAGAACGCTGTTGAGAACGTAATCGTAAAATCTCCAGTCGAGTTTCTCACAGCGGTAAAACCACTGCCTTCAGTGACCGCTCCTGCAGAATCAACTACCCCACGGGTAATTTTGAGTGTTTCTCCGCCCGTACCGGGCATCTTAAACCCGTCAGTGGCAAAGACCAACCCCCCAGCTTCAATATCTCCACTTGTAGCGATTCCACCAGTTGCAGGAGCCACTATATCGACACCGAGAGCATCAACTGTCGTACTCCCAGCATCAAGGGTTAATCCAACAACGAGATCCCCGCCGATAGTTGTGTCGTCTGTGACTATCAGATCATCACCAACAGTTAAGTCTGTTCCGACTGAAAGCGTCAGATCAATAACGGCACTTCCGTCAACATTTAAGTTACTATCGAAATCAACAGCCCCAGTTACATTTAAAGTACTGTCGATCACCACAGCATCTTCAAATGTATTAGGACTCGTCCACACATTGGTTAACGCCAAGAATCCCACAATGCGAGGAATGGAATCATTCAGTGAGTCAAGAATTCCAATAGACACGGCTACGATGTCATCGACAATCGAACCGGAGTCCATATCCAACACTACAGTAGTTTCTCCCGCCGCGAACGTAGCAGAGGTCACTGTCCCGTAGAGGGACGATGCAGAGAGATCCACTTTCACACGTCTGTTGACGTGAAAGAGATCAAGTTGATCCCCAGGCACCGAAAAGGAATCAACATCGAGGAATGTGACAACCGCCTGTTCTTCGATCCATTCCAAGGACGTGTTGATCACACCGCCCCCACCATCGTCGTCAAACGAGATGAATTCGGCAGTCCACAATACCACATCTAAGGCCGTCTTCAGTTCTAAATCATAAGACCCTTCACCGTAAATTGTGGCTTCGCCGTTACTATCGAGGATCACAGGATTGGTCAACGGTTCCGTGAGTTCTGGATCGGCATACAATGTTTTTGGGACCGTCGTATCGACTTCATAGCTGAATAGCTTCCCGCCAACCAGGGGAAGATTTGTGATGGGAGTAAAGGCTCGAAACTTCGGGTACACAAGGGCAAACATTATTCTTCCTCTGTCACTGTTTGTGGAGCAGCCATCTTCCTAAATTGTCCCAACACAAAGTTAGCAACCATTAACTGCCCAGTCTGGGATAACAATCCTTTTTGTGTCACACTTCGGATCAACTTCGGTCCACCTGGAAGCATCATGGCGATATTGATCAATTCCACTCCATGAGGTTTAGGTACGTCAATCCCTTTGGAGTGTCCACCTGTTTTAACATACACACCACGAATAGGAGAGATCGTATTGAGTGCAGATTCCACCGAATTCTTCGCAGCACCGGACAATTCTTCAATTCGAGAGATCGCTCCCCACACTTTTTCCATATCTTTGCGTTCAGCCACAGAGAAGGAACCCATTGTGTATTTGTTCGCTGGAGCATGAAGTTCTTGGATGATTTTGTTTGAGTTGACTCGTTTGAAGAATCGACCACCTTCAGTCATAGACGACGTAGCACCAGCACCAGCCGCAGTATCTAAAATTTCCAATGCAGACTCGCGGCGATTAGCAATATCTCCAGCTTTCATATAGGTAGCAGCAGGAGAGGCCAATTTGTCAAGGTCTTTCTTCATTCCCTCCAAGATCGGTACCATGTCTCCGCGTCGAGGATCTTTCTTCAGAGTGTTATATGCGGCTTGAAGACGAGAGTGCATTGACTTCCACTCGGACGCAGGGACAGCACCACCAACTTCCAACAGCCGCGCCTGCACAGCTTCAAGATCCTGGTACGCCTTCTCCATCCCTTGAAGGAAGCGGTCTTGCTGTTGAATCGTTTCTCGGGTACCAGTGCCTTCCACCGTGGTTTTAGTGGTCACTGGAGGGGCCTCATAATCAGGAATAGACTTCGTAACAGTCTTCACTTCAGTCCGTCCAGGTGTAGTCGCCACCTGTTTGATTTTCGTTACTTCGGTGGGCTTATAGCGAGCCAGGAATTTTCCAATCTCTCCCAAAGTCTCAGAGGCTTCAAATGTTTCTCCTGTAAGAGATGCCTCATTAACCGCCTTGTCGTATGATTCCTTCGCTGATCGACTGGGGGCCAATCTCCGCATTTGATCTTGGTGGGCCAGGAATCCAGCTTCTTCAGCCGCTTCAGCAACGCGACGAGGTTCAACACGACCAAACTTGCCTCCTGGGACTTTCACCCCACGAAACTGTTTGAATGCTTGAGCAGCAGGAGCGAGAGATAACACATCACTCACAGCCGCGCTACCAAATCTGATTCCTTTACTAAGAGGTCCCTCTTGGGGAGAAGCCTGTTTCATCATCTGTTCCGCTGTGTTGATAGGCAGAACCATACGAGCAGCTTCTTTTCCAGTTTCTTTCAATGCGTATTTAAGTTGCTCTCCCATAGTGTGTTTGATCTTATTGGACAACGGCTCAGGAAATTCCCTCCGATTCCGCAGAACTTTTACCGCCGATTCTTGCTCAGGAGTAAGAGTCTTTTTCCACTCAGAAATTAACAGTTGATCTACTAGTTCTTGTTCAAGGGCCATTACTGAACTCCAGTCACACTATTCCGTAGCACGTCTTCCAGGTCAAGGCTGGAACGACCGATGTTACTAATTTCTTCATCCTTCGGCAATGGAATCTCTTCAAATAAACGAGTCGAATCCTTCCCCCAGATTTGGTCTAATTTATCGTACTTATCTTTCACGCCACGAGTATAGGCGTTCTTTCTTGCCTTCAACTCGAAGTCAATATTCCCGAGAATCTTCTTGAATGCCTTCGCAGACATATTTGGACTCAAGAACGACTGAATCTCGTGTCGAGTCTGTGCATCTCCGGGTCGCCCCATTGCACCTGAAATTGAGGACATCATGGTACGCATATACTCTTCAGTGATCGGATTTGAGAATTGTTTCTGAACAGCCGGTGCTTGTCCGGTACTCAGCCAGTCCAACGCATAGTTCTGAATTAAACGAGCCAGTTGCGGCCAGTCTTCATTTGGAACCTTTCCATGAAGTTCTTTCAAACGAGGCAACGACGCAGTGATTGTTTCTTCAAATGTTTGAATCGCAGTCTCACCCTTACGGAGCAGTTGAATCGAACTTTCTAAGCCCTGTGTGTCTGCTCTCGCAGCCAACAGTTTCGGAGAAAGGCGGCCCTCGTCGTCCATGTATCCTAACTTGGTCATCCACTTCTCAGCATTCTTATGAATTACCGGAAGAATCCCACCAAAGCCAGCCCCAGGAGCGTTGCCCCGAACCATATACTGAAATCCAGCGGAATCAAGAGCCCGCGGTCCCATGTACTCTTCAATTGCTTTAAGTTTTGTGTCATGGGTAGTACGAACATCTTGTTCCTTCAAAATCTTTTCAGCTTCCATTCGGGTCTTGGCTTGGCCACTGGCTATTAACTCAGCAATATTTTTTTCTTTCGTACTACCAGTCCCTCCAGCTTTGATATTTTTCCGAAGTTGTGCTAGAGATATGATAGGATTGTCCAATGCTTCAGCAATCAATGCTTGAGCTTCGGGCGTTGCAGTCTTCTGTAGTCGCAACAATTGAGATACGTCTTCACGACCAGAATTACGAATGGCCGTTTCGGTCTCTTTAAACAATTGACGTTCAGACTGATATTTCTCAAATTCTTGAGTGGTCTTGATTCGATTCATATCGGCGTTTGACGCATTGGTCTGCATATTGACCATCGTATTGACGCGCTCTGCCAATTCTGGGTTCATTTGAACCATCGGGCTCTTAGATAGCTCGAACCAATCAATCTCTTGTGGAGGGGCTCCCTCACCCATCACACCGGGCTCAGCAGTCTCTACCATTGGACCTTGACCACCCATAAGGTTCTCAAAGAACTTGGCAGCATCGCCTTGCTGTTTCAACTTCATTTTGGCAAGCTGATTCTGTAGACGTTGACCTTCTATCTCATTGCCCGCAGCGAGACCTTGAAGTAACGGCTGAAAATCAATTTGCTGTGTTTTAAGTAGTGAAGTATTAATCGGCATGTGAGCCCTTATTGAAATGCTTTGTATGCTCCAAATCCTGCACCAGCACCAGAAACCGCTCCCTGAATCCCAGCAGCCCAAGGATTCTGTCGTCCCAATTGGAGATTAGCCAAATCAGATCCAATTTGCATTTGGGTACCGCCCCTGGCTTGTCCAGTTCCATACTGACCTTGAGCAAGTTGTCCAGTCGCATTCGCTCCAAGCCCTAGGATAGAAGAAAGCTGGTTGAAATACTGTTGCTGACTCCCCATCTCTTGCCCATAACGCCCTTGTTGTTCTTGCATATAGCGTTGAAAAGCATCTTGGAATCCAGTCGCAGCCAAACCTTGCTGGTGCTCTCCAAGAGCTTGCATCGTTGCAGGAGAAAAGAAATTCCCTCTCGCAGCAGCAGCGTTGTTGATTCCTTGTTGACCCTGTTGAAGTTGAAATTGATAGCCGGGGTCATTAAAATAATTCTGCATGTTGAACCCAGTCAATGTTGGGTCCACAAATCTTCGGGCAGCTGCCTCCGTATCGCCCATGCTCCGCTCGCCTAGCTGCATATAGGGATTAAGCGTCGAAGTCATTTGAGAGAGAGCGTTTGTATACTCACTCAGGGCTCTATTACCATACTGCCCTATGAGGTCTCCGGCCCGCCCAATATTTCGATTCGCAGAACGAGCACCTATGACTCCACCCAAAGCTCCAAGTCCTGCCCCCGCTGCAGCCGCGTATGCCCCCGCTGCCATAAATTTCTCCCTTAAATCAATTGTGGAAAAAATGCTGATGACACATAGTCGTCGGGATTTACCCCAGCGTGAACTCGTCACCGTTAATGGTAAGCGTCAGAATGTCGTCGGTATCAGAGTCAGCCTGAATAATCTCTGCAGCTTCCAACACATAATAACAGAAGAAGTCGACAACATTCGCCATACTGCCTGTTGCAGTCGGGGCAATGGGTACTGCGTCTAAAATGCGTGTAGCTGCTCCGTCAGTTCCAATAGAAAGCGTCAAAGTAATATACCCTGCGCTCGGATTTTGAACGTGAATGTGCCGAACGATAGTCTTTGTGACAGCCGGAACGGTATACACCGTTTCCACTGTCGAATCAACTAAGGCTGGTCCAGCTAACCGTTTTGGTGTCTTAGGCATGTTGTGTCTTCCTTATTAGACTATAAGTGGTCGATACCACTCAATCCGTACTGTCGTTGTTGACGCCGCAGCGTTGCTGCCACTTGTCGTTCCAGTAAAACTCAATGTCACGGTTCCTGCTACGGAACAATAGCAGGGGTGTACACCAGAGTCTCTCCAAATACCACTCACCCCAGACACGCCGGTACGGTTAATCGCTGTTCCTGGAGATGTCGTCGCAATAGCACCAGCCGCGCTATGAAAATTTAATAAGGTCCCAGTCCCCGCTGATACATAAAAAGCAAGTTCTTGGAAACCAGACGTTGCCCCGTGTGTATTGTTCACCTTCCAATACACCATGACGATATCCCCGACTTTGACTTCTCGCAATGCCGCGCTAGAAAATAACGCGGCTGTCGCCGTTGTCCATACAGTCGTAGAAATTAATTCGTCAACTGTGCCAATCCGTACATATTGCTGCCGCGGAGTGTACGGTGTTAAAACTAGCGGGGGTTCTTCGTCGGAGTCTCCATCAAGTCCCGCTGGGCCTTGGGCTCCTGTTGGTCCTTGCAACCCAATAGGACCCGACGGTCCTGTTGGCCCAAACATCATCAAAGGCTCTTCAGGAGGGTCAGCATCCCATCCTGGAGGCCCCATAGGGCCGATGCTAGGCCCTGTCGCACCTGGAGGTCCTGTTGGACCTGTAGCACCAGCAGGACCGGCTGTTCCCGTAGGACCAGGAGGTCCTGGGTCTCCGTCTTCGCCATCCGTAGGGAGTGGGAAGGTCACTTGCTCGCGTCCATGTCGATGGTCAGCGCGGGCTACACTTAATGATTCTCCTTCAGCGACCACATCTCGAAAATTACTCGGGCCGGGAACTCCAAACGATTCCCGTTGGTGTTGATGATCCAGCCGTGCAACAGAAAGTGACGATCCTTGGTTGGGGCCATCTCCAGGAACACTTTCTCCAGGGAATCCTGTCGTCACATGAGAGGTATTGCTATGAACCTCTACACCTATTGGTACATCAAGCAGAGAGAGATAGCTTACTCGTCCTGATCCATCAGATTCGGTATGCTCGTGTTCTCTATCATGATGTTGGTCGGGTGTGACACCTAACAAATCATTGTGGAGAATTGATCCGAGACCAGACGATGCACTATTCAAAATCCCACGAAGCAGTTCCAACCACTGTAGCCACGGTTGAGTAATCCGCCCAGATTTCTTATCTTGAAAGTCTGTGTTGTGTGGAACAGGAGGTAAATTCGCCATTAGCGCTCAGAACGGGTACGCTTTCGTTTTACTGCTTTACGACCGACGAGCAACGTAAACCGTTCATCATCCTTTTTTTCGTGATCAATGGCCCATGTGCTAAGAGATGTCACTTTTTCTAGAACATCTTTCACAACCTTCAGTGCCCACAGAATCAAACCTGCAGAAGCGGTTTGGAGAACGGCTGTCACATTAAAATTTGGGAGATCAATCATTAGGAATCCCCCGGCATAATATCTATTGATGCTCCGATCATGACTGACTTCACTGCATCGGCTGTTTGCACTTCAAACATAATATCTCGCGCTAATCCAATTCTTCGCCATATCGCTCTGCGATAACGGTCACCTGTGCGCCCCAGTTTAACTGTTACCCAGTTTGACCACACATGTCCGCCGTCTTTTGACCAACGAAGCTGTGCGGAAGGTTCAATACTCAGCGTAGTAAATGTAAAATCTGCCATTTATGCCACCGAAAGAGGTTCAAAGTGGTAAACTGTTCCTGGCAGAAGGCCAGACAGTTGAACTTCGTGTTCCTCAACAAGGTCTGTGTCGAGCACTGTTTCTGTGCCGTACTCGTCTGTCGTCCCATATTGGACCTGTGTCGTAGCTGGTACGTCGGTATCCCAAGTAATCAGCGCGTCGGTCTCCGTGATGTTCGAGATTACAACATTACTGATTACCACAGCCGGTTCGGTATCAAATCCCACGACATCTCTGGTATTCGTCCACCCTGTCAAGCCGGTCAGGGCTGTTAAGGTCAGATCATATACCCCAAGATTCAAGACGGGAGAGGGCGCAGAATAAAATGGCTGGAGGCCTGTGCGTCTGCCAAGAATAAACCACACTCCACCAGCTTGATACACTCTGTTTATGGTGTTGGCGGAAGTCCATACCACATTAAGAGATGTAGCGGCAACTGAAATCCCATTAAGAGTGGCTGAAATAATTGGAGTTTGCCCACTTTGTTTGCGACTAAACAACACTAGCCCAGCTTCAACTCCCATACATCGGGCTTCATTGATTTCCGGTTGGGAAAGTGCTGTGGGAGACCAGGAAGCCCCAGTGTCGCTCACTGTCAGAGAAGTTACTGCACCATCGACAAAATCTACGGATGCAGCCACATAACTACCAAGAACCGTAGAAAAAACAATTTGTTCAAATTGCTGGCTACCAGGCGTAATCGTCGTCCATACAGTCCCGTTCGTACTGTAAGATACTAGTCCAGTACTGTTGGTTAAGTTTCCACCTACTGCAACGAGGCGATTTTCAGCAAAGATAATTTCTGTGTACTCACTATTCGCTGTCGCTGTGTGTACGAGTGACCATGCGGTGCCGTTTGCTGAACGATAAATCACTCCTGCACTGGTCCCGCTATTCACTCCCACAGCGTAGAAGAATCCATTCTCATAGACGACTGAAGACACTTCAATACCTAAGAGATCCGCTACATAATCGAACGTAATTCCGTCGTCCAACGAAGTCCACACATAACTATCACCATTAGAGCTATCTAACTCAATAGCGATACAGAGTGTGTCAGAGGCAGCAACAGCATGAAATGCCGTAGCAGGGGTGGCGTTCAGTGTACAAGGTATAAACGCTGTGCCATCGTCGCTATACGCTAGTCTCCCGGCCCCATTCGTTCCTGTGATGTTGCCAGCTAGAAGATACCGCATTAGGAAAGCACTCCCGTTTCAAACTCCACTTCTAACGCGGCGACTGTGAATCGCTTCCGCTCATTCCAAATGTGCGGACTGCGACGAGTTTTCACGATAGGGGAACCATTTTCATGATAAATATTAGCAGACATCCGGTAGATGTTGCCTTGGGTCCGGTCTCCCACAAGTTGTTTATTGACAAAACGAACGCCCTCGTTCGAGACCCAAGCTCCAATGTCATAGCTGGTCCGCTCGTGCCACAATGCGGTTGTAAAGTCGTAAATAAATGTTTCTCCTCCGGCCCCAAAAGTAATCACATAACAATCGTTGCCATCCAGGCGGTACGAAAACGCAAACGCATCCGAGACTGTCCGGTAGGCGCTCCACCGCGCCTCAAGACCTGGTGTCGAAATCACTGTTGCTTGGAGGCCACTCGCTGCCACCACACTAATTCCACCGTCTTTATGAATGCCCAACCAGGCTAAGGTATCAGCCACTTGTGCTGCGCTATTCACTGCTACAATCCCCCAATCAATCACGCCAGATGTCGGTTGGAATGGAAAGGGAGATGTACCAGCATCATACCAAATTTCAGTTGTTTGCGTCCCTAGCAAATAAATCTGGCGATGAAGATTCCACACCACTTGAAGAGGATCTGGGTCGGATTCAGCAGCCGCAATCTGTGTTGGGTCCCATCCGGCTCCATTGTTAATATCACTGATCGCAAAAAACATGGAATTTTCCATGCTCACAACGAACCGTTGATTGATAAACATCAACGACGTGGGTTGGAGTACAGGCTGTGGTGATGGTTGGAAAAAAGTATCTGTCAATGAGTTGTAAATGTAGAGACGCTTGCCATCGACAAATCCTACTTCATTGTTGGCATTGTGTTCGATCCACACCTTGCCGCCTGTAGTTTCCAGCGTTCCAATATTCGTTGCAATTTTGTTATTGAGAACTTTGTAAACGGTTTGTCCTGTCACAGCATATAATACATTACCGACTGTGTGAAGACCCCGAATCGGCTGATCTCCGAGCGTCTTCCACAATTCCATTCCCGGTGCTCCAACAAGAATGAGCGGCGTTTTGCCTTCGGCACCAGGAGTGCCTGAAATCGTTGGGACCCAATTAATCGTGCGCTGGTTGTTCGCGTTCTTCGATTGTGCGGGGTAGGACCCCCCAACGAAATCTTGAAGGTTCATTACGGGTCATATCCTGAGTAAATGGTTTGTGTTCTCGGTCGTCGCACAGATACATCAAGAAAGACCGACATATCTGGAGCAGTGAACCCCAGCAACGTGTCAAATAAGCTATTGGCTGCCTCGGCAATCGACGGAGCAGGAACGATCCCGTAATCGGGTGCCAAACGTACCGCCAAATTATAGATGATCGCTTCGAGATACGCTTCATCCAAATCAAATTCTGCATCAAGTGCAGTAATTTCGGCAAACGCTTTCTGACTGTCGATGTGTAATATGTACGGTTTGTCTGGAATGAAGTACAACGTAATCGTACCATTCGGCAGTGTCGCTTCGTAGACCATTCGATTCGGAACACCAATAGTAATCAGTCGGTCTCCGTACAAACTATACTGTTCATCCGAAATAACATCAATAGGACGAAAGAATTGATTTTCATCTTCGAGAGATGCATAAAACACCATCTTTGGTCTCGGAGTATTAAAATCTGCTCCTACCGTTATTCCAATTGTGTAGATTCGTTGGTTTGGAATTAGCGTTAATTCATCTTTGGCAGTGACAAGAGTTGCAACATTCCGAATTGACCATGAAGCCAGCATTAAATTCAATGCTCGTTTCGCATCCTGGGAATCATCAGCAGAGAGAGTTTCCCCTCGACCTAAGATTCCTAGTTTCTTGAATGTGCTATTGATAATGTCCTGTGTCGTGATTACCACGCGATTCCATCCTCTTTATTAGTCGTGCCCACAAATGCCCTCGGTATCGTCCAATGATTCCCGTCTTATAAAAGACGGTCTGTTGGACATCAACCTACACCACCCCCACTCAGTTGGCTAGATGCCAACCTACATCGTACTTATAGCTTCTTAGCTCGAAGAATCCACAATGATTCCCAGAGTATCCAGCGCAGTCAGCAAACTAGCCAGGGCAGCGTTACCACCGCGCGAGCCAGTAACCGTTTGCTGAGCAACAGGAGTTGCTCCGTGGAACGAAATTGGATCGGCAGAAGTCTGCCCCAGAGTCGTTCCATCAGGGTTCTTTGGATTATCAAACCGTTTAATTGATGTCGTAGTTGAATCCGCCATCTCTCATTCCTCCTTACGCACTACCAAGGACACGAACCGCCAAATCAGGATAGGTGGTTTTCCACCCATACATCACATCCAAACGAGCAATCTGAAAGTCATTGGTGATATCGTAGTCTTTGATCAAGCGAATCGCCATACCCTGATACTCAACCGACTCACTCCACACCACACCCTCCGGTACATCCAACGGCACCGTCACCAGAGAGAACGCATTCCGCTGAAACGCCAGGTTCGCTTTGTGCGAAGCCAAGAGCGTGACAACATCCGAGCCCGTGGTCGGCAGAGCCGTCACGTTCTGGTAAGGACCAGTGGCATACATCGCAGGAGAGATCGGCACAGAGGTAGCAGTCGTGACAGACGTAGTAGCCGTCACAACGAACTGAGCCGCGTAATCAAGATCCTGTTTATTGATCGGATTGATTGCGTTACAAACCGCAAACGTAATCACATCCCCTTTGACCAAGGTACCAGGAGTACCAGCAGTCAAACTCACCGAAGTTGCACCTTCAGCAGGATTCGATGCGAGCGTAATCGTCGCAGCGGTACCAGCAGTGTGACTGAGCACATTCTGACCTTCGTAGAGATCAAAACCACTCAACCGACCCACAGACGCTTCCTTGGTGATATCTTCAACGAGCGAAGGCTGAAACACATTCGCAGTCAATGACCCCAGCAAGGTCCGAGCAGAAGCAGGCTTCAGCGCCGCGAAGCGGTCATTCTGAGGCACAGCGAACTCGGTCATCTTTTGTTTCGTATCAAGCAGGGCGTCAAAATCAACTGACCCACTCGCAACACCAGTCGTGTTGTACACATCCTTATACAAGCTCGCACCATCCATGTCAACCTGATTGGCCAACTGGATACAAGCCGGTTTAACGTACCGTTCGACATATTGGTCAACGGTCAACGTCAGGTCCCTCGAAGAGAAGGGCCATCCCACATGATATCGGAATCCGATCTGAATCGTGTCAGACTGCTCAGTAACATTCTGCAGATTCAGAGGGGCACCCGAAGTAGCAACAAAGCGCACCGGCTTGCGGTAGGTGACTGATTCACCAACCTTCATCCCGAAGTCCGCTTTGTACTCTTTGTTCGCCAAGCGAGCGAACACGAGGTTGTTCACCAACTGCAACGCCGCTTCCTTAGCGATAATTGCAGGAGTGAGTAGCGTATTTGCCATTTACCTTCCTTTTAGCGTTTCCGCCCTTTCCACGCCGTGGTCGATTTGCGGTAGTCCGCATACTCGTCCATAGTCATGTCTTTGGGGTCTTTCGACACTTTATCTGTGCCATTCCCACCGACAGCTTTAATTGGCGCAGGGGCATCTGTGACTTTCTTTGGTTGAGAAGGCGTGAGACGCTCTTCCAACCGTCCGATTTCCCGTGCTACGGCAACCGGATTCAAACGATTTAGGCGATTGGTTTCCGCCACGTTCTTCGCCAAATAGTAAGCGATTTGTGGCCCCATCTCGCTGTAAAGCACTGCTTCAATAAGAGCCGGAGACTGGACAAATGCAGGATTTGATACCGCAGCATCGTAGTCTGGGGTCTTCTCTTTGAACTTCTCTACACTTTGCACGAATTTCGTTTGCAAGTTTTGTGCTTCAGTTTGAACTGATGCCGTAGCATCTCGTTTCTGAAGTGTGACTTGCACTTTATAGTCTACGCACGCATCAATATAAGCATCATAGTTGTCGAAGTCGTCGGCCTTCGGCGCAACAAGTTGAACAGCCTTGGGCTCAGGTTTGATTTCTTCAGGCTTCTGCCCTCTTTCAAAGAGCAGTTTCTTGTAGGCTTCCCGTTCAACTTCGGCAGACTCGCGTAGCCGTTTTTCCTCTTCGCGCTGTGCAGTGAGTTTTGCGAAACGCTTTACTGCCCACTCCGGGGTTTGATCCTCAGGTGGTTCGTTTGCATCTGGTTTGTCAACACCCGTCTCGGTGTTAGACCCTTCTGGTTTAACGACAGCGCCCTCTTGTGAGGTAGTATCTAGAACAACAACTTCAGTGCCCGTATCAACGGTATCGGTAGCTAGGTCAGCCACGTTAGTTCTCCCCTTTGCCTCAAATTAAGGTTTGAGTACCTGTTTGGTGAAACCTTCTCTTATCTCGGACTCGATTTGTGAGGGCTAAACGAACCCTTGTGCATCGGATCTGGATCGAGAGACGGCTCCGGTTGACGATCTGCGCCAAAACCTTTCGGTTTCGCCTCGGACTCTTTGACCACGGCTTGCTTCGGCTGAGCCTCGTCGGTATGAATTTTCACAGATGATCCTTTCTTGGTTTAGGTGTCTGTGTTTTGCTTGGCCCCTTCGGAGCCCTTGAGCAAATCTGAGAGAACGTCAAGAACCATTTTCTTGACATCGTTACCAGCTTTATCTTTCTGTAATTCAAGAGCCGCCCGCATGACTTGGATCTTTTCCTCGTCAACTTTAAGCAACTCTCTTTGAACTTTTGCTTCTGCTTGCTGAGCCTTCGACTCTGAAATACGTTCATCAGACGACGGTGGCTGTTGGGGAATATTTTCAGAACCAAGCAAAATAGCCGGAGGAATCGTTCTCTTGAGTCTCTCAGAAATTTCCTGAGCAAACTCCCAATCTTGGGACTTCGCCACCAAATCTTGAATCAACGGCGCAGCTTCAGGAAAGACTGAAGCAAAACCTAACATCCCAGCAGCAGCTTCCTGTCGAGCAGTTGTATAAGATGGCCCTGTGTCCACCATCGCTTCATATTTGCCAGCAGACAAATCATTGATCATCTGCCCTCGCTCTTCACCAGGCTGATTGATCATCACAGGCGTCTCTTCTCCTGTGTGTTGCCGAATCATCAGTTCTTGAGCAGTATCATGAATCTCTGGAATGATGTCTACGAGAATTCGACCAGTCAGGCGCATTGCCTTGCATAGGTTGTCCACATACGCGAAGTTGCCTACATCACCTGTGCGCTCTTTCGCTTCAATGGCCTTCCCAGTGCGCTCATTTCCATTCATTCCAAGTGAGGCTTCGTGGAGACCCATCGTCCCTCGAATGTCTTCGAGAGCCTGAGTCGAACCCTGAAACATCCCAGGAGACGCAGCGGGAGGCTGTTGTCTTTGGGGTGGACCTTGAGCAGCCGGGTCTCCATTATATTTGAGATATGCAATATTACGCTTATTCGCCAATTTCCACTGTGTTTCGTGGCCTTCGACTTGCTTCGCTGTGCCGATCCATGGAGACTTCGGCTGTAACGCGACGAACTCTGTTTCTGCAGAACGCCAGTAATTATACATGCGCTGAGCGTCTTTGGCCATACGAACCATCCCACGGATGAATCGTTTGCCATCCACTACCACCATTTTTCCGTATACAGGGATAATCGGAATGATGGTACCAGGAAACACTTCAGGCCCCTCCAACTCACCCAAACCATAGATGACATATCGCTTCACTGTGTGTGAAGATACCATTCGGTCTTTGACAATAGTAGGGACTTGGGACTGTATAGGTTGTCCACTTTCCAGAGCAGCTAGGTTCTCTTGTAACTTGGCTTGCTCAATAGCCTCCGTAGCTTTTTCGGAGGTCATGACACGACCGTCAGAAAGTTGGACAATTTTCTTTTCAATAGCTTCCCGAATCCAATATTCGGAAATCTTCACTTTATCTTTTTCAAACCAACCAGACGAATCGCCTGTACCTGACTCGGGAATCGAGACGGGTTGTTTCTTGGGGTATCGTCGCTTAAATTCGTCACGAGTGACCCACTCAGTCACGAAACACCAGTTTGCGTCTTCCTTCGACAAGTCGTAAGGACGAGGATCGAAGTAGACACTAAGCGGATTTGGAATCCACTCAATACAAATCTTTTGGTTGAAGGAATCGTCACCTTCATACTTTGTGATGATTCGCCATGCCCCGTAACCGCCCGTTACCATTGACTCGGCTGCACTATCATAGACGCTCTCAGCCGTCGAATAATACTCGATATTACGGATAATGCCATCGAAGATTTTAGCAATAGCAACAGATGCAGCGCTGGTCGAGGGTCGCACTTTAATACGGGGCCGATTCAACCGAATATCGCCCATAATCTGGTCAACAAACTGAGGAAGCTGATTCAACACCAATGAGGGGCGGCCATCGAGATCACGATCCTGCTTAATCCCGGTGTCCCACTGCTCACCGTTCATAAACCGCATGTCTTCTTGGAACGCTTGCCGATTGTGCCGATCATACTCTGTCGCAACGCGCATACGCGACATTGCTTCTCGTATGAAGTCTGTCTGCTCCGAGACTGGAGAGGCTTCTTCTTCAATCGTAGTCAATTTAACCTCTCATCCAGCTTGTGTCACTTTCAGCCCTGGAACCATATGGCCTTCGCATCTTAGGTTCTTCTGTCAACACTTGGACCTCTTCATAACTCTGCGCGAATACTCGGAATCCATCTGCGCCATGAGATGACCATGTATGTGCCGGAACCGCTGCAAAAATCCGTTTGTCTTGATCCCACTTCTTGTGATAATCTTTTAATGCTTCTAGACCGCGCTTACACTTCACTGAATTGAAATGGCATCGCGGAAAGATTGACCGAACAGCCTGAATACCATCATTGATAGAAATCTTAGGCACCACTTCAAAGAAACTCAACTTCCCCGTAATCGAAGATGCCACATCAAAAGCATTCTTTCCAGATGAAAAGTCTCTCTTCTTGATATCGTGGGGTGCGTAATTCTTTCCATAGACATAAGGCTGTTTGTACAGATGTTTGATATAGTGCTCTACACCTTCGCCCGAATCTTCGTAATAGTCGATAAAATGAACTGCGCGACCGTGTTTCTGATAAAACCAAACAGTAGTTGCATCTCGTGTCCCAATATCCCACGCAGTGTACACTGGAAACTTGGGATCGTAAGACACGTTAATTCCAATTCGGCCTTCGGCTTCGGCTTGCTCCACCAATTTGCCATAATAGCTGCCTACGCGAGTTCCAGTGAAACTACAGTAGTATTCCTGTTGTAGAAACTCTTCGTCCATCCCCGACAGTCGATCTTCTTCGATCATGTCCTGTGTTACTACAGGCGTTACACCATCTTCTCGGAAGGTGTCGTTTACTGTCAGGATGTTCCATCTCCACCGGGGATTGAATTGTGTTTTGTGGTAGAGATCGTAATAGTGATTTTTCCCGCAGGGAGTGGAATTGAAAATGGCGAAACCACCATTCTCTGCAAGAATGGGTCGAAACGTATCCCACACGGCAGGGTCAGAGAAGGCAAACTCTGAGAAGACGACTCCGAGGGGATTAGTTCCACGATAAGCTCCTGCATTATCTGATCCTAGTAACTGAATAATTGATCCATTCCATAACGGCACCAACATTTCAACTTCTTTAGGATCACCTCTCCGTAACTGCTCGGGAATGTGATCGAGGAAGCGTATTCCACTCTTCCCTCGCGCTTGCCACACAGCTTTTCGAGCTTGGTTGAGCAGGGGAAATATGTAAAAGTAGGTGCCCACATTCTTTGCGGCTTCACGAATCAGCGCATTCCAGCATGTGACATCTTTACCTGCGCGGCGGTGCCACACGGCTCCAATGCGTTTAATGCCTTCGTCTAAAGCAGTAAAAATTGGAGTTTGGTAAATACGCGGAGAGTATTTGTAAGGGATATCAATTTTAGTATCCTCTAACAATTCCTGTTTGAATCCGCGCATAAATTTTATCCTAGTGGCACTCGCGTTGTCAGGAGGTTATCTGGCAACGTTTGTATATCTGTAAAAAGTTCTTGTAAACTAGACAATTTGTTTTGATAGAGTAATATAATCTCTCTCAATGCCGCCAGATCAATCGCACTAAGAGTATTTGGAAGTTGCACACCGGAACGAAAATCATACTCTTTAACACTAATTTCTGGATTAGTTTTCGTGCCGCTGAGTATAGCTCCGTTTTGCTTTACAATTCTATATTCATCAAAATTAAATGACAATTTATCACACTCCTAGGTATTCTAGTGCAAAAATCGGATACCCTGCTATACTATTGTTTCCAATGACGACTCTTGTGCCCCCTCGGGCTCTGCGTGGAGTATTCTCCGAGGTACGAATGACCAGTTTCAAGATACACCACGTATTGGTAATTGCCACGCTCTAAACCGTCTCCCCGAAAGGGGAGTAGCGAGAGATGAACGATCATAGCACGTTGGTCCGAGCAGATTTGAATTTCAACCACCGAACTTCCATCGACTTATTCGCAGCGATTGTAACTTTCTGGTAGGTCCCCAACAGAGCAATCAATGCGGCAGTTGGGATGTTTGTTGTGTGTGTGGCGATCAACGTCGGAGAAGCCACATTGACACCCAGCGACATGTAGTAGGATACTGACGTGCTGGTAGCAACAATTTCAATCGTGAGCCCGTCAGCAGCCAAACTCGTTGCTACTCTATCAAGGATTCCTGTATTAGTAGTTGTTTCATTCCCACTCCCCGTTCCGTCTTTCGTCACAGCAAACCAATTCACTGCAGAGGCCGTCGCATCAATCCGGAAAAAGCATCCAGTGCTGGCTCCTGCGGTCTGATAGCCGGTACCCATAGTAGTCGTACTACCTAACCCTACGATTTTAATATTTTGGATCACGGCATTGATCGAATCAAAATAGATTTTGAAGTGGATAGACGTGCTAGATAACGCTAAGGACCTTGCTGTTCCCGTCGGAGAGGCAATGGCGAGTGTTGCATAGTTGGTTGCAGTGCCCCCAGAATTAATTGATAACAACCCGTCATCATTTCCAAAACCTCCACCGACGGTTCCACTAGAAAGAAAACTCGCAAAGCCGTTATCAAGGATGGCTGTTGCTCGGAAGAGAAATTCAGTCGTGAGATTAAACTGATCTTCAATAGGAATAAGGTAGGGGTCAACAACAGTCCGGTCGTGATCTGTGGCCCCGTGGGCTTGGTTGTGATGTTGGTTCGCTGTGACATCATCTAAATCAGTGTGACTAACCAGTAAATCACGACCTTGAATATGTGAGTTACTGTGATTGTGGGCAATAAGCATTGTCCCACTTAACCACGATCTGCGATCTTGGATGCTAGTAATGACCCCTCCACTTGTATATACAAGTCCTAGGGGAATCGATTCAGTTGGAAATTCGATTAATTGTTGTGCAACGCCTGATTGTCCAAGATAGACGTGCATAGCTGACGTATTATCTGGGAGAACAAGAGTTCCCGCCGACAATACTGATATCAAGTTATCAATATGATAGACACCGGCTGCGAAATTCAGTGTTAAACCACCGCCATCGGTCAATTCAAAATCCGTGTGGTCCGGTGTGCTGTGGCTCTGATCGTGATGCTGGTCTGGTGTAACATTAGTAAGATTATCGTGGTCAACAACCCCCGAACCATCAACTCCATCATGTGTGTGCTCTTGGTCGTGGTGTTGATCCGGGGTTACACCTGTGAGATCGTCATGACTAATAGCACCGGCTTCCGCCGTTGTTCTTGGGCGATAGTCCAAAGTTTAGCTCTCCAAATTAGTTGGTCGGAATACCAGTCTCAATCGCATCTTTGAGTGTGTTGCTCTGCACGTCATGAAATAATTTGTTCTTACGCAGGTCTTCCACCCACACCAGCTTCAGTCTTGTTCCCGACCCACAACACGCCGGTCCCGATCTGAAGAACAGCGGAAGCCATCGTCGCGTGGGCAATCACACTGTCCGAGAAGAGGCCGGTATTCGTGTTGCTGGCATTCAGTTCAACATACGCCGTTGCCGCCGAGCCATCTTCAGCCCGCAAGAACCGATGCGCGTGAACTTCCAAGTCACGAAACATGATGCTCGCCGTTGCCCCTGCTTGCAACTCTTCAGTAATATGATTGGTCAAATCGTGTGACCAGCAGTCATAGAACCGAGGCTGAGTCACCGCGCCGTAATCAGACGCCATAAGGACCACTCCATCCGTAGACCAGGCGATCTCACACCGAACGTAGATATTGTCCGACGCATCGTTGTCGTTGGTGGCGTTTTGAGCGGCCACACTGGCAGGGCCGACTTTGAGCGCGTCAGCGCCCCCTTCAAACTTGCAGTCAATCCCCCGGAATCGGCGGCCGAGAATGTGGGCACCACCACCTGTCCCATCACCTTCACATCCGATGTTAACAGCAGTGACATCCTTTGAGTGGACAGTTAGCGCCACACCGTTAGTCAAAGCTTGGATAAAGGTAGACCCTCGACCACCAGCACCGATGACTGTGAGATTGGGCTTGGTAACAGGGATGACCACGTTCTCAGCATACGCACCTGGAGCTACGAAAATTACGTCATTAGCGGAAGCTGCCAACACGGCTTCTGCAACTGTCTTAAAAGCCGAATCCCAGCTATTCCCAACGCCGCTTTGTGCCTTCGCCGTGTCCACATACCAAGAGTCTCCAGACGGATTTCCCGCCAATGCGTTGCTCAGGGTATCAGCCAAGTAGGTACCCATTTTGTTCGCTGGATTTGAAAGACTCGTGTTCAATCTCGTTAATCGTGACATCTGCTCTCCATAAAGTGTGTGTGGAAATGTTGGGATTAGAGTCCTTCCACGTTGAACTCTAACACTTCTATTTGAACTGATTGGCCGGTATCAGCAATACCGTACAACGCACCCTTCGCCTCTCGACTAAACTGACTCGTTCCTAAAACCAGCGTATCACCGGCTAACACTGAAAATCCTGTAGCAAATGTTACAGCATCTCCACCAACTTTTACATTATCAGTGAGATCGGGATTCTTCACCAAAAGAGCTTGACGACGGCTATTCACATCAACAATTTGTGTTCTAGCGTCTGTCACCGTCACGACCTTTGCATGAAACACGGTGTGACCTTTAAGACATATCTGGACGAGTAAAAATCAATACAGATACGGTTGCGCTTTCAGCCGCGTTACAAACTGCATACAGCGATCCAGTTACAGCCCGGTTAAACTGACTCAATTCCATCACAAAAGGCTGTGCTCCGGCTGCCAAAATAAAACCAGTTGTATAGGTTACTCCCTCACCACCCAATGCCACTTCATTGGTACCTTCATTTGTGATAGCCACATATTGTCGTTTAGGATTTGTAGCAAATAATTGCACAACAGGGTCGGCATCAACAGCAAATTTTGCACTAGAAAACATTAGCGACCCTTCTCTTTGGGTTTCATGCTTTTTGAACCAAGACCTTTGATCCCTTTATATCTTGAGTCCACCTTGCCAGCTATCCTTTGTTTGATAACCATATCCCGCACCATCTCGCGGCGGGTGTCTTCGGACATTTTCATCTTAGGCTTCATTATTTTTTCTTACTCCCCGAGGCCAAGGTTTTCACCATACCCATGCCAAATTTCTTCTGGTACGCTTGGCGATATTTGTCAATTTCCGCAGTAGGTAACTTCTTGGCGCGATATCCTGCCAATGCCTTACCCCAAGCAGAGCCCTTTTCCTCTTCATCTAGGTCGAAAAGTGTGTTATTGCGTGGTGTGTAACTCTCCATTTATTTCCCCTTCAGTGATTTGGGTTTCTTCGACCGCCTTTGAATCGAGTAGGCTATCGCTATAGCTTGTTTCGTCGGCTTCCCCTCGCTCATCAGCGTTCGCACGTTGGTCCGTAACGCTCGTTTGGTCCGGGATTTGTTCAAAGGCATCTTCAATTTCCTCTTGGCTCAAAACCTTTACTTTGGGAGCCGGAAGATGGCCCTCAACCATGAAATTCTGGATATTAACGGTGATCGACCCTTTTTTAGAATCTTCCCCTTCGGCTGCTTTCCCGAACCCGCGAAGTTTTAGGCGGGCCTCGTGGGCTCGCCAATCTGGGTCCTTTCCAAGAGCTTTGAGATCGGCAAGATCACACTTGGCTACAGCCTCTCGAATGACCTTCAAAAAGACCGCGTAGACACTCCTAGGTTGTTCGTGTCCTCTGGTTAACCAATATTCGAGGTCTTTGACTTTGATACCTGCATACGCCGCTGCAGTTGGAATCGGAGCCCCAGCTTCGAGGGCTTCTACGATTTTATTGGTCACAGCTTCAATTTCTTTGAAGGAATCCGTGCGTTTCCGCTGGGCCATGTCGTTTTTATATCCGTTGGGGTAGCGTTTGGAGAGTCGTGCTGGAATGTTCTGACGCAGCTTTGCCCAAGCTTCCGGGGATTTATCCTCGGATTTGTTGGGGAATTTCCACTTTTTGGCTACGAGATCCACTTGGGCTACGGAAGCTAGTCCGTGCCGGACATCGTGACGAGCTTTCCCCAATGGGGATTTATTTGGAATGTCACCCATTTGAGGCAGTTCTCGATTGTATGTTTATAGTATATCACACTTTTGAACAAAAGTCAAGTAAAAAATGCACGGATCTGAACTTTTTTTGTTTGTGTGTGTCTTTTTTACCACACTTAAAGATTTTTTGGATTATCTGTCATTTTTTTCTTGACAAATCCTAAAAAGTATGCTATAATATCTTTAGGCCCCCGGAGGGGGACTAAATGTACTCACCCACCACAGTCTCTAGGGAGCCTCCTGTGGCGAAGACCTGAAGGTCGGTCTTCTGACCTTCGGTGGAACCCCCTTAAAGCTGCTAGCCTTCCCCGGCCTGTCCTTCGGACATAGCCGTGTCATATCCCCTAAAAACCCCTGGTAGCTCCTAGGAACCTTTCTCTTCCCCTACAACACAAACACACACACTACAACCTCAAGTCTTCTCCTAGAGGCTTTTAAGGGCTTTCTGACTATATCACCATGTTGTGTGTGTGTTGTGTGTGTATTGTATTACACTAATAGGCCCGCCCGAAGGGGGTTCCGGGCCAGGAATCAAGGTTTTTTGGGTCTAGTGAGTGCGTACCTCCTGTTAATACAAAAAAGAGACTACCCTTCCACGCACATCCCCCCCTACACAAGTACAAAACACAAACAAATACACAGACATATACATCCGGCATTGTGTTGTGTTGTGTGTGTTGTAGCAAACACACTACAACATGCTATGCCGAAGGCTAGAAGCTCTTCCTTCGGAGCTTCGCTTGTAACATGCTACACATACATGCTACAACACAATGTTATGAGTATATGTTTGTGTGTGTTGGAGTGAGTGTGTGTGTGTGTGTGTGCCGAAGAAACGAGACAATACTTGAGCCCCACCGACTCAAGGTGTCAGGTTTCTTTACACAAAACACACTACAAACTGTAAAGAAATCCGACACCACAATATATAGTGTATGTAATTTACTACACACACAATACAATTCTGTATTCCCCGTGTAGTACATAAATGTAGTGTGTTGTGCTCCAAATTAACACGAAACTAGCACCGAAGTATGGTCAGAAGGCCCATAACTTCAGGTCTTCGACACGGAATAAGCCTTGACGTTTCTCAGTCTAGGGTTTAGAATGAGCATAGTTAGACACAAACAAACGGGAGGGACAGACAATGAAGGCGTTGATATGGCTTGCAGTAGTAATAGGGTGTGTGTACGGGGTCAACTATTGTGTTGGGGCAGTGTTTTCTTCTGCCACGCCCCTTAACTCTGTTGCCATTCACACCGAAGGTCAGAAGACCGACCTTCAGGTCTTCGACGGGGAGGATTAAACTATGACTCTTAAACACTTTCAAGCGCTAGCTACTTTGGTCCGTTGGTGGGGTTCGCAGGACGCGCCGTTAAGCGTGGACATTATTGCGAATGACCTTGCAACATTCTGTCAATCGCACAATCCGGGATTTGATAGGGAACGGTTTCTCACGGCGTGCAAACTCTCACAAGCTAAAAACTAATGGAGGGGCTGAGCCCATTGCTTGACGCAATCCACAGCTTAGGTTACAATGAATTAGAAATAGAAGATGTCGTGACAGGTGAAGTCAACCCTAAAATGGAGGGCTAAAACATGGCACACGAATTAGACTTTACAACGGACGGTCAAGCCCGAATGTTCTACGTTCAATCTGAGGGCCAACCTTGGCATGGGCTAGGAAACGCAGTACCAGCGCCGTTGACCGCAGAAGATGCGATCATTGCTGCGGGGATGGATTGGACGGTAAACCTTAAACCAGTGTCAAACGAATTCGGAGTGATTGCGGACCATTTCAGCGTGGTAAGAGACGATACGCGGGAAACCTTTACGGTTGTCAAATCCCGCTATACGCCAGTCCAAAACCGACAAGTCTTTTCGTTTGCGGATCAACTAGGCGTGTCTGGGATGAAGTATCACACAGCGGGCGCAATTAGGGGTGGGCGCAAGGTGTGGGTTCTGGGCAAACTACCAGGATCAATCAAGGTGATCGGTAAAGACATTGTGGAGAAATATGTGCTCTTCAGTACGGCGCATGATGGCTCGCAGCAAATTCGAGCCATGTTAACCCCCGTCCGTGTGGTGTGCTCGAACACCTTGCACCTTGCGATGTTGGACGGGGAATATCTCTTCCAGTCCAAACACACGTCAGAAGTCCATAATAAGATCAAGAAAGCTAAGGATTTGTTTGTGGACCTGGCGAAGAAAGAGGCAGAGTTTACCACGGGGTGTCAACGGATGGCCCTAACAAATGTCAATGACGAGCAAATAGAGGCATTTCTCTACAGCGTCCTAGGCTACAACGTGTCGGACCTGTCCAAAGAAATTCCGACCCGCACGAAAAACAGTGTAGCGGCGATGCAAGACCTTGCACAATCTGGCTTAGGAACGGACCTTGACGGGGTACGCGGTACGCTGTGGGGTGTTTACAACGCCGTGACAGAGTACGTTGATCACCACACCACCCGGAGGGAAGGTACAGATCACAATGACGCCATATGGTTCGGTAGTGGTGCCACTTTGAAAGAAAAGGCATGGACTAAAGCGCTAGAATTGGCAGTCTAAGCAAAAAAGACCTTGACAGACCTAGGGCCATGTCTCTAAACTGGCCCGTATGGGAGGCCACGCTATGAGCGAAACACAGAACCTCAACGATGATCACTTAGAAGATCAATACGGCGACATTGTAGAAATGCTCGCCCCTGAAATCGAGCGCCGTACTGGAACTGATCGAAGGACACTAGATCAATTACATGACATTCAAAGGCGCGAACGCGCAAGGAGGGCCAATGCTTAACAAACACTTGCTCTTAAAATGGTCTAACAATAACCGCAAACTGAAGAAGACTGGAACTGTAGCCTTTAGCCTTCCAGCGATTCAGGCTTGCCCTCAAGCGGGAACATGTGCTGCGATTTGTTACTCCACACAAGGCGCTTACGTCTATCCGAATGTAAAAGCGGCACGTCAGTTTAATTTCAACGTGGCGCAATTTCAACGCCCATACTTTGAGCAAGCGTTGTACCACGATCTAAATTTGATCAAGCAAGAGTCAATCCGTATCCATGATTCAGGGGATTTTTTCGATCAAGCGTATCTGGATACATGGCTTAGAATAATGCTTCTATTCCCTCAGAAGCAATTTTACGCCTACACAAAAAGCCTTCACCTTGACTTCAGTTTGGCACCATCAAACTTTACGCGCATTCAATCACAAGGCGGGAAACTAGACCGCTTCATTGACTACAGCAAGCCTCATGCTCGCATCTTTACAACGGATGAAGCAAGGATCAACTCGGGATACTGTGACGGAAATATTAACGACGGAACAGCACAACGCGGAGAAGTCTTGATAGGGCTTGTGTATCATGGAAACCGGGGATTAACAGAGGCCCAACAACACACATTCAAATAGGGAAGGAAGGCTACCCATGCCAAAATCTAAACTGTACCGCGTCATATGGGAAATTGATATTGTCGCA
>Ga0137341_1000002_pt1 | contig 51047 bp, 73 predicted proteins | sample EasRivERMLT433_2_FD_106652 | JGI IMG/M metagenome (GOLD analysis project Ga0137341, IMG submission 106652) | Soil microbial communities from meander-bound floodplain in the East River, Colorado, USA - East River MetaG ERMLT433_2 | ecosystem: Environmental > Terrestrial > Soil > Floodplain ... | reverse complement strand
ATATCGGATCGAGGTGTCAATGGACCTCGTTCGTGAAATTCTCCGGAATGCGAAGGAGAACGCCGAGGTCTCCGAGGTGAAGACGTACGTGATCGTCCACGACGAGTACATGGGCGTCTCTATGACAATGTACGAAGAAAAGAAAACGTGGCGTCAACTCCTTTTCGACCTGAACGGTGTCGAGCTCGATAATCTTGAAGAACCGATCGATGACGACGTTCCCGAGTTTAAGGGAAGGAAAGTCAAAGACCTTACTGACGAGGAACTTGAGAAGTTCTTCCACGAAGCCAACGGCAACGGGCAACCGTTCTACACCGTCTGGTGCGTCGAGGATCGGAAGCGTGTGCTGTGAAGAAGATCCTCATCTCCTACGAAATCTCCTTCTACAAAGTCATCGACGTCCAAGACGAAGCGTGGGAAACTCTCCTCGCAGACGAATCTGGCGACATCTGCAACGAACTCCTCGAACAGCATCCTCCTCCCGTCGATTACAAAGGCGGGTTCGAAACGGACATGCGTGAAGCATCCGCGCAAGAGGTGAAGGAATGAGCCACAAACTCCTCCTCACCGTCGTCCTCGAACTCGACGTTCCCGTCGGAACGACTCCGAAGCAGATCTATTCCGTGTCCGAAGCGGCCCAACAAGGTGCTATCGGTGCAGCCGACTCAATCTTCCCTGCCGAGCTCTACGCTAACTCCATCGAGTGTGACTGCGGCAACTGCGATATGGACGAAGACGTCGAAGCACAAACAGTCACCTGCTCCGAATGCGAGGTTTTCTCGTGAGAAACTTCCTCCTCGGTCTCTTCAACGGATGCTGGTTCTTTCACATCTGGGTCTTCGATCGTGACGAAGACGGTCCCATTCTCCGATGCAGCAGGTGTTGGTCGATTCACCGTCTTGACAACTTCATGAAGAAAGAGGCAGCATGAGAAAACGAAAGCACGCGCCGACGAACGTTCAACTCGAGCGGAGAATCCGTCGTTGTCTCCGGCGAAACGGGATGGAAGCAGGGAAGCGTCTTGCTTCCCGCCATGGTTACACCGTTTCGTCCTCCATGCTGAAGACCGCCGCACTCTGGTGGGAGCGTGCGAGACACCGTGCGAAGGAGAAGAAGGACTTCATCGACAACCACGGGCGTTTTGCGTGGCAGCTCCTCAGGCTCCGCATCCGCCAGGCTCAGGACGAGGAACGGTATGGCGTTCCGACGTAAGCATCCATTCTTCAATCGGGACGCGGACCTCCCAGCGGTAGAGGACTCTCGCATTTCCGAACCCGTTAAGGTAACGCGGTGTCAGTGCGAACACGTGAATTGTCACCCACGTGGGAACTGCCAACTTCCTGCGGATGGCATCGAAGAACACTTCGGCATCAAACAGGCGTTGTGCCATCAGTGTGCTGGGAAGACTTGGCTATGACAGACCTTCCTTTCGAGCCTATTGGCATCGACCACACTCGACTCGACGGCGACGTCGAAATTCACGGGGACATCGTCTTCCGGGTCCCGGCATCACTACGAAATCCGGAACAGCTCGTGTACGACCACCTGATCTTCGGACGTTATTGTCAGGAGCAAATCCTCCCCGCGATCAACGATTCCACTTGGCAGATGTTCCGTGCGTCGATCAAAGGCATCTCCACGCAGGAGAAGTTGAAAGCGTTGGAGGAGTATATCTGGGATAAGGCGATTCCGGTTGAGGATTCAATGTACAAGAAATGCCTCATCCCGAAGGTCGTTGCGGTGAGGGTTACGAACTACGTAAACGCGTTGAAGAGGGGAGGTCAGTTGAAATGACTGAATATGATGTGACTGAAGCGATGTTGAAGTACGGCGGCTCGTTCGTGCAGCAACTGGCGCGGTTGATCCGCCTCGCGGACGCCGACAATAAGAGGCGACTCGTCGATGCGTTTCCCGAGTACCTCGCAGAATACCGAGTCTTGGCGGCGAGGACGGCGGCGTCCGAAGCTCGTAGCCTGCTGAAGCTCGATCCTGAAGCCCTCCTCGCCTCCCACGACAGGATCGCACGACAGCAGAACGAGGATGGCCAATGAACACCTGGCTCCAAATCCTCGCAGTCACCTTCCAACTCGCGGATGCAGGCAACACCTGCTACTCCGTGAAACACGGGATGCACGAAGCTAACCCCGTCATCGTCAAGCTCTTCGGTGCGAAGCCTTCCTGCACGCAGCTATTCGCGCTCAAGGGGGCGATCCTCGCACCGATGTTCATTCTCCCGAAAGGGAAGTTCAAAACCGCAATCACGATCGGGAATATCGGTTCCGGCGGAATCGGATTCTCAGTCTCACTCTACAACAGGAGCAGGAAATGATCAGGAAAGCCATCTTCGTCATGGAACATCACTCGGGGCACGTTCACTCGAACCGATTCAACTGCTTGACGGTTACGACTGACAATCCGGAAACGGTCAGCGTTCCGGACGGCGTCAAGCTGGAGAAAGCCAACTTCTACATCCCGAAACCCCTCGCGGACGGCGCGAAGAAGATCAAGGTGACGATCGAGGTGGTTGAGTGATCGGAACGCTCACTACGTCGGGGTCTTACGCTCTCGAGAAGGTATTCCGTTTACAGGGGGAACACTTTCTCGGGTGGCGACGAGATCCCGACGACACGGAACTCAAACTTTCCTCCGTGACGTTTTTCACGGACGATAGTTCCTTCCCAGAGGATGCTATTCGTTTTCCTGTCCTCATGTCGCCTCGAGCCCTCGCACAACTAATCGAGGATCACTGTAGTATCGTTCGTTACGGTGCTACTGAGTTCCCTCAACTGTATACCGTGACACTTGATGGAAGTTCCATTAAGGGGATCACTCCTTCTTACAGGGAGATCAAATGAGCGTCCTCGGTCGTAGGGAAGAGATTGCCATCCTCAAGGCGGAGGCCGTAAAACGTCTCCGTAGCGAATTGGAAGCAGCGAAGGAGCAGATCGGTGACCTACTCGATCTTTCCAGCGAACAACTAATCCGGGACATCGGCGGCGTGCAATCCCGAATCACGGAAATCGCTTCTTGGGTTGCGGTCTTCCGGTCGTATGAAGCCGCCGACCGGGCCGAGATCACGAGAGTGAATCCGCCTCTTGACGTTTGATTCCCAGTTGATTTTCGGAATCAATCTGTTATATAATGGTTGTAGAATGAAAGAAGGCACACACAACGCGGAACAAAACTTGCACGTTGCAATCAAGATTCGCGGTGTGTTATACTTCTCTAGTCGTTAACAAAGTAAGTGTTTTCAGGAGACACAGTCATGGACATGTCGAAGTTCGAAACCGAGATCAAGGCGATGAACCCCGATCAGGTTCGCGCGGAGCTCGCCAAGGCGAAGGCCGAAGCCGCCAAGCGGATGGCGCACCAGAAGGAGTACAACGCGAAGCCGGAGAACCAGGCCAAGCGGAAGGAGTACTCCAAGACGTACAACTCCCGCCCGGAAGTGCAGGAGAAGCGTCTCGAGTACCGGAAGGCCTACATGGCCCGCCCGGAGGTCAAGGAGCGCCAGAAGGCGTACCGCACCGGCCGCACCGAGTACATCAAGGCGCTCGAGGCGAAGGCCCAGGAGCTCGGGATCGACCTCTCCACCATCCAACCGTCGGCGTAGTCGACAAGCGAACGGGAGAGCGTACGTTGCTCTCCCTTTCGTTTGCCGTAGGAGTTGCATACAATGCTGATGAAAGAATTCCATAAGGTCCCTCACACAGGGATCGTCGTTTTGTTAAGTGGAGGGTTAGACTCCTCCACCCTCGTCTCTACATGCGTCGAGGCTTTCGGAAGGCAGAACGTCCATCCGATCTCGTTTGACTACGGCCAGAAGCACAAGCGAGAACTGACCGCCGCAATGGCGATTGCCTCGTATTACCAGCTCCGGAATCACAAACTCATCGACATGTCCTTCTTCGCGAAGTTGGCACCGACGTCCTCGCAGACGAATCCGTTGATTGCAGTCCCGGAGGGCCACTACGCCGATGCGAGCATGAAGCTGACAGTCGTTCCCAATCGGAACTCCGTCATGCTCAACCTCGCAGTTGCGTACGCCATCGGACTCGATGTCCAGACTGTCGGCTACGCTGCTCACGCGGGAGACCACGCGATCTACCCCGACTGCCGATCGGAGTTCGTAGAAGCCGAAGCGAAGGTGTTCGAGCTGTGCGATTACAAGCCAGTCCACCTCTTCACACCGTTCATGGGCATGTCCAAGCGTGCGATTGCGATGCTCGCGCGGGGCAACGGTACTCCAATCGAATTCACCTACTCCTGCTACGTCGGCGAATACAACCATTGCGGGAAGTGTGGGACGTGTGTCGAGCGGAAAGAAGCGTTGGAAGGCTTTGATCCGACGAGGTATGAGTGATGGCCCGTCCGACACCGAAATCAGGAATGAAAGTTACTTTTTCTGTCAGCATCAGCCTTGAGGAGGCTATTGCTTTGAAGGCTTTGGCTGACAAAAAGGAAACGTCGCCTCAGGAAATTGTTCGAGACCTCATTTCGAAGGCTACAAAGTGATCTTCATCACCCACGTGGAATTCCTCCAGCTGGAAGACCACGTCTCCACGCGTTCGCTTTGGAGTCCCGGCTCTCATCCCGGGACTTGGGTGCAATCCAAACGTATCGCTGACGGAGACTTTCCTCACTTCTTCCTCGCTACGGAACGCAAATCCGAAGACGTGTTCGAAGTCGCTGGAATGGGCATCGGCGAGACCTGGAGCGATGACGAAATCAAACGGCACCTCATCGACATCCTCCGTTCAGGCACCGACTATGGCACACGTATCAACATCGAACGCTACCTCGAGAAACTCGGCGTCGTTGGATTCCGAGGTCATGCAGGCAATCTCCTTCGAGTTGTATATGGCGAGGTTGAGGTACCGGCTCTCCCGGAAGCGATCGACAGAACGTTCTTCTTCGCGGATCAACCCGGATGGATGCAACTCAAATGGCGCGGCGGAGAAACCATCCAAGTAATCGTTTCCGTCTACGACTTCGAACACGACGGATATCTCATCGGAACCGGTAACATCCGGGGCTGCTACGGAGCTGACGCAGTTGTCCGCAATCACTCCCTTCCCGGCTCACCAATTGACTATCCCTACGGCTTCTTTCCAGACAGGAGAAAACGTGACGCATCAGTTCGTTCAACAGACATGGGAACAAGTCCTGGAGGAGGCAACTCGGCTCTCCCTAGCGTGGGTGGGGGAGATAGTCCTCAACCAGTCACGAATCCAGGTCTACCGGAATTGCCCACGGAAGTTCTACTGGAAGTTCGTGGAGAACCTGGAGCCGGAGAGGATCGCGTTGAACCTGGAAGTGGGATCCGGAACGCATGAGGGTCTTGCTCAGCTCGGCGCTGGCGCGGATATTGACACTGCCGTCGGTGCCGCCCGTGAGCGGTTCCGTAAGAACCTTCCCAAGCGGATGCTCCCGGGAGATAAGGAGCTCTACCTCGAGTCCGAGGACCTCGTCGAGAAACTTCTCCGTCATTACGTTGAGTATTGGACGGATCAAGGCGAGATGTTTCGACCTCTCGGAAATGAGGTCGCCGGAACCGTTGAAGTGGGCACGGGGACGGGGATCTTTCAACGTTTCAAAACCGACAAGTTCGTCAACGCGTTCCACGGTCTGTGGATTGTTGACCACAAAACTGCGGCGAAGATGGACCCGCGTGAGATGATGAAGTATCAGATGGACCTCCAGATGACTTCGTACATCTACGGCGGACGCAAGCTCCTCGGCGTGGAGATCGGTGGCGTAATCGTCGACTTCCTCGTCAAGACGAAGGTTCCGCAGTTCGCGAGGGAAGCATTCGAACGCACACACAAAGAACTCCGCGAGTTCGAGTTCAACTTCACGGGTTGGGCGGAGAAGATTCGTCACGACTACATCGAGATGGCTCACTTCGTCGAGATCCACGACCGTGAGATGTCCACCGGTCCATGGAACGCATTCCCGCGGAACGAGAGCGAGTGCTTCCGCTACGGCACCTGCCCGTTCCGCACACTCTGTCTCGATCCCGGTAATATGGGGCTGCGGATGGAGTTCGTCAAGCGCGAGGAAGACTACGTCGATAACGCGGACCTCCTGAAGGAGAAGTGATGAAGAACCTAGTTTGTGAAGGCGGGTGTAACAACGGCCTAGTCGAGTTATTCGACGAGCACGTTCACTCCGTCAAAGGAGATCGGACAGCCATCGACCCGTCTTGGTTGGATCGGGCACGTCGATTCGTTCACACCCTACATACGTGGGTCTCCGTGAACAGGTGGCGTTGTACTGCTTGCGGAACCGTACGGAAGTTCAACGACTAATGGACGGCTCCACAATCATCACGCCCCTCTACGGCCATCTTCTCGTCTCAAGGGATCCGGATATTGGCACCATCCCGCTTGCCGAGAACAAGTTCGCTCCGGACAAGAAGTTCATCATCATGCCGGATGTCGAGAAGAAACGCACTCAGAGTGGCGTCGTCCACGCACACAACATGACCGGGGATTGGGAAGCCGACGAGGGAGATATCGGCGGGTGCCGCATTCTCTGGTCCAAATACGCAGAACGTGAGTTCACCATCAACAACCACACGTTCTGCATCGTCGATGAGCGAGATGTCCTCGCCATTTTCACAGGAGCGAAAGTCATGGAGAAGTCCGAATTCCTCGAGAAGGTCAACGAATTCCTCAACGAGATTCCCGGTGACGAGCTGACCGCCGAGAACCTCACGCAGATCCAGGACCAGGTCGAGGCGCTCGCCGAGACCGAGCAGGGCGTCGAGGACGGTGAGGAAGACGGCGACGAGCCGGCCGCGGAAGAGAAGAGCGAGTAGTGCCCAAACCCGAAATCGTGGTGCTCGGAACAATTCGAGCACCACGACTCGGCGTTCTGACGGTGGTTCAAAACACCTCCGCAGACGCATGGCAGATTCAGCTACGACAGGAATCGGGGAAGGAAGGTGCGTTGATGTCTATCGCCCTCGATCCAGTCACCGGACGCGTGATCCACACGAAGCATGATGAGTTCGAAAACCAGCAGGCTTCGACGATCATTCTAGGAGGGCCAATTGGCAATTCCTGAACTTCGACGAACGAATCAACTCAGGGAGGCATACGCAACGATCCTTGCAGCGGCCCCTCCCCGGTGGGGTAAGACTCGTCTCATCCGCACCGCAACGAAACCACTCGTCCTCGCGTGCGAGATGGGTTCTAAAAAGGGTCTTGGGACGTTGCAGGATCTTGAAGTTCCTTTCTTCCCGTGCGATACGATGGAAGAGCTTCTCGATGTCGCACGTGAGCTCCGGAGGGACAGAGAGAAGTGCTCCTACAAGGGCGAGTACTTCGATCACGTCTTCCTAGACTCCGCGTCCGTCGCCGGTGAACTCGGCCTGGAAGGTGCGAAGAAGACCTTCGGCTTCGGCGAATTCATGTGGGACTCCGTTAAGGGCTCGGGAAAAGATCCGCGCAAGGCCTATCCCTACATGAACGAGAAAGTCCGCCAACTGATGAAAATCCTCTTCGACATCAAGGCGCACTTCATCGCAATCTCCCGCGAGGCCGTTGTCGAGATCGAAGACGAACAAGGTAACAAAACAATGTGGTCAGTCCCGGAGTTTCCTGGAACGAAACTTCCCAACGAACTCCCTGGTTGGCCTGATGCCGTTCTCCGCGGTGAATTCGTGAATGGCCGTCGCTTGTTCAGGACAAAGTCCCTCGCGAGGAAGGTTGCGGGAATTCGTGTCCCCGACAACGTCCCCGGATCAACGAGCATAGCGACGGCCATTCCTGATTTCATCATCCCGAACACAACCCTCATCTGCCGTTGGATGCAGACGTGGGATCCCGCTCTTCTCAAACAGCTCACTCCTGTGAAAGAAGAAAAACCAAAGGCGGCGCCCGTTGCCTCGCCTGTTGGTCGTTAGTCTCGCTTTGTTTTGGTTTGTAACACTCTGTATCAACCCGTTAGCCGCGGTAGGAATCGCTTTTACCGCATTTCTCGTAACCCGTAAGAAAGGTAGCTAGCTATGTCACTTCCGAAAACGCAGGTCAAGGACGCCAAGGGCGGAGAGCCCGTCCCTGCCGGCACGTATCGCCTCGAGCTCCGCAAGATCACGGCCGTCGACAAGCCGGGGAAAGAGCCCCGCCTCGACGTGCAGCTTGTGATCACCGACGACGGCGAGTACCTCGGTCGTTACGTCTTCGCAATGCTCTTCCTCGCACCCGGCAAGAACTTCATGCTGAAGAAGCTCTGCGACGCTCTCCAGCTCGACCCGGAAGCGGAGATCATCAACGACGCTGGCGAGTTCGTCGGTCAGGAACTCTTCATCGGCACCTCGGTCAACGGCGTCGTTGAAGTCGAGGACGCGCACACCGGTGACGACGGCGTCGAGTACGAGGCCCGCAACAAGGTCAAGCAGTTCATCTCGGTGTTCGGCTAGGGATCTCCTGCTGAGGTCAACTCCTTCCTCAGCCTCCTAGCCTTCGGGTGCCGGAGAGGTTTGGCCGCCTCTCCGGTATTCGTATTTCCTCACGGCCGGTATGAAACATGGCAAAGAAGACAGGTTACACGTCGAAGAGCGGAGCGAAGAGGTCGGAGAAGCTCCCGAACACGAATCGCGTTCCGCTCGGCTTCATCCAGATGATCGCGACGCGTGGTGACGAGGGTGAGGAGAAGTACACTCGCTTCAACTACCGGAAGGGTCTCAGGGATCCGGAGTTCGTCGAAGAGTTCTTCGGGCACGCAATCGCTCACATCCAGAACCTCGCGAACGAGTACCACAACACGGGAACGTTCCCCGAGCAGACCGACGACGATCTCGCAGGAGCAGCCTGGGGACTCATGGCTCTCTGGGAAGCGCGTGAAGCGCAGCGGAAGGCTTCGAAGTGAAATACGAGCTTGCGGTTGAAGCGGGTGGAGAACGTTTCACCCTAACGCTTCAGACGAGGGATCTCGAAGCACACTCGAAGTTGCAGACGGAAACGGAAGCAGTGGAGATGATCATGAAGGATGCTCAGTTCAACCTGATCACCCTGCTCTCCTCCATTCATTCCAACAAGGAGGCTGGAGCATGATTGTTACTCGCTCGATCGAGTTCCCGATGGGGCACCGGCTCCAAGCACACGGAGGCCTCTGTCGGTACGTGCATGGCCATAACTACAAAGTCGCCGTTACCATCGAAGCGGAGCGGCTTGACGTCCAAGGCATGGTCATCGACTTCTCCGATTTGAAGGTGGAGATGGATGCCTTGTTCAAGAAGTATGATCATGCCCTCATTCTTCAAGAGTTCGATCCGCTCTACTCCTTTGCGAGGAACAGTCTCGAATCGAACGCCTTCGGGCTTGGACGGATCATTCCGATGACTGCACCTCCGACCGCAGAGAATCTTGCTCGTCTTTGGTTCCAGCAGCTTGACACGATGATCGGAGACGCAGCAAGGGGCGTTTTCGTCAAGAGCGTTACCGTTCACGAATCCGCTAACACGTCCGCGACGTATTGGTTGGAGCGTTAATGCAACCCTCCTTCCAAGTCGCTGAACGCTTCATCTCCGAACAAGGTGAAGGCATCTACACTGGCACGCTGATGGGATTCATCCGCTTCACTGGATGCTCGGTCAGCAAGAAAGTCTGCCACCACTGCGATACCGACTTCGACCATATGGATCCGTGGAAGGGTGGCGGTCCGCTGCGACAGAGCGACCTCATCGAGTGGGCTGTCAAAGCTGATCTCCGCCACATCGCACTTACCGGCGGAGAGCCTTTCGACCAGCCTAACCTCCAAGAACTTGTCGAAGGTTTCACAACGGCAGACGGGATGGGTCCGTTCCAAGTCCACATCGAAACCTCCGGCACGATCAAGCTCCCTGACTGGGCTTCCGCCGACAACGTTTGGGTCACCATGTCCCCGAAACCCGGTTGGCTTCGTGAGAACATCACTCCTACAAAAGAGATCAAAGTCATCGTAGGCGGACTCGGCAATGGTCCGGGCTGGCCAACAATCGACGATGCCCTCTTCTTCGCGAACGAATGCGGTAAGCCGACGTTCCTCCAGCCGAGGAATAAGAAGTTCGACGTCGACTACGAGAATCTCCGGATCGTTCAGGACCTCATTCGGCAGCATCCTGAACTCCGGCTGTCAATCCAACTCCACAAAATCCTCAAGGTGCGCTGATGTCCATTCAGGTAGACAACGCTCTCGCTGATCTCCTCGTCGAGATCAAGAAACTCGTCATCGTTCTCCGTGAACTCGCAGAAATTGCGAAGAAGGAAGATCAGAAGTGAAAACCAACACCATCCCTTCCGGGCGTGAGCGCCGCACGTTTGAGACCCCGGAAACGCTCAAGGAATGCACCGAGATCACTGCCGAGTACTTCGCCGGCAAGAGTGCGGACATCCCTCTCTACTACCTCTTCGGCGCGATCCAGTTCCTCGCGGTCACCATCAGCCATCTCCGGGAGGAGATCGATGTCCTCAAGAAGAACGCGCACGTCCCTGTCGACATCGATGCGACGGTCAACAAACTCATCTACAAGCGCGAAGCCGAGCTCGCGAAGCAGAAAGCCGCGCCCGTTGCCCCGACGACGTAAGTCTTCCCGCTTCAACACACCCCAAATGGAGCAGGGCATTTCCCTGCTCCTGAAGGGACTAGGTATCGATGCCGCTTCCGAAAACTACCGTGAAACACCTGCGCGGGTCACGAGGTTATTCCAGGAATTACTCTCCCCCAAGCAGTCCAACTGGAAGTCGTTTTCTTCCAGGTACCGCGGAATGGTTCTTCTTCGAAACCATGAAGTCTACGGACTCTGTCCTCACCATCTCCAAGTCGTGCGGATGCGTGTTTACATTGGATACATCCCGCAAGACCGTGCAGTGGGATTATCTAAACTTGCCCGTGCAGTTGAAGAGCATCTCTCAATGCCGGTCTTGCAGGAAGACCTCACCGATAACGTTGCTAACTCCATCGAAGAACGGCTTAAACCTGTGGGTTGTGCCGTCGTCATCGTTGGTAAGCACGGTTGTATGCGACATCGCGGGATCCGATCCAAAGGCGACGTCATCACGTCGTCGCTCAGGGGAGCGCTCTTCAACGTCCCGGCGGCGCGCGAAGAATTCATGATGATGATAGGGGGATTGTGATGCCGAAGACTTACATTGGTGACGGCGTCTACTGTGAGGTGATGAACGGAGAAATCATTCTCACAACGGAAGATGGGGTCCGTAAGACGAATACGATCTTCCTAGAGCCATACATGATCGAATTCATCCTAACCTTCCTTCGCAATCAAGGCGTGATTAAGTGAGCGATGATCCCGCACAGAACGTTCCTCCTCCTGACCCTCCAGCAGAGGATCCGCTCGCAGCTCTCCACGCCGGCAAGCTCTCCTTCTGCCGTTCCTGTCCCCTCTACGACGCCCCCGGACCCGTCTTCGGCCACGGCCCCGCGCAAACCCGACTTATGGCTGTCGGTGAGGCACCGGGGGAAGAAGAAGCCCACCTTGGTCGTCCTTTCATCGGTGGAAGTGGCCGCCTTCTTACAGTTCTACTCGCGAAGGCTGGGATTAGTCGTGAGAGCGTATACCTCACGAACGCCGTTAAGTGCCGTCCTCCAGGGAACCGGAAACCCACGGGAGAAGAAATTACCTGCTGTTCGGTTATTCTCGAACAGGAAGTGAAGGATGTCGATCCGAACTGCATCGTTGCTCTTGGTGATACTCCTCTCAACGCGCTTACGTATCGGACCGGCATCACGAGGTGGCGGGGAATTCCGATCGCCGGGATGGGAGGTAAGAAGGTTATCGGGACCTTTCATCCAGCCTATGTCGCCCGAGCACCTTCGAACTTCGCTTATCCCATTTTTGATCTACAGCGGGCTGATGGGGAATCCGCGTTTCCCGAATTGCGAAGAGTGGAAACTTCGTATATTAGAGACGGCTCTCTCGAAGACCTCGAAACTGCGCACCAAGTGGCGCTTGATGTAGGATTCATCGGATACGACATCGAAACTGCGATGACTCTGCACCCCGAAGACGGAGCTCCCATCTGTTGCGGCTTCGGCTCCGTCCCCGGCAAGATCGGGTGCTACCGCTGGACACCTCACCTCGTCAACAAAATGAAGGAGATTTTCTCCGATGAGAGGATCGAGAAGGTCGGTCAGAACAACGAAGGATTCGATCTTCCCTATGTTGAATGGCACGGTTGCCATCATAAGGGGAAGGTGGCCGATACGCTGCTCATGTTTCACTTGGTCTCTCCTGACATGCAGAAGGACCTCGAAACGATCAACTCCTTCTATTCTGATATTGAACCCTGGAAGCATGAGAAGAAAGGCGACCTCTTCATCTACAACTGCAAGGACGTAGATGCGACGATCCGAGCGTATATCAACCTGAAGAAGGAGATTGCGTCGATTGGGCTGACAGACTTCTACTACAACCACGTCGCACCTGTCCAGCCTGTCATCCGGAAGATGACTGCGAGAGGGATGAAGAAGGACGTTGACAAAGCCATTATGTGGTCGTACGTTCTCACCAAGCGTGCGAACGAGTTAGAGAAAGTTCTCCAAGAAGGCATCGGCGATATGTCCTTCAACGTGAACTCCGCTCCGCAGTTGAAGACGCTCCTCTACGATACAATGGGGCTCAAGACTCAGTACAAGAAGAACAAGAACGGAGGGTTCTCTCCTACTACCGACTCCGAGGCCTTAGAGAAGCTCGCTCTCCTCTACCCCAACAACGAAATCTTCAAAATGGTCATGGAGATTCGTGAATGCCGAAAGATGGAATCCACCTTCGTCTCCGTTGCGACCGACGAGGCAGGGTTCATTCATCCGAGATTCTCCACTGCGAAGGCCGCGACCGGCCGATTCAACTCCTTCGAACCTAACGCGCAGAACATCCCGAAGGAAGTTCGTGAGATCTACATTCCTGACACTCCCGACCACGTTATCTGGTCGTGTGATTGGAGTCAGATCGAAGGCCGCCTCAAAACCATCCTCTCAGGGGATAAAATCGGACTCGACCTTCTCACCTCGGGTGCTGACATGCATCGAGGCACTGCATCGGAGACTCTCGGGAAGAGAATCGAAGACATCGACGATACCGAGCGCGATACCGCGAAGTTCATCGTCTACGGCCTTGACTACGGTCGCGGCGTTGCTTCCCTCTACGCGGAGGCACGTCTCAACCCAATCTACAAGGATTGGTCCGACGCCAAGCTCTACCAATTCTTCGAGATGTTTGTCGGACGCTACTCCAAGAAGTTCGAGACCTACTGGAAATGGCGTGAGCGGAACGTTCGCTTCGTTGAGAAGAACGGCTTCTACGCGAACCCGTTCGGACGTCGTCGTTATTGGTTCTCGCGGCAGATCACCGAAGTCTACAATATGCCTCAGCAAAGCACCGCTGCGGATATGATGTACGACGTGATCGTAGCGATCGACAACGACCTCCCGGCAGGCAGCACTATTCGCCTTACCGTCCACGACGAACTTGTTGGCAACACCCCCAAAGACCTCGCGAAGCTCACGAAAGAATGCGTTGAAGACCACATGAACCGTAAGTGGCCGAACATCGTCGAGGCTTCCGCCAACCCTGATCTCGTACGCCTCTACTACCCGAACGGTTGGCATTGTCCAGCTGACCTCGTCTTCGGGAACAATTGGAAAGAATCCAAGAAGGGTAACAAAGCCCTCATGAAGGAGCTAGTCGGATGAAACTCAGCATGGAAATCCCTACAGCCCATCTCGCAGACCTCTCTCCACTCGTCGACATCGATTTCCTCATCCCGCATAAGCTCGAGGACAAGCGGTATCGCGACTTCTATGCGAATCGCCTAAACGTCGAATGCATCATGGACAACGGTTTCCACGAACTCGGTGAGCCGCTTACGATCGAGAAGCTGATACACTACTGCAATATGATGCAGCCGGACTTCCTGATCTCACCGGACAAGCTCGATGACGTCTCCTGGACTATGGAGATGGCCGAGGTCATGGTGAAGAAGGTCCCTAGCTACAAGCTCGCAGGGAACGTCTTCGGCGAGACTCGCGAAGAACGGATCAAGATGATCTCCCACTACAGAAGCCTCCGCTTCGGTATGGTGTGCTTTCCATATCGCAAACGTCAACCCGAGTGGTTCACTCATTCCCTAAACGAACTCACGAGCATTGTCAACACGTTCGCACGAGTGCACTTCCTCGGTGCGATCAACGAACTCGAGACGAAGTTCCTCGCGAAGACGTTCCCTCATGCCTCCATCGACACCGCGAAGCCGATCAAGTGGGGGCTGCAGAAGCGTCGTCTCGACACAGTCGATCCTTGGTCCGGCGGATGGGTCGAATACGACTCCTTCTCCGAGGCTCGAATCGGAGGACCGGTCTCCGCGCAGAACATCTTCTACAACATCGCGTACCTCCGAAAGCTTCTCGCGTAATGGCAACTCACCTCGAGCTCTCGGCTTCCATCGGAAAGCTGATGGAGGTCCTGGAGACTGTCAACGAGGTATCGGACGAGTTCAAGGAAAAGGCTATCGCTTGGGTGAAGGATATCCCTCCGACGTACAGGCCGGAGGAACTCTACCAAGCGCTCTCGCGGGTGTTCGGGGTCACGGTCGAAGACATCAAACGAATGGTCGACCCTGCTCACAAGAGGCCATCGGACTTTGACGACCTCGTTCCCCGTTCAGGGTGGTTGACAGACTATATCCACTACACAATCAACACCGAACCCCCGACGGTGTTTCACTTCTTCGCGGCGTTGATAGCGGTCAGCACTGCGTTGAGTCGGAACCTCTTCTTCGACATGGGAGCTTACAAGCTCTATCCAAACCTCGCAGTTGCCATCATCGCCCCAAGCGGACGTTGTAAGAAGACTTCCGCTTGCCAAGTCGCAGTCAACATGATCAGTGCCATCGGAGGTAACGTCCTTGCCGACAAGCTCACGCCTGAAGTCCTCGTCGAAGCTCTCAAGGATAAGAACCCTGCAACCGGACTCGTTTACGCCCCCGAACTCGCAGCCTTCCTCGGTAAGCAAAAGTACCAAGAAGGAATGGTGCCGCTACTTACAAGGCTCATGGATTGCCCAGATAAGTGGAAATCCTCCACCATCATGCGCGGTGATGCGGAGCTTCAAAACGTGGCCCTTACGTTTCTTGGGGCTTCCACGCTCGACTGGGTACAAACTGAAATCCCTAAGTCCGCATTCGGTGGAGGTTTCATTTCTCGTATCTTGTTCGTCGTGCAGGAGGACACACCCCGTTCATTTCCGCTGCCACCTGAAATGAACAAGGAGTTCAGGATGAAGCTGCTCGAACGGCTTCGTCTCATGACTCAAGTCCGTGGGCAAGTCAAAATGTCCGACGAGTGCCGGACTTGGTACATCGACTGGTACAGGAGGAACCAGCGGAAGTCCTACGACAATAAACAGTTCGCGGGGTACTACGAACGTAAACCAGACCACTCACTCCGTCTCGCAATGCTCCTGAACGTTGCGGAGGAGAAAGGCAAAGGCGAGCATCTCCTCCTCGGCAAAGAACACGTCCAACACGCGATCAAAGTTCTCGACTGGATCGAAGCATGGCTTCCAGGCACTTTCGACTCGCTCCAGGAATCTACTTCCGGTGCTCAACTCATGGGGATTATCCGCCAACTGAAATCCAAGAACGGGAATCTCCAACACAGCGCGTTGCTCCGTCTGAATTCCCGGAAGATGAACGCGTTCCAGTTCAAACAAACAATCGACACTGGCGTACAAGCTGGGTGGATAATGAAGGATAACAAGACGGGTCATTATGTGTTGACCCCGGAAGGCTGGAAAGCATGATCAACTGGGAGAAACTAGCAAGGGAGAGGGGTTACGTTACAATCTCGGCGCAGCCACCTGATAACGAGCCCGTCGAGACTGGCGATCCTGCAGCGATGCTCGTCGCCCTCTACAAAGAACACAACTCCATCGACGGCATCGCTGAAGCACTCACTCTCTCGCGCCACACCGTCCGCGTCGCATTCGAACGGTTCGACGTCCCCGTCAAAACACAAGGAGGTCCGCAGCGACGAAAGTTCACCGTCACCGAAGACATCCTGACCGAATGTGAGGAGAGAGGAATCGCAGCCGTGGCGAAAGACCGCGAGCTCGACTACACCACCGTCTACAAGGCTACTCGTGAGCCTCTGCGAAAGCGCAAACTGCTTCGTGCAGAATCCGAGCTATCCTCATCTGAACTCCTGGACGAGAAAGGAACTCAGAATCATGAGTAGAGTCGATGAAGCCGACTTCAACAAGGATGGCGGGACAAGAGGTGTGCTTGAGTACGTAAAGCTTGTCGGACTGTCTGACCCCGCGCCAGGGGTAATGGGTGAAAGCTTCGCGGAAACCCTTATGAATGCACTCCGCGATGGCGATCGACTTTTTGTTCTCTGGAAACACCCAAACTTCCGCGCCGGTAGCCTCGGGCTTCCCTGGCGAATCGTCGTCGGGATCCGCGTTCAGATGGACGGAAACGAACAGCTCGCTGTCATGAGCCTCCGAGATGCGGACTCGCTCGGGGAGCAACACATCCGTATCGACCTCTCGCGTGAGAGCGATGTTGAATACGTGGCGAACGTCGGCTTTCATCAGTTCCTGGAGCTTAAGTACGATCGAAAGCGCGATCTCTTTCTCCCGGTAGGACTTATAGACAGCCCCGGGATCTTTCCCGCCGTGTCCAGCGTCAAGTGTGATGTTCATTAGGGTCTCACATCCGGAAGGCCGAAGAGCATCTTCAGTGATTCACCGTAATCACCTTGACCGAATGCTTCGGCAGATTTGAGGGCGTGCGATGATGCAACAGTCGGAAATGGTAAGAACTGCTTCCATGCTGAAGTCCTTAGCCGTGCAGCTTGAATACGGGATACCGCATCCTCGTCTCCTGATGCTGCGGCCGACAACGCTGAACCGGCTTGCATCCCGACTTGAGCGAGTGGCCCGCCTGTGTAGACAAGAGGCGCGAAGAAACTCCACCGCCCGAAGTCAACTCCAAACACTTCAGACATCCCGTAGAAGAAAGCCGCGTTCACCCCGGCCCACCTCGCTGCAAACTGGACACGAGACTTCGTAGACCCCCGACGAAGCATATGATTACCGAACCATTCCGTATACCAAGCTGGCCAGGTGCCATACTGACCAAACAAGCGGCCAGCCGTGCTCTGCATGACGTAGGGAACGTTCCCTCGCGAGTACAAAAACTGCGACGCCTTTGCGAAGTCGAGTGCGAGAAGGTGCGACGCAAGCTCATTGTTCCCACTACCCAACGCCTGCTTCACCTGGACGATGAGCTCCCCAGCGTCAACGTCTCGGAACTCCGCTTTACTCTCGACAAGATACTCAGCCCACGATATTTTACGATCAAGGAACTGCTTACCAGCCCGCTCTGCCGCGTTGAACTGGGAATAATACGCCACGACGCGGTTGAAGTCATCTGCCGACTGGTAGAACTGCACCCCCTTATTCATGAAGTCTACGACTTTGCCTGCGCCTTCCGCATAGCCTGCAAGGCGGGGGGATTCGAGGAGTGCTTGCTGGATATTGGACAACGGCTCGAGCATCGCGTTGGTGTTGACGATGTCGCGCTTCTCCATTGCTGCACGTATGTTGGGATCTTTCCTCCACCGGAGACCCATACGGATTCCGAAAGCAGTATCCGTCCCACCCATTACGGGAAACACCGTCTGGAGAGTCTGTAGGTAGTTCCTCGCAGTCATCCCCATGTTAAACGCCATGTTCGCGAAGTAATTCGCACCCGTCAACGTACCAACAACGTCAACAGCCTCATCATGTGCTAACTCCACTCCGAGAACGCGTTTCGTGATATTTCGAATGCCCATTGCCATGCCGTAACCCAGACGGTCCTGGGCATGCACAGCCTCCGCACGGTGCCGGTTGAAGAAGTCAATCATCACCTTAACGCCGTGGTCCGACTCTACGCCAGCGAGTTGCGTAAGGCTCTTATCGATGTCTGTCCATTCCTGTGCGAGGTACTTTTCGTGAGCCAGTGCTCGCCCGTACCTCTTCATAGTTACGGCGAAGTCGTACTCACGTTCATCGAGCCCGAGGTTCTCCCCGAACGACCGAGATTTCCGGGTTATGGGATTTGGCGGTCGCGTGCTGTCATAGGGACGGAGCTCGACGGAGTCCATGTTCATCCGCCTGAAGTGCGGGAGTTCCTTCAACTCCTTCTCCGGATCCATGTCAAGGTCTGTAATGAACTTCCGAAGGACAGAGTCAAGCAACCCCTCAGCCTTCTTCACCGTATCGGGAGCCTGCCCTTGGACTCGCTGATATGCCGCGTTGTCCAAGTATCGAAGCTCGAACAGCTTCCCGACCTGAATGCGTTCATCCCGTGGCAGGAGGCGCGCCATTGCGTGGACTTGATTAAAGAGCGGATGCGTGGCCCGAATCACTTGCGTCCGTCCGTGGTCGATGGATTGCCACCAACGATAGAATGGGATGCCCGTCGCTTGCTGGTACTCCTTGAACAACTCCATCGGGACACGGAAGAAGTCCGTCATACGGAAGGTCCGGGATGAAGAAAGATACTCCTCCTCTGCCGCGCCTGTCAACTCCACTACTGGAGGACGGAGATCACCTCCACCAGCACCTATCGGAGCTAGCGAGTCGAATGGCGTCCGAGGACCGGACCCTCCTTCATCTGGCGCTGACGCAAGGACGTCTCGTATCCCTCTTGGGGCTCCAACGGGCCCGCCGATACCTGCTTTGGCGAGACGCTTTTCAAGAGCAGGGTCGTAGATGGGGTTGGGCGGGTTCTCACTCAACGCCGCAATTATCTCTTTCCGATTGGTCTCGGTATACGTTCGGAATGGACCGTGGGAGTCATACTGGAGACTACCACGTCGGAATAACTCGGGTTGATTCCACTGACGTAGCTGCGCATACAGAAGTGCGTCACTGGGGTTACGGTTTCCGAAAAGAAAGTGCAACCCCGTCCCATGTCCGAACTGATTCAGCTGACTCATCACAGCTTCCTCGCCCTGACTCGGGTCAATCCCCATCTTCCGGAGAGTCTCCTGATGAGCGTTGATCCTCGCCCGCACCGCCCCTTTCTCGTAAACAACGAACTGCTTGAGGTCATGGGCTTTATCGGAGAAGACCCCATCTATCGGCATCGCGTTAAAGGAACCCCCTACGTTTGCCTTCTTCGCGAGCGCCTGGACCGTTCCGTTCAACATCCGACCGTGTTTACTCTGGACAATGGTGGCAGCAGAACCTCCGCCTACTACTTCCGTAATGGAACTTTCCTGAAGCGACGTCTCTCGGAACCTCACCCCGTCTACCACAGCATCTGTCGAACGTTCAGGACCGTCTACTGCCCATGCCTGCAGGAGCTTCTTTTCGATGACGGGACCATACTTCTTGCCGCGTGGTACACGGAGGAGGAATTCCAGAGCCTCCTGCCCCGTGGGGAAGCGGTACTGGCCGCCTTGACCACCGACGATATAGCCTTCAGCATCCGGGGCAATTCGGAACCCACGCTCCCTAGCTGCTTGCGTTAGGGAGTCATAGCTCGCATCCCCGAACTTCAGCTTGGAGAGTTCGTCGAGCGTCCATTCGAACGAGCCGTCGACGGCGTCAAATTGCGCGCCGGAGACCGTTATACGAACGGGAGTAGTCGGATCGGCGCCTTGAGTAAGAAGTACCTGAGCAGCGCGCCGAGCCGTGACCATCTCGAGACTCTTCTCCGCTCCATCCTTCGTAAGTGCGAACGAAGCTGGTCGAATGCTTTCTTCTCCGAACTCCGTAGCTCTCTGTTCCAGGACTCGAGGGATGGAGTCTTCACTGTACTCTCCTGCGTGACCAGGCTTGGCAGCCTTGCGGGGAACGTATCCCGCAGGCATATGCCGTCTGGTAACCGACGTATCAGGCTTCCCAGCGAAGACTTCCCAGAAATCCGCCTCGCTTCTCGGCTTGGTCTTCCACTGTTGACGGTCCGGATCGAAAAATCGTACAGGCGTAGCCGACTGTCGAATGACGTTTCGCTCTCCCGGATCCGTCGGGTGCTGATTCCCCTTGACTCGAGGTAGGTTAGGATTGTAGTCACCTCTACCGCGCTGCAACCCTTGAATCGTATCCCGTGGGCCCACATCTTCGACAGCCCCTCCAATCTTCGGATAACGAATTCCCGACCTCCACTCTCCTGTCATCGAGTCGAAGTTCGCCGTGTTCGGGATGGAGAGCGTGATCCCTTGGCCATGCATGAAGACTCGCGGCATGTGCCCAACGAGATAGTCTTCTTCGTCAATAGCAGTCGCCTCAGGGCTTCTCCAATACTCCGAAGGGCGGTCAAAGTCTTCGGTGATAACTTTTCTACTCTGCAGATCGACAATGCCGTGACGCGTTTCGCCATTGGAGTGAGGCCTCAGCCCGAGAGGGCGTGCAACGTAACCTGGAGACTGGATCTCAGCGAGCGGGAAGAGCTTATCAAGCGATTGCGTTGAAACAACTCCTCGATCATCGCGGACCTTCACAGTCCACTTATTCGCTTCGAACCCCGGCATTCCTGCAGGGATCGGCAACGCTTCCCTCTCACTCACTTGCTTGGCCAGGAGCTGATCCTCTTCAGCCAAGACGTCAGCGGTGGAAGCAATACGAGCGTGATCCTCGTTACGTAGATCGTTCCAAGTGCTACGTACTCTTCGAGCCTGATCACGAACGCCTTGCCTTATCTGTCGAGACTTACCTCGACTGGTTTTCACCTGTCGCATAAGGTCGACGAGCTGATTCGAACCCTCTCTCCTCTGATACCCCGCGACGCCCCAGTCGTTGGTTCGAGCTCCTCTCGCCTGAGCTTCGATCCCTTCCTCGTCGATGCTCTCTATCGGAGGCTGAACACCTTTCGGGTCCGGTCGGACGCGCTTCAAATTACGCGTCTCCATCTCGTTCGTTACACGTGCTCGCACTGCCGCGTAGCCGTTGACGGACTTATCCGCTTCGACGAGCATCTTATCCAACGCTAGGAGACCGCCATCACTCTGTTGCTCGATTTGGTCGAGGTTCTTCTGATAGTGGACAACGCGGCGATTGATCTCCTTCACTCCGGCAGTCGCGATATCTTCCTCATGCGACGTTCGTGCCAGAGCGACAGCAGAACTGATTTCGTCTCCAGGAGCACTCCGCAGCACCGCTCGAGCTTCCGGATAGGAGTCGAAATCATCCCAAGGCTGTTCACTTCCCAGGACTTCGACATTCTTCCCCGAGACCGCATCGCGATAACGCTTTCCCGCGACAGGCCTCTCAGCCCGTGCGGCGAGCGTTCCTTCCGGAGCTGACTTCAGCGGGAGATCTCCATCGGCCCCACGAAAGATGTTATTGAACCTCGTCCAAGCACCGATCCCACCGACCCGTGCTTCGTCGAGCTTCACCTCGAAACCGCGACGCCTGAACTCAAGAGCAGTGTCCCGGAGTTGCCGAGTCTCCACCGCGAACTTCGTCTGCGAGACCTGTCCCGGTTGAGCAGGCCGATCTGCAGGATTGGATTTCACATGAAACGGGAGATACTGCGTTTCACCGTTCACCGGATTCTTCAGCTCGAGACGGCCGTGCACACCGAAGTTCGCATCCTGCGTGAAGAAGAGGGGATCGATCTCGAGCTTCGTTGCGAGCACGTCTGCATACCAGTCACCGGCGGCCCGGTCAGCGTTCAGCTTGAGGATCGTATTGGCAGCAGTATCGTTCTTCGCAAGCTCCCGACTCAGAGCTTGGGCAATTGCGATATCCGATCCAACATTCCCCGACCGAAGCCGATCAATATGCGTCGCGACTGTCTCCGCAGAAAACCCGGTCTCCGCAGCAATCTTCCCTACCGCTTCATCCGCGACCTTCTGCCCGATCTCCTCCCGCCATGCCTTCCGCATGAGGGGGATGCCGATAATCTCGAACGCGCCACCGATCGCAGCGTCTCTCGCCATCCGAGCGAAGCGAGACTCGCCGTTATCGAGATGAGCGAACGCAGAGATCGAGGCCGCCGAAGCCCCTGCCGCAACGGTCGAGCGTGCAACCTTTCCCGTCATCGTCGCCGCAGTTGCTACTCCCGTCGCTCCTCTGAACGCTCCGTAAGTGGCGACATTGATAGGCAGCCCACCAATAAGCTCACCAACGATTTCGGGCGCCAGGACGACCTTATCACGGACGTGGCCATCGATACTTCCTCGGGAGTCAAGCTCCTGAAGAAGGTCGCGACGAGCGCGATCTCCTGCTCGTTGCATGAGCTTCCAGTCGTTGGAGAAGAAGCTCGAGACCGGGTAGAAGAACCCCCGTGAGATCCCGTTCTGCATCGCTGCGACGGAGCTCCTCCAGAGCCTTCCGGTTTCCGGAGTCGTGACCGAAGCCGATGAAGGAATCTCCTTTGTCTGTTTCGAGTGGCCACCTTTGATCACCTCGGCGTTGAAGATATTCCCATCATCATCGGTTAACGCGGCGAGGTGACGGCCGTACTTATCCTGTGTATCCCCCGCTTGTAGCGAGACGGTGACGTTCTTCCCGGTTCCCAGCTTCTTCAGGAAGGCTGACGCCTCTGGTCCGCCAGACTGGACCTTCTTAGTAGGATGAACTGTTTCAGGGGTGTCCAACCCAGCAAGCCTGACTCTTCCGAATCCTTCCAGGTCGAGTGTGTCACCGTCTATGACGTTCGTCACCCGGAAGCGCTTCCCAGGTTTGTCGAACTTCTTTTCGAGGGCAGCGTCGATCTCGTCCAGGATCGTAATCGGACGTCCTGCCGGTTGTTGGGACAGTGGCTTATTCACACCTGACTGTCCCAACGATGCGTTGATATCGTCGAAGATACTCACTTGCGAATCCCTTCAAGGATCTTCTTGATTTCGAGGAGCCTCTCGTCGATGGCCGTGATCACTTCCGGGTTGGTCGCTCTCTCCTTCGTTTGGATAAGCTTCCTCGCCCCGTCCTCGAGGTGACGATGCATGAGGATGCGCACGCCGGGGGTGGTCAGCAACTTCTCATTCAACCACTTCCCGATCTGCGTACCATCCCAGTCCTTCTGCATTCCGAGTAACTCCATCGCTTGTTCCTGAGTGACGTTCCCACCCAGGTTTTGCATAAGCGGACCGGCTGCGTTAACAGGGTTACCTGGCGAAGCCCACACCTCACCGAGGAAACCCATAACGGAGGGACCGACGGCATCTGCGAAGACGCGCCCTCCGAGCGAGGTATCGTCGCTGATCTTGTCTCCAACGGCCTGCCCAGCGAGACTACCTGTACCGAACATCGTCTTCACCCCGGACATGATCGCGTCTCTCCACACAGGCTGCTTCGCGGCCATAGGGTCGAGGCCCATATCCTTCGCGACGATTTCGACAATCTTATCCGAGAGGAGTTCGATCTGATTCCCGAGTTGCTTCTTATTCCCGACGCCTGCTTTCCTCTCGTCGAGCAGCGTCTGAATCGTCTCTCGCCATCCCTTAATGCTCTCCCGAACGTTCTGACTCCTCTTCATCAAAACATCCGTGAACAAGGCTTCCGCCTCATTCCCCATCTTCGTCTGGGCCATCTCGATGAAGCCCTTGTACTGCGTCTCAGCACCCTCCGACAACTTCGTGCCGTACATAACGTGCCCGGCAAGCTGTCCCGCGGTGTCCGAGTTCAGCGTATACCCGCTCTGCTGCATGAGCGAGTTCACAATCTGCATCTTGAAGTGGGCTTCCGACTGAATCCTCCCCTTCACGCCTTCTTGGTAGGTTGCCCAGCCCAGCTGCAGTTGCTGGGCTGCTGTGGTCTTCATCTTCTGATCCAACCCGTTGAGGAGATCGTACTTCCCCTCATACTGAGCCTGGACAACTGCCGCCGCATACTTCTTCGCAGCGCCGGCATCCCCGAAGAGCTGCATCCCTTCCTGCGTCGCACGGACCATCGCGGCGTTCCTCGCTTGCGGTCCGATGTCAAACTTCTGCTGCATGACCCTCTCGGTCATGTCAGGATACTGCTTGGACAAATCCTCCAGGATAAACTGGTCGACGGGTTTGTCCCAGCCGAGGGAACGTTCAAACGGACTATCCGACTTCCGCAATGCATCCCGAAGTTCGGTATCCGACTTCCTCGTCTCGAAGTCAAACGCTCCGATCTTCAGGTTCTGTCTCATCGCCTCCAGCTGGACCTTCCCGGTCTCAACAGCCTGGTCGGCGAGGTCAACGGCCGTAGCGATAGTCGCCTTGTCCCGTTCCTTCTGAGCGAGTTCCTCCGACGTCCATTTGCGGATCGCGTCAGGACGAAGCCGGAACTTCGGCTCCTTCTTCCCGCCTCCATCCTGCGGCCGCTCAGCCTGAGGGATTTCCTCCATCAAGCCGAGGTACGTCAATACGTCCGGAGTCTGCGACTTCGTGAACAACGTCTGCGCGTCAGGCGTGAGCGAGTTATACTTCATCCTCGCATCGAGCTTCGCGTGAACGAGATTAGCGTCGTTCGACTTCTTCTGCTGCGAGAGCTGCATCCCAGCCTGCAACGTCCCCATGAACGACTGGACGAAGGAGGCGACCTTATCTCCTGCCCCATCTTCGTAATACTGCCGTCCTTGTTTATCCGTCTTAAGCCTGGGCATGAGCCAACTCCTTCATGCTCTGCATCAACACACCCATCACGTCGATGAGGTGAATCGTTCTTCCATCACCCACACCGAACTTCTCCTGGAAGTCCTGTGCCATCGGTCCGATATGGCGCACCGGATCTCCCTTATACCGCCACGTGGAGATAGGCAAGTCCTTCACCATCTCCAGGACGTTACCTTCGACGGGCTCGATAGCCTCCTTCGCGTTTCGATCGGACAGCATCGGAGCCCAGTAGGGCATACTCGCCATGAGGCCTCCGCCTATCGCACCGATCGCCGAGGGCCACCCACTCGACCCCTGCTGATATGGTTGTTGTACAGGCGGGAAGTTCGTTGCGTAGCCCATCGCATTCTGGAGCATCGGCGGGCCTTGTGCCTGACGAAGAACCTCGTTATACCACCGCGAGAGGTTTGCCTCCTGCATCCTCGAGGACTCCTGCGCGTAAGCACCGAGGCCAGGAGTAAGCGAAGCCGCGGCACTCGCGAGGCCTGCTCCTCCTTGCATGTATTGACCAGCGCCGCCCATTAGATTGCCGAGATGCTGTCCCTGCAGACCTGCGTTGCCAAGCTGGAGATTCCCGTACGTTCCCATTGCGGAGTTCGCGAGCCCGCCTGCATTCGCAGTAGCGCTCATACTCCGATCAGCACCCTGACCCCACAAACTCATCAGGGACGAGAGCGAATCCTGAATCCCAGAACCCGCCTGTATCGCTTGGCCGCTGGATCCGAGGTTAAGCTGCCCAACCGAGGATAGGAGTTGCGAGAGAGCACTCTGCTCCGTACCGCCCGCAGAAAGCCTACGATTCTGCGCCTGCGTATCCAACCCCGCCGCCAGTTCTGACTGTTGTTTGATGATGTCTGCAATACCGCGACTGGCACCACGACCAAGGGCATCTGAAATATCAGAACCAGCACCCAGACCCATCGCTCCGTATTGCTCACGGATCTGGGCAAGGGTATCTTCCAACGTCTGCATGCCCGACGTCTTAATCGCATCCAGCTGCGGATTGATGTCATTGCGACCACCTGTGAGAGCGAGCTGACGGAGGGTATCCATCCCCATCCCGCCCTGAGCCCCAGCGAGGAGAGGATTGTTAACCGCGGACGGGTTCATGGACGCAGCATTCAACGCCTGCATTCCTTGTCCACCCATCATCTGATTAGCGTAGCCTTGATTCCAACCACCTCCCTGCGCTAGGCCCATCAACTGCGACATCGCGTTCTGCGATCCGTTGACATACGGCGACAGCATGGAGTAGTCAGCCTGAGGAGCTTGAGCCCTCATCAACTGATCCATATACCCAAGGCCTCGATTCGTCGCACCCTGCGAGGCGTTGAGGGAGTTGTACATCGTGTTGTTGAAGGTGCCCCACGATGGATCCATCGACAACGTGAGGTCTTCACGTCCGAAGATAGGATCGTAGCGACCCCCCGGATTCTTCAACGCGTCGAGCATATACCCTTGCAGGTATTGCCGGAGAGGTCCTAGGTCAGGAGGGATGTTCCCAGATTGGTAATTCGGCGAAGTATTACGTACTCCTCCGTTAGTATAACCTCCGCCGTCTGGAGGAACATACCCTGGAGGAATAGGCCTACCATCTTCCGAGTACTCTTGATCCTGATCTCTTGGAACTGCCACACCTGACGAACTCGCTTGTCTCGCAGACACCCCATTCAACGCGGTCCCCTGAAACATGTTCGCCCAGCCTGCGGGCATGTTCGCGGCGACGGAAGGCTGTTGATCGCCTTGTAACTTCTGCCGTGCTATCCGCATGTCATGCACGGGTTGCATCCGTGCAGCCATCGGATTCGCCGACATCATTCCTACACCAAAGAAGTCTTCGGTCTTGGGAGCAGCGAACATTCTAATTCCTCACGGAGCATGCCGAGGACCCAGAGATCGGTCGGCGGTTGAGAAGGCCACATTCTCCGTAACGTGCCTTCCATGACGAACCCGATGTCTCGATAGAACGACTTCAACGGGACATTACTCACCGGGACGGAAACGCTGATCTTCATCAGCTCGAACTTCTCAAACGCCTCCGCCATGATCATCTTCACGACTTCCTTACGATTCCGGTGAAGCTTCTGATCCCAGAATACTACGTCGAGGTAACCGTAATATCCCGGAATAATCCCTGAGAGGTAGACTAGGCCAACCTCCCCCGTCTGCACGAACCACGCGTTCTTCGCGATGAGCGTCGCTGCGAAGGCCTCCACCGATGTTCTCGGCAGCTTCAACTTCGCATACTGCTCCACCAACTGCATCGCGTGTTCCGGCGTCTCAAGCACCAACGGCTTGAGGTCATCCGGCCGTAGCTGTGTCACGCCGTCACGGGTGGAGCTAAGACGAATATCTTTAACGATTGTGCGTTCGTGCTGACCGTGATGTAGATTGTTGACGTTGTCCATGCTGTTGCACCTTTGTTAACGACGCCCGTTACCGGTGGGATCATCAGAATAAACCCTACCGGTACCACTCCTAACGTATGACTAACCGCTGTCTCCGTTCCTCCAACTGCGTGGGAGGTGAACTCAATCCACTGGCCCGATATATTGTCGGTGTCGGTGCCATTTCCAAACGTGATCTGGCCGTTGAGCCACTGAGCCCAGGTGTCCAATAACTTGCCAACGTCGGCCGTGACACGGGTCGCCCATTGCTGCCATGATGGAAACTTCTCAGGAGAAAACGGATTGAACGATACATTAAACTTCACGTCTGGATCGGCTCCCGCAACTCCAACACGGGATTGAACTCGATGATCTGAAAAGACTCATCGGAAGTATTATTCACGAACTTGAAACGAACACGATCCCCTGTCACCTGGTAGTCGTCAAAGATGGCATCGATATTGCCTCCTGGAGTACCAGTCGTATTCAGCGAGAGCGAGTACGGCCCAACCCATGAGCCTCCACCGTTAGTGGAGAAGTAAAGCTGCACAGTGCAGTTAGCACCGGTATCCTTATATTTTATCCCGAGAGACTTCAGCGTAATCCTACTCGGAGGAACTTCCGTCGTTATATCATCGGACTCCAAGTCACGCGAAGTCCAATAACAGTTAATCGCAGCTCCATTATCCCCAGAGTACTGCTGTCCCCAACGATAAACCTTCCCATCCGTATGCCCGGTAATCAGCATCGGGTACGCGGACGCTAGGAGTCTTGAATCATACTCCCAATTCTGAGCGTCGATCGTCCCGACAAGATCGTCGATAGTCGTAGTGTCATCATTCCTACAAAGCGTGGCGCAAGTCGGGCCAGAAATGGACCATGGATACCAGATGTCCCTTCCGTAGTTATACACCCACACTGCATTCGGGGTTGTCGCACCTCCCTGACATGCGAAAAGAAGATACTCCTTCGTGTCGCTCATCACCTCAGAGAAATTCGCCCGGATCGCTGACGGCGTCACCTGATTGAAAATGTAATCCCGGATGGGCAACGCGACACCCCTCTCCTGAACGCCATTCCAATTATAGATATCATCATTCCCCATGAAGATATGGCCGGTGCTACCCGGCAACGGCTTCAAGGTTCTTTCGGCATAAAGCCCAACACCCTCCGTCTTGACCCGAAGTGTATACGGAGCAAGGACCTGCCCTGTTCTCTCGGCCATGTGAATCGACCGCTCCGTATACGCGATCATCCCTTCCCCAAGCTTCCTGATCCCCCGTAGTTGATACGGGTACTCAGTCTGATCGGAGAACCCCGATCCCGCCCCCGTCCAATCGGTGTGGTCACTAGCGACTGGTCTACGGATGCGGAAGGGCTTAGTAACACCAGTCTCAACGGTGTACGCGGCGAATAATCGGTCTGCGAAACGAGTGAGATATCGGGTGATAGGGGCATTGGCATTCAGGACTGCGTAAGTCGTTGCCACCGTAGAGATATCATGCCGTAGAATCTTATCCACGCCTTGACAGAAGACGATGGAGTTCTGAGAGGTCTCGAACGTAAACCACTGCGTATCTCCCCCAGCCATCGCAGGACCAGTCAGCGCAGCCCAGAGGTTCAACGCGAAGTCGTACTTCGACACTCCCGCAGCCGTACACGCGATCAGATGAGTGTTATACTCATCATCCTGCGTGGCGTAGATTCCCATGATTTGCCCGCCGAGAGAAGACATCCCTGTCGGGAAGACGGAGTACCCTGGTCGCTTACAGAGTCTTCCCTCGTAAACGAAACAGTTCAGCATATCCGGAGAAGAGTTAGGTGGAAACTCTCCCTCCTCCGTATAACGCCACATACCTCCGGTAGGTTGTATCGGCACAGCTCTTGTCTGCGGATACATCACCTGACGACTGCGGCGTTTGGTGTCCATTATGGCTGAGCGATGACAGTTTTGAGGATGGCGTAGAGCACCGCGAGAATGATTGGTCCACCGATAAAGACAATCACAGAACGGATCTCTTTAATCCGTTCCGTGATATACTCCATCTGCACTCCCGTAGCCATCTCCCGCTTGATCTCCGCTACGTCGTCTTTCATATACCTATACTCCAGCTCGACGAGATTCAGGCGGTTCGAGAGCGTCCCAATATCTCCAGAGATATCGTGCAGACGCTTTCGAATCGCGCTGATCCCTTCCGAGTTAGAATCTTCCACCATCATCCACTCCTCAGGGGGGAAGTACTTACGCCACTTCTTCCGTTGACGCCCCGTCAAGGGCATCGTACAGGTCGGCAACGTCGTCGCATCCCGACGTTAACCATTCGACGCAGTCGACGTATGTCGTCAGCATCTTGTACTCGTCCGCGGTGAGAACGAGCTTCGCGGATTCGCCCTTGAGCTTCCTCGGCGGCTCCTTCGGATCCTTCTCTCGCGCTTCCTTGTTGTCGTCGCTGATCTCGTGCAGCTTCGCCTTGATCCGACGCTCAGTCCGGGCCACCGAACCGGGCGAACCAAGATCCTTCTTCTTGTTTCCTGCCGCGTTGCCGCCACCGATGAACGCCGCGTACAGGTTGTTGAAAACGTCCACCTTCGGAATTGTGATGACTTTCGTGACCATGTTTTTGATACTCCTGAACTGCGTGACTGAGCTCATAGCACTACCCCGTGAAGTTCATTTCGACCGCGCCTGGTCCACCTACGCTTCCTGTCCCACCGTTAGGTCCAGGAGAGTTACTACTCCAACCGCCTCCGCCGCCCCAACCTGCTGCGATGCCAGCACACGAGACGCTAGCACCATCACCGCCCTGGTCACCTTGACCGGGAGTCGCTCCGTGGTCAGCGGTGCCGTTAGTCATGCCGCCACCATTACCCCCGCCACCGAGTTCGATAGAGCCAGCGGCACCGCCTCCGCCACCTCCACCGGTACCTCCGTTTGTAGTACCCGGCTGGCCTCCAGGCGCAATAGATTCTCCTACACCCCCTATACCGCCATCTCCGCCAGCCCTGCCCGTACCTGTCCCGACTGCACCACCGGACGAACCAGAAGCGCCGTTCATCTCGATGATTTTTGCGCCTCCTTGAATTCCGATAAAGGCAGAAAGGGCTGACCCAGGAGCAGGAACGCGTATCTCGTAAGTAACGTTCGGAATGAAGGTATACGAGGCAGTGCCGTCTGCACCACCACCACCGCCGACTGCTCCATCAGGAGAAACGAAGTTCACGTGTGACCCGTTTTGACCCTGATATCCTGCACCGACTGCTTCAAGATCAAATGCGCACGTCCGGTTCACCGTGAACGTATACGTCCCGACCGTCGCGAAAGGCACGTTCGGACTCGACAACAACGCTTGCGAGCCAGACGTCGTACCCGTCCACGTGATAATCGGAGCAGGCAAGCCTGTAGGTTTCATCCCCAGCATTACGGGGTCCAGTTCTGTCCGACAGTCGACCCGAACCAGGTCGTCCCGCCGTTAACCGTGTGGAAGTAGAAGACGTCCAACCTACCACTTGTCGTCGTACGAGTAGGAGCAGTACCTCCCGCCCACTTCACCGTATTCGCGAACCAGTCCCAAGTCTGCGCTGAACCATTCGCCAACACACGAAGCACAAATGACGCGAACTTCCCACTCGCAGGGATGTTCGAAATCGTCATCGTCGTGATAGTATTGTCCAACGTAAACGTGAACGACGACCCTAGAGCCATGTTCACGGTAAGCGTCGCACCTGAGATCGAGATGGCAGTGTCTTCTTCGTCGTATCCTACGAAAGACTGAGTCGACGTCCAGGCGTTCGCAGAACCGAGTAGACCAACCCCCGTAAGACTCACTCCCGAGAGGTTCGCGAAGTACGTCGACGAGATCGCAGTGATCTTTCCGGTAGAATCGACGAGACTGACATTCCCCGACCCGATCGTCAACCCGCCTGCAATATCAACAGCACCATTCAACGCGGACGTCCCGGCGACCGTAAGATTCCCGGAGAGCGTCATATCGGTAGTAGTGATACCACCGGACACCGACGCATTGAACGTAACTGCCCCATTAAACGTCGACGCTCCCGTAACAGTGAACGTTCCACCGACCGCAACGTTCCCCGTCGTGGTCATCGTCGCGATTTGGAGATCAACGAAGTACCCTGTTGCCCACCGCGCAGCTCCGCTTCCGAAGTTCCGTGCGTTATCCGTTGTCGGGACAACATTCCCCGCAAAGGTGGTGGCACCGAACGCACCAGTGACCGCGGTCAGCAGACCTGCCTTGGTCAAGGAACCCTTGGAAGAGGCTCCCACCTGGAAGTCGAACAGCTTAGACGTTGCGTCAGACGCGGTGTCCGTGATGTTCACCTTAATTGCGGTCGGTGCTCCCGTCGTATTCCACGTCTGTGCGAGGTCGAACATATTCGAAGCGTTCGATCCCGTCAGGCTATTCGCCGCGGAGATGGAGATCAGTGATGTGTTATCCGCTGCCCGGAAAGGGAGTGTCATCGGATAACCGTCGTACGTCTGATCATCGTTCCACTTGAAGCAGACGGACATCCTCTCGTCGACATCCAGCTTCATCGTTCGCATGTGGTTATCAATCGACGAAGCGAACTCCGAGCCGAGAGGCGTCGAATTGTTCCAGGCGTTTGTATGCGCCATTACTTGAATTCCTTCTTCACGTCGAAACCGATGACGTAACCGAACTTATCCACCGGTACGAGAGGCTTGTCTTCCCAATAAGCCTTCGCGTAAGCACTAACCCCCCAGAGATTCTTCGCGGTACGATCGTACGAAATCCCGCCTTCAGCCCGGACGCCATCACCCTCCTTAACGAGAGTAGCCCCCACTCTAAACGAGTGAGGAACCACCATCGCCTTGGCTTGTTCTGAGAGCGTCTTGTCGCTCATAGAGTCGGCGCCTTGAACGTACCGGAGCTAGTATCCGTGACCATCGCGGCGATCTTCGCGTCGGCCTTCTGTTCAGCCCTTATCTCCACCTTGGCCTTCTCTTCTTCGACGCGCTCACCAGCCCGTTTCTTGGTCATCATACCGGTGCCGGTAATGGCGGTCACGATGCCGACCACACCCATCTGCATGGCGGCCAACTTCGCAGAGTCCCAGTGAACCCATTCAAGGATGACGAGCATCGGCAGTATCGAACCAATGACAGCACCGACTGTGACGACATGGGAGGCCGTCCAGCGCGCGAAGGCGCTGGAGACATCGATAATGGTCTTCGCGGATTCGGTCATCAGCCGATACTCTGCGGACGACCCGCGAAGACGTACCAGACCGCGACGGCCGCACACGCCACGAGGATCAACGTGTCCCACGCGCCACTCAGCGGCAGTTCGAGGATCGACGCGAACGCGGGAATCGCCAGCCGCAAGCCAACGAAGAGCAACGCCGCGAGAATGAGTCGGACGAAGACAGCGGGGATCATGGTGTTCTCTTTTCTATTCAACCGGAATGCCGAGCGCGGTCACCTAGATGGCGCCATCGGCGTCCATCGTGCCGCTTCAAATGTGAGGAACTCGCCATCTTGAAGTTCGATTAGTTCGCCTGCAACTGCAACGCGCAGTAACCCACCATGATTAAAGAACTTGTTGCCAAGAGCCATCTTGAAGCGCGTGACGGTCGCCGGATCGTCAGGCTTCCATTCCATATGCACGCGAAGCGGATACGGCCCTGTGATTTTCTTTAGCTCGTTGATTTCGCGCTGTAGTTCATCGACTTTCTGAATGAGTGATTGAATCGGCTCTGATCGCGTCGGCGCTATCCGAGGCTGCTGTAATTGGACGAGATGACCGTTATAGCGCGTGCTCAGACCATCCGCGTTATAGCAAGCGCCTTGCTCGCTACACAGCTTGCCGGACTCAACGAGCTGACCGCCCTTGCTGATTGCGTCGTAGTCGCGGGCCGTCTGCCGCTCACCGTAGCCAGTAATCGGTATGGCCGCGAGAGCGATGCCACCACACCATTTTGAGTCACCACTGCAACGGCAACGCTCATCCTGTTCACCGCCAGCCAGCAACCGCGAATGCAGGCACTCGTCTGCGACGATAGCCGCAACGTAGACATAGTCGCTGCTGGGCTCTTTGGTTGCCTGTCCGGCAAATACGGTGACGGTGACGACACCAGCCAACAGCGTGCCGATAGTAATTGGTCTCATTCGTGTTCTCCTGTTACGGTCACTACCGGAATACCGAGCGACTCGCACCATTCGGCTCGATGTTTCGCGATCGACTCCTCGACGGTCTTGCAGTTGCCGACGAGGAAGTCGTAGGTAACGCGTTGCTGCCAAACTCCTGAGTCGTCGTCGAGGCCGTTCCGCTTAGCACGTCGATAGTCCGCCGCGAGTTGACGTGAGATCTTGCGGCCACCTTCATCCCCGCCGAGGGCTTCATAACTCGGAAACACCGGCCCCGGCCCTTCGCCGTTACCACGTCCGTTGTCGGGGTGAGGCAGTACCACCACATCATCCGTCAACGGAGGATTGTTATTCCTCCACAAGTGATCCGGAACTGCCTCCCACGCCGGCGACGCGATGATCTGAGGCCCGTCATCCGGACTGAATGACCAATTCGGCTCGCCCCTTCGACGGTAAATCGGCCGGTCGTGCTCGTTCGCCGATCCGATCGTATCGTACTGCTTTCCGTCGCACCAGATGGCGTCGTGTGACACACCTGAGCAAGGGTACTCCTTGCCGTCGAGCCCGGTCACAGTACGTTGTGCGAACTCCGGCGGGACGTACTGTCCTTCACCAGGACTCTTGCACATCAGGTGTGCGTCGTATCCTAGGTGCCGGAGCTTCTCGACGAGGAGCACCGTATGCCGGTAGCACGTGTGGCCGAGGTTTGTCGGCAACAGCTCTGGATGCTCCTCACTTACTTTCCGAACTATGCTAAGCATTACCTTCTCCTTCTATCATCGGCCACGAAGCCGTTGAGATAATCATTCATTCTCGCCTTCGCCGTCGGGAGATGCATATCCGCGGCGTAAGCCTTTGCCTCACGTGCGGAGAGTTCCGCTTTGTCGTACTCCCTGAGGAAGTTCAACGCATTCTCCGTGGAGTAGAGTTCGAGGATGACGTCGTAAATCTTATTGAGCTCCGACGACGCTGACGACCACTCCGAAGGCTGCCTCTTATACCACAATCGAATAGTCAAATTCGTCGCTGGCTTCGTGTCGAAGTAGAACTTATTCCCCCACCAATAACACCTCGCAGGAGTCCCCGTCGACTTGGTGAGAACGTTCTCGATACGCTCCTTATCACCAGGACGGATGATCCTGCCCGTCGTCGCATCCTTCACGAGTTCCGGCCACCAGATGTCAGTATTCACCGTAGGCGTAAAAGTATCCGTCGTCGCGAGCAGGGTCTCATCCCCAATTTTCTGCAACTCCGGATGTTCATACTCATTCGCACAACGGAGAAGGGCGTCGTTAATCCACTGTCCCCTCAACGTCGCGGTCACGTCACCACGATTCCCAACCCGCAGGAGCAGGTTCGCGTCGATATCCGTAAACGTCCTTCTCGCCACTACAGATCCTCGTCTATGTTAGGAAGGGGCTCAGGATTCCGTTCGTAATTCACTTCCAGGTCCCGACGATACGCGTCAGCGCCAGGTTCTTCCCAGCACTTCTTCGTTCCAGACCCCAAACAACGAACTCTCCCATTCTGCATCATCACCTTCGAGCGAGGATAATGCGTGCCACACATATCGCATGTGTACCACTCCTCACCCACCCGGCGGTTCGCAGACTGGGAATCGCTCACTTGAACCCAATGAGAAGATACGGCGATCCTGCGGCCGGTGCTGTCGTCCAGACGATCCCGTCAACCCACTTCGGCTCCATCCCCCGAAGCACGTCGATCACCTGAGTCGCAGCTTCGACGACCCCTTCACCGATGATATTTCCATCGGTGTCGCTGACCTTGTACGCTTGACCGATCGTTCCGGCTGCCACGACAAGATCCATCTTCGTAAGCAAGAACCTCCCCGTAATAGCGTCGGCTCCGGCCGTCATTCTGATATGACGGGAATCTCTCGTAACTGCCATCTAATTCTCCGGTGAGACACTCGGTCCCTGAATGGGTAAGCGAATCGGGTTGAATGGTGGTGGCGAAGGGGGCGTAAGCAACGAACGCTCAGGCATCTCCTCGTACACCATCAACACAACTTCACGATTCTTCAACACCTCAAAACGGCACATCTGACCTTCAACGTATGCAATCGTGGTCAACATATCACTCCCCTAACTAAGGTGGAAAGGCGAGGTGGACTGTCTCGCCTCTCCATCCCTTCCGCCAGGAGTTAGACGAATTCCCTCCTGACATGCGGCCGCTACGGTGCGAACCGCACTACGGAATGATGCCGAAGAGTTCGATGAGGAACTTTCCTCCGGTGTATGTGCCAGGAACGCCGGCAGCGCCGCCGACGATGTAGAGGTAGTCGTTTGCCGGAGGAACGCCAGTCAAGCCCTTGACCATCCCGTTCGTCCACGCTGCGGCTGCAGTGACAAGAGCGGTCTCTACCAAGGCAGCGATGCCTCCATCCTGCGCACCGGTACTGACCGTTGCGGAATAGAGATCGATATCCGTCACCGCAGCCGCAGGCAGTTCGAGGCAAGTCATCTGCCCACCGAAGATCACGCCATTGATCGCGGAGGTAATCTGCCCGAAATGCGCGCTTGTCGCACCGGCTGGATTGCCGATGATATCGAGGTCAGTCGTCGAAGCGGCCAGACCGGTCAAATCCACGACGATACGCGTGATCGCGAGGTTTCCTTCCCGCGATACCTTCGCGTTGTACGTCTCGGCGGCTGAAACTCCCGCACCCGCCGTCAACGAAGCGGCTTGATTGACTACGGAGCCTCCCGTATTGAAGTTGAAACCCGCCGCTTCAACAGTGGCCGCCTCCGCGATACGGAGTTGACCATTCGTATCGGTCCAGGCGTACCAATGGTACCCTGCCGAATCCTGGAAGAAGTGCATACTCGGTCGAGCAAGGCCTCTTTCACCAGCCCATCCTGTCGCACCAGACAACGGTCGAGTCGTTCTGCTTGACATGTGTACTCCGTATATACTACGTCGCTGCGTAGTGTCTTATCCGCGTCAGGATATCAGCCAGCGAGCTCCTGAAACAACGATAATCCAACCAAACCTACGTCGATAAACTCTTGCACCGTGACGCTTATTCCGGAGAAACGCTGGCCGTTCCCCTCCACCAACGGGAGGATCTGATCCTTCACCGAAGTAACGATTTCCGTAATGCCTCTTTCCGAAGTAGCGTCCCCCGAACATTACGGCGTCCGTGTGATTGCGGAACGATTGCCCTCGGCCGAGCCAGTCGCGGTGAGAACATTCGCGCTGTCTGCAAGGTTCCGAACGACAATCGAACCCGTATCAAGCCCCGACATCACTCCGAGAAGTACCGCAGACATCATCTTCGTGAGTTCGTCGAAGGTATGCGATCCATACGCAGCGGAGAACGCACGTGCGAAAATCGCATCACGTATGACGTTCGTCTGTGCGGCCGTGAGAACAACGCCTGTCGACGTGAGAAGAGTAGAAATATCGCTAAGTTCGTTATCGACGAAGTTATCAACCGCGTTGATCAAAGCGGCAAGATCGCCAGCAGTTTGGAGTGTTCCTCCTACCCGAAGCGTATCCGCTTTGATATTCCCGTCAGCGGTGAGCGCGGCAGGCAACCGCGTTTGGATGTCGTTAGTATCCGCAATAACATCACCCGCAGTCTGGACTGTCCCAGACACGTGTGACGTATTCACTTCCGGACGTCCCCCAGCGAACGCTCCATTACTCCCACCGAATTGTGCAACGTTAACGGGGGCGTTTGCGATGTATCCAAGAGCTGACGCTCCAAACAAGGCGTCATACACCGCTTCTTCCAAAACCACATAAGACCCGAACACTTGAAGAGCACCGGCAACCTTCACCGAATACTTCAACTCCCCAACTGTCGCAGAGTCAGTAGCATCCCACGTCACGGCATACATACCGTTAACGTCGTGAGTACCCCCACCGGAGTTCTTGCTAGCACTGGCGGCGCCATTCTTCGACACCTTAATGTCGGTATTGGCGACAGTCAGCGCAGTCTCCGCGGTCTTGAAATCCGTATCATCAACAAACGGGCCAATCCATCGTACCTGCCCCGCAGTTGACTGTTTAAGAAAACCGTCCATTTACCTTCTCATCATCTGGTAGTAGTGGTGAGGAAAAGCTGAAGCACCACCCGCTGCAAAGTTGAACGGGCCAACTTCCCATGTTCCGGTACGAGTAGCCCCTGCAATATCCACAGTAAACGTACCTGACAAATCCGTGCCTATGTTGATCAACTCAGATGAAGCCCCGATCGTGAAGTCCTCCGAACCAGCAGTGATGTTTGTGAAGTACCCGCCCGCACTCGTCGAGTAGGCGCACGTTGTTTGGCTGTCGGACCCATCTTCATTACGGCAAGTCGTGTACGAACCAGAAGCGCTGTTCCGCGAGAAGTCCGCCGTCGTAGTACCGCCTGCGTAGCAATTGGTCGCGTTCAAGACGTTCGACGACGATCCACTACGGAACCCATAAGTACCGCCAGCCGCGAGGCAGTTGTGGAAGGTCCCGTTCGCCGCTCCGCCACCAGCGAAGGTTAGGATGAAATTCGGCCCGCCTGCACCGTAGGCGAGGCAGTTGCGATACGTGACGATACTACCCCACTGCTGGACACAGACGCGATTGGAGGCGGTTCCAGAGTGCGTAGCGATGACACGGTCGAACAGGCATCCGTCGCTGCCATCCGAGGCCACTCCGGTGTTGACAAGAATGGTATTGTCAGTGTTCGCGTGCGTGTTTTTGACTTGCAAGCCGGTGAGGCGCGTGTAAGCCTCGTTAATCGTGAGCACTGTACCGAAGTTTACGGCGACTTGAAGATGATACTTCCCGGTGGTGTAGAGACCTGCATGCCGGTAGGCAGCGTCCACTTCGACATGGATGTAATCGCTGCTCGTCGTTGTCCACCCGGTGAGCGTAACCGCCGTGGCATCGACTTTGGTGGCCCCATTCGCCTTGCAGGTGACGGTATGTACACCTGTGCCTGTGAGGTCGGCCTGCGATGCCGCCTCCCACGCATTCAGAGATACAAAGGCACGATTCGCTCCTGAGAGCGCATCTGTTGTGCCATCACCACCGGCCGACGAATTGGGGTCAACAAACATGATTTATGGAGTCGTGCCTTCGGTCGCGCCCGTCTCTTTGTTGCGAAGAAAGTTCCGCACCTGTGCCCACGTCACCGACACGTAGCGGTTGTCACGAATCTGATTGCGGATCGAGTTGGGGAGTGTTGCTGCATCGACTTCTAACAGATGCCGTCGCCGCCGGACGAGTCGAGAACGGATCGCACCATCGAGATCAAAGAAATCCTCCACCTGAGGAGATATTAATCTATCAAGCTGAGCCTTGGTGACGTCGGTCACGCGGACCAGAATGAACGGTGGCATGATCGGGTTCCGCACGAGATCACCATCGTGCTTGACGTCGTCGAATACCTCGACAACGTCACCACGCTTGTAACACCCCCGCAGGTCCTTTTCCAGGTCGGCGTGAGTGTTGTTACGTCCCATAATCAAGAGCAGAGCCATCGCGGCCTTAGTCCTCAGGAGATACAGGGGGTACGCCGACGATGCGAAGATTGACAGGCGTGCCGGGCACTGCGCTCATCGTGAACGTAAGCAGCGAGGACCACAGACCCTCAACCCGGCTTCCTGTCGTGAGCACGTTCACCATACGCACCCGCGCCGTATGCTGCGTCGGCGTGATAGCTGGGATCGGAGAACGGCACGTGAAAGGGCTCGCAGCACCAGTGCAACTATGCGCAAGAGCCGCAGCCTGTAACGTCGCATCCAACTCCAGCTCATGTCGATACCCCTGAGCGGTGGCGAGGTCAGGCGCGGGTACTTGATACTCGAAATTGTCGGTCGGGGCCACCTGAGGCTGTTCCTCGAAGTCCGGCGAGACGACAAACATGTCAGACGTATGCGGATCGGGTGGGACGTAGTAACCGATCCCAGTCGCGGCGAACTCGTAAACGCCATCAGGCAGACCGGCGACTCTCTCACGCACATCCACCGAGCAATCAGCCCAGCGCGCTACGCGCGGATTGACTTCGCGATCGGCTTGAAGCGAAGCAACGGTCACGGGTAAACCGCACGAGGCCGGCGTCACGTACATCGGCTCGATGTAACCAGCACTGCCCGAGAGAAGAACGAACCACAAGATCATCATCATTTCCATTGACCTAGTCTCCTGAAGTGAAAAAGGCTCTACTTATCCAACACAGCCTCAATGAGGAAGTTGATCTTCCGATCCGGGAGAAGAGGAAACTCCTTCTTGAGAAGATCGAACGCACGTCGCCTTCGAAAGTTGCCTCTGTACTGCCCGTAAAGCACGTCCATCTCTTTCACGATGGCGCTCGCCCTGACAAAACTGATATCGACAGCAGGAGGAAGATCGGGCTGCGGAACGGCTGGCGGATCGAGCTTATCCGCGAGGCGTCGAAACCACTGTGCCAATTGCTGTTTCATGAAATGGCCGTCACAATCCCGTTGACGACAGTGATCGAAGCAACCGCGGCAGGCCCAAACGAAACACCCGCTGCACCGCTCACGCTGTACCCCAACGCGTCGACCGTCGCATACGCGGACTGCGCACGAGTACGAACCTTCAAAATCGCGTCCGTAGCAAAGTCAAACCCCGCACCAGCAGTACCCGCTGTGTTCGTCAAGTTCAACTGCCCATCTGCAGGAGAGGACATTACCGAGCGTCCCGTCCAATTATGGACAGATGAAGCTCCAGCAGATACAGACCCTGTAAACGTAGCCCCCGCGGCGAGGACATCCGCAAATGCGGAGTCGTTGCCTAGCCGGAACTGGAACGTCGCAGAGGCACGTTTAATCAGGACTTCTGAGGAAGTGATCCCCCCAAACGCGAGCGTATCACCGGAAGCCAGCAGCAATACGTTAGCACCACCGCGCCCAAGCGAAACGTCATCCCCGAATTGAAGGTTGTATCCTGTGGACAGCTTAATCCGCGTGGTGTCATAATCCCAACGAAGAGTTCCTCCGGCAGAAAACCCTTCATTATTCGCACCGGCACGGAAAGCACCCGTATCCGTATCAAGCAGGTACGTCCTCGAGGGGTATGCAGCAGTACCGTCAGGACCTTCCCTGAACGCTAACGCGCTCCCACCTGTATTGAAATTAAACCCTGCAACTTCCGTCGTTGCAAACGCGGCCGTCCGAAGAAAGCCACTCGTATCGAACCAAATCGTCCAATCAACGGCAGCCGTATCCGCAAGCGCATGCCTTCCTGGCATACGGCCCGGCTCACCCTTCCATCCCGTTGATCCGCTTCCTGGTCTCATTACGACTCCCTACAGAAAGGTGAGTGGAGGGCTCATCACCCTCCACCCAAACCCGACTAGCCGCCTGAGCTGCCGTACACGCCGCGCCACTCGGTGAAGCCCTTGCCATAGCGTGCGTAGATCTTGAAGAGCGCATCGCCCGTCAAGAAGTCGTCGGCCTCACCCGTCTCCGGCTTCACGCGCCAGAAGAAGTTGAGGTCGTGCTTGTTGGAGAGAACGAACCACGAGTCCGCGTCGGTGAGATACCGCACGAGCATGTAGTCCATCGTACCGTCGCTGCGAAGAACGTTGATCTCGTTGTTCGCGGTGTACGGCTTGTACTCGCTCATCAGGATTTCCTTCGCTGCCCACTCGAAGGAAGGATCGATGATGAGAAGTGACGGGGTCATCACGATCGGACGACCGCGATCGTCGAACATCGTCTTGAAATGATCGAGCGCGGCCTGATACGCCGATGCACTGAAGTCCACGTCAGTGGTCGGACGATTCCCAGCCGTTGCTCCGCCGTCAAGACGGGTGTGCGCGGTGTGACAGAGAGCGAGCGCATCCGACCCCACGAAGCTTGAACTGAACGCGTTGTTCAGAATGCTCCAGGCATCCACCTCGATCTTGTAAGACGCGGCGCGTCCGAGCTCTGCCGCCATCTTGTCCATGATCTGGTAGAGGTCGTCATCCCACATCTCACGCGTGATCCGGAAGCCGAGGCCGTACGATGCCGGCGTATACCGAACGCCTGCGCCCATGATGGGCACGTCGAACGAAATCGGATCGCCTTCCGGCTTGCTGACCATCGAACCGAGGCCGGCGACTTTCGTGTCGTCCTCGTACGCACGCTTCGTCTCGTGCCTGTGAAACACACCCTGCCACTGATTCGGCTGCTCGTCGATTTCGTTGAACAGCACGCGCCAGAGGCCAGGAGCGAGGAGTGCGGAGAATCCGCCTGTCGATACTCTTGACATTAGGTCACCGCCGTCCAGTTGCAGTAAGGCGCCGCGATCGTGAAGAGTACCGGAGGCATGACGTCAGCCACGGCAGGAGCGATGCCGTCGACGACTTGATCCCAGAAGTCCCAGATCGTAACGCGCTTGTTGCTTGTTTCCGTTTTGTCGACGTACCACTTACCGGTCGCCGCATTCTTCGCGACTCCATACGAGAGCCCGCGGTCAGTTGCGGCGTTCGTGCCTGCACCTTCCGAAGCGCTCGTATCGAGATACCCTTTGAACAGGGTTGAGGGATGCGCCAGAATGAAATTCTGACGGTACAAGCCCGCGGTTCCGTTCCGGCCATCGCGAGTCGCAAGACCCGTGATCAGCGCTGGATCGGCACCACACTCCGCGACGTATCCCGAGGCAAACACGCAAAGCGCTCCAGCCTTGAAGGTCTGGGACGCTCCCTCGGGTAATTCCATCGACGGGGTGGTAGTGCCGGTCATGGAACGAACCGCAGACATTGCGATCCTACCGTGAGTCACTATCTACCTCGTTGTTCGTTGATGTTGCCGTCGTCCGAATCGAGGAACACGTGGCTGGTCCTGATCGATGAGGGCTTGTACCCTCGATCTTTCAAGGCCTTCTTCGTGTTCTCGTTGGCCTGTTGCACCATCGTATCGAGAGAAGTTCCCTGCCTTTCGGCCATTGCACGCCTGGGTTTTTCGACCCTTTCTTCGTACGTGTCCTTCTGGATGCGCATCAAGATGACATCTCCCCGGGTAACGGTTGTTCCCCCTCCCGGATTTGCGGTTTCCTGACCGATCGCTTTCGCGACTTCGATCGGAATCTCTGCTGGCTGCGTGCGATCGACTTCCCAACCGACGTGGAGCTTCTCCATCATCACGCGATCGCGGCTGTTCGCCCAGCGGTAGACGTAGTTCGGGTCCTTGTTGGCGACGTGGAACCGATCGTACGGTTGATACGGCTTACGTTCATCGGTCATAAACTGATTTCCTCGCTTGGGCGGCCGTTGACTGGGACTGAGTAACCGAAAGCTTGTTGATCTCATCCTGAGTCGTGCCGCGATCTTCCAACATGATGAGATAGTCGTCGTGCTTCATGCTCCACCGTTCGGCGAGGGCAAGAGTCTTGTGCGAGCCCTTGAGAACGGGAACACGCGCTCCAGGAGCCGTCGGAGCAGCACGAGGAGTCGGAGGTGCGACTGGCGCAGGAGCAGCTCTCGGTGCGATTGGAGGAGGTGCTGCTGGAGGAGCCGCAGGCGGTGCAACTGGAGGCGCGGCAGGATCAGGAGGAACATCCGGAGCTGGCGCTGGTGGCGCCGTCGCGAAGATATGCTTCTGAATCTCCGGGTCCTGCGCTTTCAGGTTCATATACACAAATCGATGAAACCCCGCCTGAGCACGTTGCGCGGCAGGCATGTTCTTCTTCACCGCGGCGATCTTCTGCCTCCAGGTCGGCTCATCCGGCTTGAGGACAGTATCGTAATCCGTCACAGTCGCTGCAAACGCAGTCTCGTCATCCGCTTCGAACCTCGAGAGCGTGAACTGCTCCATCGGGGTCAAGCGAGCATTCGCCGCAGCAGCCAAAGTATCAGCCGGACTCGCAGGCGGAGCATTCGGTGCCGCAGCCGGAGCAGTAGGTTTCGGCGCTTCTGTCCCAGCCGCAACAGACGTCGCTGCAAATTCCACGACCTCCGCAAGTTTCAAGCCCGCGAACGGACCTTCTGTTATGATGCCGTTCGCATCAGTAGCCGGTAGTGTTGCTCCTGCCATGGGAATCTCCCTCTTTCGTTGATGACTGTGAAGAAGCCGTTTCAGCTTCTGTGTACTCTCTCAACCAACCGTAGATGTATTTCGCTCGTCCTTGCGCACGGAGAAGTTCTTCATACACCGTCTCAGTACGCAGGATTTGGTGACATCGCTCCAGTTCCTCCTGGAGGACCTTGCGGAGCTCCGATCGGGCCTGGGACGGGTGGAGCCTGTTCAGTCGCTGGCTGTCCGCCATTTGGATTCTGTGCTTTCTGGAGAACCGTTAAGAGGTTGGGGACGATAGTGTCCACGTTCTCCACGGAGAAGCGCTCGACAAAGCGTTTCACGATGTCATGAGCGGATTGCATGACTGCGATTGCTGCCGCCTTCTGTTCAGGCGGGAATTGTGGGTTGAAGATCATTGCGGACGCGTTGAGGACACGAGCGTAGTACTCGTTAAGCACGGCCATGAGGACTTGGAGGTTCTGCAACTCCACATCCTTGTTCAAGGCTTCCGACGCCATGTTGAGGGTCAGACCGAGAGACGTACGTACATCCCCTTGCGGGAACTTGATCACCCGGTCATCCGCGATCTTCACGCCTTCCGGCTGCATCTGCTGGACAAGTTGGATCGTGAGGTACAGAACGTCGACAAGGGCATCCCGCATGTCGTCGATTGACACCCAGAATCGTTGGTTCCCCTCGTTAATGAGGGCTGTTGTACCGGTGGCTGTCGCCTGTGACCCCACGATCGCTGATTCCATTCCGAGGTTGTACGCGGAGACACCAGTGCTCGTCTCCGTCATGCGGATGACCTGCGGAAGCATGTTCTGAAGTGTGATACTCGCTTCCGCAAGATGCAGAATCCTCACCTTATCCGGATTCGGATCGACAATCACCTTACCAGGATACACCCTCTCCTGGTTAGCGATGTTCGACTCAGGACTAACAATCGTAATACCACCGTTCGCAGCAGTCGCCGCGTCGATGATTTGATTGTGAATCGTGCTCGCCTCGATCTGACCCGACAACGATTGCTCTGCCGCACCCATCCCATGCACTTCATGCGCCTGCACGAGGTACGGAATACGACGAAGGAATCGTGCCCTCCCGAAGAAGGGGTTGTAGATCCGTTTGACGAACTTCCTCGCCTCCATGCAGTAGGTGAGGATCACTTCACAATACTTCTTCCCGTAGGCCGGATCCTCTCCTTCCGCTCCTGAATCCGTGACGTAGGGAATCTCGAAATACCCCCAAATCTCGAAGAGCGTGATTGGCCAGTCTACGTTCGATTCGGCGGCAGTAACATCCGAAGTCGACTTAACCGTCTTGTATCGAGCGTCTTCGCGTGCCTTAGCAAACGCACGAAGTTCTTCAACCTTCTCGTACTCCATCTCCTCCGCGATTTGGAGAAGTTGACCGTATGTATACCGAAGACGTTGTGCAACCCATGGACGTTCGTCCCACTCATCAAAGCCTGAGGGTCCGACAACATCTGCAGGAGCAGGCGAGAGCCAGACTGGACCTTCATAGTCAACAATCTCCTTCTCCTGGACGACGCCTGCCTCATCGTAGAAATGATGCGCACGAGTCTTCCTCGTCCACATCGGCTTGACGACGGCTTCGCCATTCAGCGCGAGGTCGAAGAAGATCGAACGCAGCCGATCTCTCGACCCGGAAGTCCTGAAGAAGTGTTCGCACCAATCCCGAACGTCCTTCTCCTTCATCTCGAACGCCGGCGACTTGATCTCGACTTCAAACTGCGTCTTCGCCGCGAAAACAGACTTCATCAATCGCGCGACAATCGCGTCGACTACAATCTGCACTAGAGGCACTACCACATTACTCGCACCAGGCCAAGGATACGACTTCTCCTTAGTCTCTGGCTCCTTCTTATACCTTGCGAGCAACTCCGCGAGCTTTTCCTCTCGCGCCTTGTGCGCCTCTAGCGCGTGCGTAAGTGCGACATGGATCTGCTGAGCTAACGCAGTTTCCTGCGTCTCATTCAGCTCAATCCTTGTTGTTTGAAGCCGTCCGGGCATGTTCGAATCTACTATTCCGTTTCGGATCTTTTCGGTTCCAGGGAGCGTTCTTCTCCCATGGACGTTCCTTGCCGACGCCCTTGTTCACGATCCCGTCGACACTCAACGGGCGCTTACCGGTCTCCGGCTTGGCAACACGTTCCGCCTTACGCGGAGCTACTTTCTTCGCTTTTTTCTTCGGTTCTTTCTGGTCGGCATTTTCTTCCTCTTCCTCGTCCTGTTTCTTCTTCACATCAGTACCCCGTGACCTTTGACCGAGTTGCGAGATGATCGCGTTCTACCGCCTGGAGATGGCGACGCTGCCGATTGGCGTTAGGATCCTGTTTAGCTGCTCCAGCCTTAGCGATAAGGGCAAGACAAGCTGCTGCACCGTCGACCAAGTCCTTGGTTGGGAAAACAGGAAATCCTCTAATCTCCTCAACAAAGTCGATGAGCCCTCTCCGAATGAAAAGGCTGTGAGTTTCGGTGTAAGGAATGAGAGTCCGAATTCTCGCATCCTTCTCTCCGATGGGCGGCTGCCCTTCTACGGGGAAGTGGTAGTTCATCTCCTTCTGACGCTGATAAAGCGGGAAGGTGAGAATGCGTTGGAAGCCTGCGTCCTCAACAGCGGCTTTGCCTACACGCCATTGCTGGTGCAGCCCGATGAACTTGGAGAATAAGAATGCCGCGTTCTGATAAACGGCGTAGGCGTCCAGGATGAACAAGCGATCCCTGTTATCCCTCGCCATGACGATCATCGCATTGCGAGACCGCTTCTTCTGCTCCTTCGCGGAGAGCGCCGGATCCCAGAACATCACGCGAACGAGAGAATCGAACTGCACGATTTCAAACTTCGCCTCGTCCGTGTTCTCGATGATGAGGTTACCTTCCTTATCCATCGAGAAGTAGCGAAGATCCGCCTCACGAAACTCGGCAAGAGCCGGATCGCGTGGGTTGTTCAAGTACAGCATCGAATACATGAACGACCCCTGCTTCCGCCTCACGCGTTCGCACGACTCAGGAGGGAAGAGCTCCGGGAAGAAGTAGTACGTTTTCCCACTCTCCGGAGCGTACTTCTCCGGATCCATCTCGTAGACGGGCGGCTTGCTTACTTCCTCCGCCTGACGAAGATCGAGTTGAAGGTCCTCACGGGTCCAGTGAAGAGGACGAGTGTAGAATCCGTAGACGTCGGATTCGTTCTCGCGGATGTGCGAATAGAGATCGTCGATACCCCATCTCGTCCCGATCAGGATGTCGATCGAGCTCTGCTCATCTACGAAGAGCGCTTCCGCGGACTTGTAAAACGAGATAACCTTCTCGCGAACCGTAGGTTGTTCAAAGCTCTGCTTGTCTTCGAGGTCATCCTTGATTTGGATGGTGTAGTGACGAGAGACGATGTGCGAGTCAGCACCCGCCGCCTCGATCGTGTCTTCACCATACATTCCTTCGCGAGGGAAGAGTAGGTTCGAATTCGTCCAGGTCGTCCTCGTGATGTCAGGAATGATCTCGGGATAGACCCATGCGAGGACCTGATTCCGCTCGATCTGTTGACGGATGGACTGGATCTGTTTCTGAGCGTTCGTACTCGCGGACGAGCAAAGCAAGATGCGATGCTCAAGCCCGGGGATCCCCATCAAATCGTCCTGAATGAGATACCACAACGGAAGGGACTTACTCCCGATCGTGGATTTGTAACAATCTCGCGGGACAAGCAAACACTTACGGAACGGGGCCAACGGAGGAGCGTTCGGCGTCTGGATGAAATTGCAAATCTCGAGGTGCGGATCGTCCTGAAGCTTATCCCACTTGAGGATGGCCGTACTGAAGAAGTAAAGCGAGGCTTTCCCCATTCGACGGAGGTCGTCACGGAGTTTGTCTCCGTCACTCGACGTCGGAGGAGTGATCCTCAACTGTTCGTTGAAGAACTTATTCTGCGCGTTCTTCGAGAGTATTTCCACTGACTAGTTTCGCTTCTTGTGCGCGACGCTGAAACATCTCAAGATCCGACACTGCGATGTTGATGATCAGCGGCCGGCCTGAATCTCGGTGCCTCGGAGCGTGACCCGCACGATCGAGGAAGTCCTGCGCGATGCTCGCGGAGAGTTTCTCATCCCCCGTCATCTGCGCGATGTCGACGAGACGCTGCGCCATCTCCACTTCGTACTGCTGGAAGATGTCTTTGACACTGATCTCCGGTAACATGGAAGGAGGAAGGTTGTCCATCTCCTTCTTATTCAGCCAGTTGAAGTATCGCTGAAACCGAGCGTCGCGGAGCCAACAGAGGATCGTGTGATACCCGTAACCGAGGGACTTTGCGAGGTCTCTCTTTGACGTCGAAGGTGCTCTCATCAGCAGCTCCGCCATCATTCTCCACTCGTGCCGTACCGGCTCCTGATATCCTTCAACTGTCGCCGTGACAAAGGAGAGCTCCGCCTTTGCGGAACGCAGCTCCTCCATCAGTTTCATACCGCCAGTATAGCCTACGTCCATTGGATCCGCATACTGATGATTGAGTGCCATGAGTGGAAAATGGGGTAATTTGAGAAAGGCCGACACTAAAGTTGGAACCTTTCTAAGTTTGGGGGTATGGGGGTGATGGTAGGAGATAATGGAAATTATTCTGTTATCGATGAAGGAGTGAGCTATGCCGAGTGCGAAGCAGAGTGAGAAAGCGGTGCCTGTGAAGCTGACGGGGAATGAAACCATCGAGCAGGCGATTGCGTTGCTGACGAAGTCGTACGGCACGCAGAAGACGTTGCAGATGTTGAATCGGGGAGAGTACGATGTGCTCTATCGCGATTCGAGGAACGAGGGAGCGTCCGAACGTCGTGCGTTCGAGAAGAAGCGGATCGACGCGCTGGAGAAGGAGTTCGTGAAGAGAGGTGGGAACCTCGCGGAGATCGAAGCGAAGTTGAAGTAGAGCGGAATGGCCGAGGACGGACTGGATATCCGTTGTCGGCCTTCCGTGCTGAGGTGAAGCGATGAAGTATCTCTTGTGTGTGAATTTCGATAGGAAAGCGGATGCGGATATGATCTCGAGGTGGATCGATCGACTCGATGTTCCTTTCGAGTGGATGGATCTGCCGAGCGTGAGCGACGTGAAGCTGCTCGTGATTCGTTGCGAGAGCGCTGAGGAGATTGAGGAGAGGATGAGAACGTTCGTCGATCGGAACATCATGACGGCGTTCGGGTTCTGGCAGCCAGAGAGAGTGGAGGTGTTTGATGGAGTTTGATAAGATCGGGATGGTCATCACGCAGCTTGAAGACGGTCGTTGGAACATGATCGCGACTGGATTCAAGAAGGTCGAAGAAGAGATGGAAGAACGACATGATCTCGGGAGCGTCACGTCGCGAGACAAGTCGACGTTGATCGATTGGTTCATCGAGAAGGTGGAGGAAGCGTGAGCTTCGAAGAACGACTCGCTGATCCGACGAAGTACATCGATCTTGCGAAGCATTTCGAGCAGGTTCGAGCCTACTGTGATTGGGAAGGTTTCGCAGATCATCAACAGTGCTTGGATCTGTTGAAGAAGGTTCTCAACGGACGAGACACAGAGAACGGCAACGATGAGATCGCGTTCACGTTGACGTTACACTTCATCTATCAGAGGGCGGATTCGTACGCGCTTCCATCGGAAGATGAAGTTCAGGCGGTGTACGAAGCAATACTCGAATTACTCGGTGCAAGATGGTGGATGAAGGAGACTGCGTAGCGAACGTACGCCGGAGAGAGCGATAGCTAGGCTCTCTCCGGCTTTCTTTTGCTCCGAAGCTCACTGTCGCGAATCGCGCTGAGTCTCTGAGTCTCGCTCCGCGATCCTCGACAAGTGACCGGGACTCCGTCCGACCAACCCGTTTTGGGGTTGAACACTCGCTCCGGAATTGGTTCCAACTGAAGTGCGAACGCGACTTACCCGTGAGGAATGCTAGTATCTGGAATTCAAGCGTCAGTTCACAATGGCCAGTTCGTCAGTTGACGCGTTGAAAGCGCGCTGGATGGCAATCTTCACCCTGCCTAACCTGTTGAAAACAAAGAAGATAGAGTATTATGTGTGTATATGATGTATGTATGTATGTATTGTATTGTATTTTGGATTCCAATATCTATTTTTAGACGAGAACGCCAGAATCATGCGGCATCCGCACGGAAGGAGTTTAGAATGAAGGAGTTACGCATGCGTGAGTGAAGAGAAAATGACGTCTCGAGTCGCGTAACGACTGAATTGCATGTTGCTTTCCAGTGTGATAGGGTTGTATAATGAGTGTTGAAAGTGAGGAATGTTATGCCGAGGGAGAAGAAACGAACCCTGCTCACGGTGACGGTTGACATCAACGATAGGATCTCCCTAACGTGGGGGAACCCCACCGGTACCCAGGACAGCGTCGACGGAGAGGCGAAGTGCGGACACTGTCTCGCGGTGGAGGATGTGAGCGATGCGAGGCTTCGCGATGATGGGAAAACGCTCATCGTGATCTACGGGGAAGGCAAGACTGGGAGACTCGTGAGTAGCTCGGGCTACACGCTCCGTGTGCTAGTGGAAGCGGGGATTAAGAAGATTCTCGTGCCGAAGTACTTTATCCGGTCTCGCAGTGGAGGACGTATCGCGGTCTTCGAAGACGGACTCGAAGCGAATGTGCTTTCCGTCCTCGGTGCAGCTCTCGGTATTGCGGATCCTTCCTGGAAGACGATGAACTGCTGGGATGAAGACGTCAACCAGATCGTGTCTCGCACTGAACGTCCTATCGGCGGCTCCGTCGAATACTCCCGAGCGTACTACGCGAGGACAGCGGAGGTACGGCGGAAACAAGCCCGTACGAACTACCACACATCTCGCAACGCTCCTGCCATCGCTTCCACCGTCGACGAGCTCATCGCTCTTGCGAAGCAAGGCGGGGGCGGGGGGCCGCAATGACCGTTGCAATCCGGAAAGCCGCATTCGCGGAAGACCACGCTCCGGATGTCGACATTCTCATGATGGCGTTTCTCGCAGAGGACGATGACGACGTAGAAGAACGCCAACCGAAGCCGGGACGCTCGGACATCCGGTTTGTCCCCGTTGATTTTCCGAAGCGAAACGTTATATAATTAAGATAACATGAAGTCCTACCTTCACATCACTCAAATCCTACCAAACACAGCGGTCGAGGACTTTCCGTTGCTCCTTGGTCGGTGGTTCCAAGGGAAGGAACATACGTATGGTCTGTGCGCGGGATGTTTTAGGTTCATCCCCGCTCAGTGGTTGTATTTGTGTATACGGCCGTTCGGGAAAGGTGAGGAGTGGAAGTGCGACGAGTGTCCGGGTGTTAGGGTGAAGACGAATTAACCTCGATCTGTAAAAGGAGAACCAGGTGTGTCGAAACGCGTGATCATCGAAACAGACTTTCCAAACGACCAGGAGGCGAAGGAGTACGTCCATCGTCTCAACGGTAAGGTGAAGTACGAAGGAACAGCTGCGTGGTTTGTGGAGCTTCCTCACTCGGAATGCTACGCTCTTCCGCTCCGTCCTCTCGACGTCGTCACCCTCGGGATGGCGTATTGTTCCTTCCTTAACAACCACTTCGAGGACGCGATCGGTCTCACCAATCCGAAGAGGATCGGGAACGAAGCGTTCAGGTCTCTCCACGAGGCCTACGGTCGAGAAGACATGGCAAAGCGAGGTTCGCAGGTGTACCATTACTGCGACATCCTCGTCGCGTGGTGTAAGGAGCGTGGGTTGATCATCGACAGTGGTGGACTAATGGCTTCCGATCCTCCGATCATCAATCTCCATCTCGACAACACCGAAATCGACAACCGCGACACGGAAACAACTGAGCTTCACAGCCAAGGATATCGGATCGAGGTGTCAATGGACCTCGTTCGTGAAATTCTCCGGAATGCGAAGGAGAACGCCGAGGTCTCCGAGGTGAAGACGTACGTGATCGTCCACGACGAGTACATGGGCGTCTCTAT
>Ga0137341_1000001_pt1 | contig 57791 bp, 74 predicted proteins | sample EasRivERMLT433_2_FD_106652 | JGI IMG/M metagenome (GOLD analysis project Ga0137341, IMG submission 106652) | Soil microbial communities from meander-bound floodplain in the East River, Colorado, USA - East River MetaG ERMLT433_2 | ecosystem: Environmental > Terrestrial > Soil > Floodplain ... | reverse complement strand
TCACAAATCAAATTCAAACTTGATGGAATCGAAGGCGAAGTAGTCAACCCTGGAGATTGGTTCGGTAGAAAGGAACAACATGCCAAGCAAGGTTAGCGCTAAGCCGCGTACAATACCCGAACTTTTCGCGGCATTAGAGGCCGTGCGTTTCACATATGAAAAATAACACTACCACTATGACCATACGTCAATTCAACATCGCCGTAGAGCAGGCCGACAAGCTCACAGGCTATCTGCTGGACACCCGCAGCGTCCAAGAATTGATCTGGATGCTCGTAAGCATGGGTCACTTGGGAGCCGCGACTTTTCTGCGCGATGCGTACGAGGATTTGCAGGCGATGGACTTTGTTGACAAGCTGAACGCCGTTGCCGGCGGGATGAAACCTTGGAAACACCAGAACAACGGGAGCTAGTATCGATGGCCGATCAGCTTGTGTCAGCTAGAGCGGCAGTCGGTTTCTATGCGCGGTCGGCAATATCAAAGGGCGAAAGTTTCCCCCATGACTTGGCCCGCATAGACGAAAATTTCAACGCTGCCAAATCAGCCTACGAAGCTGTTTGCAAGCGCTTTGAAATTCCCGCATACGCAACCTACAACGAAGATTAATTATGACTACACCAACAGACAAACAGCATACGCCAGGATCGTGGATGCTAGCAGAATCAGGAATCTACTCGGTTAAACGAGATATGCGCTTGGCCGTTGTCCACACATTGGCAGATGGTAAACGCAATGATGAGCTACTGATTGAAAGCGAAGCCAACGCGCGATTAATCGCTGCTGCCCCTGAACTTCTGCATGCCCTAGAAACGGCTCAAGCCACAATCGAACGCCTGCAACACGCGCCCGGAAGCGCTAACCGCACACTGCTAGACGGCACGCTATACGTGATCAAGGCTGCAATCTCAAAGGCTACTGAGATATGAAAATAACAATCAATCGGTTTTTAGTCGCTCGCCCCACAATCCAATGCATTGACCCAAGGGATAAACTCATAGGCTGCTGGCTTTACTCCGGCTCCACGCACAAAGACCCAACAGCCGCCCTCTCTCCGAGGTTCGATACTTCGTTAGACCTAATCCACTGGTGCCACAAAAATGGCTGGGTGTCCTACGGAGACACGTACCTTTACGAACCATAGCAGACCCCCACAAACGCCTCCCGGCATCAAGCCCCGTAGTCAACCCTACGGGGTTTTTTCTTGCCTACATGCTCCCATAGGAGTTTATTGCCCTCAGCATGCCAAAAGCCCTTTGGACCACTGAACAGGCGAAAGCCTTCGGTGCTATCGGCGGTCAAACCACTAAGCTGAAGGCTGAACTTAAGCGGAAACTCAAAACCGCCAACACCTCAGAACAGGCGGACGACTTTCAAGTCAGACGTTTATTGCGTGTGCGCAAACAACTCAATCTCCTTGACGATGCAATAGAACTCGAACTCAAAGACCCGCGCAAGGCTGATGGTCAAAGGGTTAGCTGGCTCGCGACAGCATCACAAAGGCTCAGTGATCAAGAGTTCGCGCACAGTGGCAGGAGCAAACCCGGCAACCTACGCCCTACCACACGCGGGCCGGTGAAGAGCACGATGGTAGTGCCAGGAGGACAGAACGCGCCACCGTCGGCGGCTCCTGAACCTGCACCCGATCCACCGGTCACGCCTACGCCCTCACCTTCAGACCCTGGCGCACAGTCACCAGGGTAAGCATGCTTATTCCTTGGGCTGGACCGTCCCCACGGTGTCGCGCCGGCACCCCCCCTTGCGCTGTGCCATGCGCGTCTATACCTCCCTGTAGCACGACAGAGCATATTTCGGAACTTCGTGAAGGCTACTTCCGGAAGTTCTGTGTAAGGTTTCCGGATTGTGAAAGGAGAGTGTGTCGTGAAAAAAATAAGTTATGAATTTTTGAGGAAGTCGCGTGATGTGATATTCGCCTGGGGAGTAGATTACGTGGGCATGGTTCAATATGGGCAGGGTACACCCTCGGTTAGGGCACTGAAGCTGTAAGAGTTGTCAGTCTCTCTGGTGCAGTTGCTCTGTAACCAGTTGCTAGTTAGGCTTCAGGACGATCCGTGAGGATCAGCTACGGGTGTTCCACGGCCAGCGATAACCTGGGGCAAGTGCGTTTCCCTAAGCGCGTAGTTGAGGAGGCGTCCGGCAAGGGATAGTCCCCACGACAGGCAGCAGATAAAGGAGGCGACGTAAGTCAGAGCCTCCAACTTGTTTGCGCGGTCTAATTTATAACGCGCCATCGCAGACCCTTCAGGGGAAGGCTGTACGACCCAAGCGCGGAACCCATGACATGAGGGTTCAATCATAAATCGGGTAAGTGGTTGCGGATCCTTGGAGTCTAACCAAGTTTTGGAAGCTCGTGAAGGTGCTTTCCCAGATACGACCTGCCGACCGCAGTAGAAAATGGCCCACGCTGTTAGTAGCAACGTGGGAGGTGAAGGCGGAGGAGCTACCTCGACCTTCGGGTGTTTTCGACAGGGATGTCGAAATCTTTTTCAGACTATCCCTGTCAGCTCTACTAAAGCGCATGGGCAATGTTTAGCACAGGCGCTGGCGGGTTGTCAAGGTGAGTATGTTTTTAATCATCCGTCCCACGACCAGAAGGCGAGCATAGCGACCATGGCCAGGAAGATGATGAAGAGGATGGTCACAGGGATTTGATGTTAAGTTTGGCGACGCGCTGGTCGAGTTCGGATTCAGCGTATTCCCACTGTCTATGGTAAGCTTCACTGTGATTGGGATTAAGCTCGCACAAGCGATCAAGGCATTCGTCGTTCTCCAATAGGGTTTCACGGATAGCGATTAGTTCTGGAAGTCTTGGGTCATCGTCCAACAATATTGATTCGGACGCTATGTCTCGAAGCACTTCGGGCATGGGCCTTGATTCATCGTAACATTCATGAATCTTCACCATGGTTTTGTGGATGGTGCCGTTCGTGCTCACATCATCATCTCTTTGAGTTTTTGGATGTCGTTGAGCGAATCCATGAGCATGGCCACCCTAATCTTGAAATCGGTGTTTTCGTGATTCACCCACCTGATGTCAGATGCGGCCTCGCGCAGATGGGCGTAGGCTTTGTCCAAGTCCACCAATTTGAGTCCATGCAATTCCTTCAGTGTTAAATCCTTTAGTCGGGGAGGAAGAGACTCAAAGGATAGGCTGGGGTCGATCACGGCTTCACCTCCGATTCTCCTCTAAGCACCAAGAATGTCCGCTTTGATATTGTCCCGTCCGCCAACTCCTTATAATTCCCATCCTCGTCAAGCATATCAACCCGCGCAATCTGCGCGGCCATCACTTCCAAAATGAGCTCCCCATCGTCCTCCAGTGGGTGCGTGAACGTGCCTTTGTCGACACACACCGTTTTCCGTCCGTGACCTTGTTTCACCAGTTCCGACAACTGCTTATAGAGTGCGTTGATAGTCACGGTTTCACCTCCAAGGCTTCTTCCAAAACGTCCAAGAGTTCGTCGCGCTCAGGGTCCGATCCGGTGTAAAGCCCGTAATCGTCGCGCCTCACGCGGGGATAGTCGTCGTTTACTTTAGCAATGAAGTCGCGTGCCTTGGAAACCGCCTCCCGCAACCGCCTCACCTCAGTCTCGCGGTCGGAACACTGAGCAAGTGCACTGGCATACTCGCTTTCCATGTCTCCAAGTATCTTCCGCAACCGCTTAACCTCGGCTTCGGCTTTTTCGGCGCGACTCCGCTGCTCGTTTAGAGCCGCCTCGGCATTCTCGGCCCGCTCATGTAGCTGGTCCTGGGCGTCAAGTTGCACACACATGACGGCTGCGACACTCCATACCTTCATTTCATTCATCCACTCTTCGGCTGTTTTCATTTCGTTTCCTCCCAAAGGTTGAGGGTGCGCAAGAACGCATCTTTACGCTGCGCAGCAGTGGCGTGGCACATGGCGGCTTCGGCTGTCGCAAACACCGCTCTCCTGCCGTCCGAATTGCAAGCAAGTAGCTGACGATATCGTATCTGTTGCGACTCAGTTAGCGCCTTCTCCATCTCGTGACAGGCGTTCAAGTCTTCAAGTGGATCAAAGAGCCTTTCGTTTAAGGTTGGATTTTTGCAGTTTTTAATTGCGCAATACTTTCCTCCGTGGTGAATCTCCCAATTCTTTATCGCCGTGGCAATGGCTATTCGTTGTCGTTCTGGTGTCATTTGGTTTTCTTTCTCTTAAACGCCGCGCCAACTGGGGCCGGGACGAACCAAAGGCCCGCTCGTAGTTTGTTCTGGTTGGCGTGGCATAAAATCATCCCTCATCTTCTGCCGGATGACCCGGACATCCCGTTTCGTAGCTGAATCCTTCGCATGGTTTGCCGAGCGGAATAACCTTCTTCCCCTCGCCTAATAACTCCACGAATGCAGCCTTAAGCTCCATTGCGGTCATCTTGGAACCATCGTCTCGCGTCATCCATTTGGTGGCCTGTTTCCAGTCCCTAGTTGTCCAATTAAGCAATGGACCTTCAACAGACTGGCACATGTGGAATGTTCGAAATGTCGTTGTGGTGGTTGGTTCTGAATCCATATTTTGTAGCTCCATGAATCGATCCTTTCATTTCCCGACACTTTCAGCCTCAACAACCCCGTTCATGGCAGCTCGTATCTCCGCCTTCCGGTCTTTCCACGCCCGCAGGTTCGTAGCCGCTTGTGGCTTTATGACGGTTGGTGCCCAAGCGTCTGACCTAGCCTTCACTTCCACAGCTCGCTTAGGCTTGTTCTCCTGCTCCAGGAGCTTGATTAAATCGGAGGCTTCCTTGGTTAACTCCTTCTCGTAGGAATCAGGATGATGCTTAATCCGCTCAATCTCACGGTCAGCTACTTGGAGCATGTCCTTGTATTCTCGGGGATACAGACCGCGCTTAACAGGTTGGAACTGGACGGTAGGTCGATTGGTCATTAACGGTTCAGGTTTGGCTACTGGCGGTTTGTACGCAACTTGCGGCGGTGCTGGCGAAGGCGTTCCCTCCTCCGAAGGCGAAGGCGAAGGCGAAGGCGAAGGCGAAGGAGGCGTACATCTGTTAACGCTTGTTTTCACCTGTTCACAAGCCGCATCAATTGGATTTGGGTATTTGCTTACAGACCTAGGCTTCTCGGCCCACGTTTGCAATTGTAAGTATTGTTTACCATTTACGGAGTAAACACTTAGAAGGTCTGCCGACTTAAGTTCTGAAAGATACGCGTGAACATTTTCCATGGTTACGGGATCGTCTGGATGGAGTGAGTTCCAAACAGCGAAGCATTCCCCCCATAAAACGCTAGCTCTAGCCTCGTATCTTCCGAAGTCATCAACCAGCGTCAATAGGCCGATGTAAAGCTGATGGCAGGGACGGCTAACGGAGTTCCATCGTTCGCTGGTACGAATTCCGGGCCTCAAAAACCTCAGAGGCATAATTGGTGAGTAACAACAAAGGTTCTGGAGTTCTTAACGCTGCCGCCTGTCCGCTTGCCATGCTCGTAATCACCAATTGAGGAATTGGAGACGCCGACAAGCAGCAGCGTAAAAAACTCTGTGAACGCGATACGAACATGGTGATTGGAAACTACCAAAATACGGTCCCCGTGTCAACGGTTAAGTTTCTTTTGTTTGAGATTCCCTAAGGCTTCCTCCATTGCGTACCATGCCTCAGTGAATTGTTCTGCTGCTTCTTCATGTTCGATGGCTTCTCGTGGAGTGTCGGCCTGAAAATAAGCCCTCCATTTAAGAAGCGCCCGTCTCAACTCAGCGTTTTCGCGTCGCAGCTTGTCGAGTTCTTGCAAATTTTTAGCCTCGAATGAATCACTCACGGTTTCACCTCCAGTACATCAGATTTTGGGTGGATTGGGTTTGGGCAGTTACCTTTATGGGTAATCACCGAGTACCTTTGGTAGGTGTAGAATTCCAGGTAGATACAGCCGTCGTATTGAACCTCCTCGACGCTGGTTTATGGCTTCGGAATACCCTGTTCCTGACTTTGCTCACAACCTGAAATCAGAGCAATGGCGAGGATCCATGTTGCAGTGAGTTTCACGGCGTTACCCTCAAGGCTTCGCGAATCTCTTTTGCGCGGTCAGGGTCTAACATTTCGATAACCTTGTCCCCTAGCGGCATTCGGAGATATGCGACATATCGAAGTAACTCCCGCAACCGCTTAACCTCGGCTTCCAGGCATATCTCCTTGTAGGTTGTCGCCTTTGTGAATTGTGATAACTCCAAGAATAATCTGTCGATAGTGTCTGTGTCTGTGGTTTTTATAGTGGTCATGTTCTAAGTACTTTCCGTTTCCTACGATTCTTTTTTCCGTTTAGCATCTGCATCCATTGACGGCGTTCGTATCGTTCGACTTCGTAGTCCGGGTCATATTCCGGGTGCGACAACGTTTCCTGGTGGACCACGAGCGCGTTCAGTTCTTCGCAGCGGTCGCATTGCCAATGCCCATTGTGCATCCTAACGGTTGCTTCCCTGCCGCAATCGCATAGCCCTGCTCCTTTACGGAGCCTAGCCTTTCGGTGATTTGGATCTGGGAACCGAATTAGCCCGATAGCTTCGGCTCTCCTAATGATGATGCGAATCTCGAAGGTGTTCATGGGAGAACCCATATTTTGTCCAGTAAAGTTCGGCAGTCTCACGCACGCACTTGTCGCAGTAGTGCCGTGATTTCTGTAGCGGGTTTTTATTGCATCGAAGGCAAAGCTTTGGCGTGGATTTACTCATCGCTTTTGGATTTCATCTTCGTAGACCCATACCTCTTTGCGCTCGCCGTTATCCCAAAGCACGATGCAATACGAGACGCCACTGGCATCAATCTGGATTAGGTCAATCACGGCTGGGCGTTGGATCTCCGTGACCATGACCTTATCCCTGATCGTGAATTTCGTTTCTATGATGTGTGGTTTAGCTTCTGGTGTCATCGCGCCACCTTAGGGAACTGCTGCACACTCAAATCCTTAGGCCATTCGGCAGGGTCTCCGCCTTTGGAGTGTTTGAGATGAAGTGGTACTTGGTGCCTGTGAATGTCCCATTGGGCGGCGGCACAAGGATCGTTCTGTGCATCTTCATCGCTGGCTTCGGGGATAACCGCACTCAAGTCCTGACAACTATTCGTCCCCAACTGCTTCACAAAGCACGGAACGCCAGCCGCTTTGCACTGGTTCACGATGGAGCGTATCCATTCCACGTTGCATGGGCGAGCACCTTTCCCGCTCTCACCGCCTGCGATGATCCAGTGAATTCCAGCCGTGCTGAACTTTGAAGAGAAGTCGCTAGTCGAATTGCCTCCCAGTGCGTAATCAAATACCAGCGGCCCCAACAACGGCTCACAGCTCAGGCCGCGCACCACTGCCGGAATCCTTAACAACTCAGGGATGCGCTTATCCAACATCTCCTGGTTTTCGGCGCTGGCGATGATCCAAACGTTAGATGGCGGCTTATTGTTCAACCAATCTTTGAGCCAGCCAATGAATTGCCAATCCTGCGGCTGCGCATCCAGTTGGCTGCTATCCAAGACGGCTTTCATCCTTGCTCGCCACAACTCCGTCCGCTTCGACACGAGCAGGAAGTCGATGTCCTGACATTGGCGAATGGTGTCGAGCATTCTCGCCAGCCATTCAATCGGCACCTTCGAGTCAAGCCAATCACCCAACGAAAGCGAGAACACGCGGCGACGGTGGAACATGGCCACAACCCCACACTCACACTGCGCTGGTTCAACCAAGAACGGTGCTGATGGCTTATCACACACATCACACACCCACGGCTTTCGGTTCCACTTAAACGGTTCATTCCAAATCGCATCGGAGTTCACCTTGTCGCACCCGCGCCACGGGTTCCACGTGCTATCACACCATGAAATGTTGGTTGTTTCTTCCATAAAGTCTCACGGTTTGATTTCCTGCATGACCCATTTGCCATCGATCTTCCAACAAAAGAGCCAGCGCACTTCAGGGAATGCGGTCGCGGCCACCTTCAGTTTGCAAATGGCATCATCCCAAATGTGTTTACCCTTGATTTCCCATGCCGTCTCTCGCGTTGGACCTTCCTCACTTTCATCCGGCCAGATGGAGCAGGTGAAATCTGGTGTATAGCGGAGACCGTTAGCTAGCCGGAAGGTCTTTGCTTGTGGGCGTACGGGTGGGTAGTTCGGATATTGATCCTTGATCCAGTGGAAGAACTCTGTCTCTAGCTTGTTCATAAGAGGTTTGGAATCCTGACGGATACGTTTTCTAGCAGGCTTAGGTTGCACGACAGCTTTTGGATGGTTGGAGAGCAGGCACTGCGCTTTCGAAGGTTTCCTGAGCACTCCGTCTGGACAGAGTTCGTAGCCCTTTTTGTAGATGTCATTAAGATCCATTGCCTGCCTTTGTAAATTCCTTGCGCCTGCGCCGCACAATCTCGCGTGAAACCCCATAGCTCCTAGCGATTTCCACATTAGCCATGTTCCACGGCACGCGACTCCAAGGCGCTCGTCGGAATTCTCGGAGTCTCTGGGCCGTCCACGCGCGGTCAATCCGGTTCCGATATCCGAACACCTTGCACCAGCGAGCCGCTAGCTGATAAGGCTTGCGCAGACGACGCGCGACCTGCTTCAAGGTCAAACCCTTCGGCAACGAGCGCAACTTGGATTGCCACTGCGAGCGCGTCATTTAGCTGCCTGTGGGTACACGTCTGCGTCGAAATTTTTGGCCGGGCGTGCCTTGCCAGCGTCACTGCGTCGTTTGCGGGGTTTCTTAGCTGCGGCTCGCGTGAGTGTTTCGTCATCCGACATGGCGAAAATGGCGATGATTTCGCCACGCTTTTCATAAAGTGCTTCCGCGAGAATATGTGGCGTTTCGGAATCGGCATTGATGTCAGTAAAGGTGGATGAATGAAGCGATGACTTTAAAAGCTCAGCAATGGCCGCAACCTGCGCATCGGCTAATTCTTTGTGAAAGGTCTCGCCTACTCTGTAGCCTGTGGTTTTCTCAATCATGGTCATAATTGGCAATCGTCAATATCGCCACCACAATGACAGAGCAATCCGCACTCAGGACAGCCATGAGCCATGCCAGTATTCTTTCAGGCTTGGATACATTTGTCAACTCTCAAATAACTTTATTCTTGCATAATCTGAAGCGACGTGGATAATGGCCACGGAAATTGATATCTTAAAACACAAAATCAAAACCAACATTATGGAAAACAACGTAAAACCACTGATTGTAACAACGGCTCACCAGGGAGTATTTTTCGGTTACGGTGTGCCGTCGGACGGGCCAACCATTGAGTTGTCTAAAGCAAAAATGGCTGTGTATTGGACCTCTGACATGAAGGGTGTTTGCGGTCTGGCGACTCGTGGTCCAGGACCTGGATGTCGCATCGGGCCGAGCGTGCAGAAAATGATCGTGCGCGATGTAACTGCGGTAATGGAAACAACTGAAGAAGCTGCCGCAAATTGGGAGAAAGAAATATGGAGCTGACCATCTATAAGTCCGGTTCCGGTTCCGACGGTTCCGATTCCGGTGACGGTTACGGTGACGGTGACGGTTCCGGTTACGGTTACGGTGACGGTGACGGTTACGGTTACGGTGACGGTTCCGGTGACGGTTACGGTGACGGTGACGGTTCCGGTGACGGTTACGGTGACGGTGACGGTTTCGGTTCCGGTTCCGGTTCCGACGGTTCCGATTCCGGTGACGGTTACGGTGACGGTGACGGTTACGGTTACGGTGACGGTTACGGTGACGGTTACGGTTACGGTGACGGTTTCGGTTCCGGTAATTTGGATGATCACTATCTTACCGCGTTGTTGAATTCCGTTCCGGTTGAAACTGGAGTTGTGCCTGCGTTTTGGCGCTCCAATATGCACGGTTTTCCGGCAAATGGAGGTACTGGACATCAACGCAAGGTGGGGATGGTTGAAGAAATATCCGGCGTGTTTCAGCCCTGCACTAAGACCGCGTTGCACGGAACCCATAATCCCAAGGCTTGGAAGGGTGAAAGGTGGTGGATTGTTGGGCTATATCAGCCGGTTGCTGTTGACGCTAACAAATTAGCTTCAGCAAAAAGAATAATTCTTCGCGACCTAGGAAAGTGTCCATTGGATTAAAGTGATGCCAAAAGTGTTCCTGACCCTAGGTCGCACAGGGGACTTGATTCTCCAGCTTCCGTTCCTGAAGCATCTTCGTGATTCTACGGAAGAAAAGCCGGTGGTCGTTGTGTCTCGCCAATACGCTCCCGTCCTTGAAGGCGTGAGCTACGTTGATGCCGACATACTTGACGTGGATTGGTATGATGGTTTCCAGCAGGCGCACGCTTATGCCCAATCCAAATATGGGGAGGTGTGCGTCACTCAATGTCATGCGCCTAACATGACCAACGGTAGGCTCTGTGCCACCTTCGGCCAGGCTATATGGGTTGACGCTGGGTTCCCGGATTCTTACGGCAAATTCCCCACTGTGTTCGACCGGCGAAACAATGCGCGTGAAGAGCGGTTGATGAGTCGTTTTCAGCAATCAAAGCCTTTGCTTCTTTACAACTTTACCGGCATATCATCGCCCTTCCCACATACGCGCACTATTTATGGCCTACTCACCCGATGTTCCCGCGACTTCTCCTTGATCGATATTGGGAAGGTTCACGCTGAACGCATCTTCGATTTGCTGGCACTCTATGACGCTGCTGCCGGACTGATCACGATTGACACGGCCACGCTTCACCTTGCCGCTGCGTCGAAGGTTCCTATGCTGGCATACACGGTTGACGGCTGGAATAGCGCCGTGCCGCAAGGCGACAATTGCCGGATGAAGATTCCGTATTCCCACGCGATTCGGCAATTGAATGCAGTGCGCGATTTCGTTAACAGTTTACCGCGAGAGAACAAAATGCCGCCCAATCTCCTGACCAAGGTCAAACCGCCAAGGGACATTGTTGTCCGGCGCACAGCGGCCATTGGGGATGTGCTTTGCTCAACCGTTGTAGCCGCTCGTTTAAAAGAACTCGGCTATCGGCCAATCTTTCAGTGTCACAACGATATTCATTGCGTGTTGCGCCGGTGCCCGGATGTGGCGGAAGTGCGACCATGCAACACACCGACAATGGTCAATCTGGATGGGGCTTACGAAAAGCATGGTGGTCGTAAGCAGCTTCATTTTCACGATATGTTCTATCGCTCAGCGACCATGCAGTTACAGCGCCAGCGCATTGACCTCGGGCAACCCTATAATTGTCGCCCCAAGCTCATCCTTCATCCCGACGAAGTAACGCAAGATCGGGCACAGTTCGAGAAGCATTCAAGACCATGGATCTTCATTGTGCCGCGCAGCGATTCTTTCAACGTCCGAACGTACCCAGACTACGCATGGACGCAAGCCGCTGAAAAAATGGTGGGCACCAAGTTCTGGTTGGGGCGTCACAATGCCCCTCCGGGTCCGTTCGTGGATCTGCAATGTCGGCACCTAGATAATCTCATTGTTTGGATAGCAAAGGCCGACCTCGTTGTAACCGTTGATACAGGTCCGATGCACGTTGCTGCCGCCTTGGGCGTGCCTGTGATTGCGCTTACCCAGTCATCCCGTCCAGAACTCCATCTCAATGACCAAAACGATTTCCAGACGATTGAGCCGAAGCTGGATTGCCTCGGGTGTATGGAACACATCTGCCCCAAGAATCGAAATGTGCCACCCTGCTGGAACATCAGTCCGGACATAATCGCTCAAGCTGTAAACTACCGTATTGCCGCACAGTCTAACGATTGGATTTCGGCCATCGTTCCGATTTATCAGCCGAACGTGCAAGTGCTCAATCGCTGTTTGGCTTGCCTGCTTCCGCAAGTCAATGAAATCATCGTTGCGGCTGAGGCTAAGTCAGTGATACCACTAGGCATCATGCAGAACCCGAAAATCCGAGTCGCAAAGACCAAGCGAAGCGGTATCGGGTTCTCCGGCAATGCCAACCTTGGCGCTCGCAGCAGTGTTGGGAAGTGGCTTCTGTTCTGCAATGACGATGCTTTCCTTGATGACGGCGCAGTGCAGAAAATGCGTGATGTAACCAAGCCTGATACTGGCATTGTGTCCAATTTACTCAGGTATCCAGATGGAACGATTTATCATGCTGGAAAAGTCCGAAGCCCCGGTATGCGTGGATGGGGTCATATTGACCATAAACACCGCGATCATACCTTTCGCGATGTAACGGAACTGGAGAATTGTTGCGGGTGCGTGGTGCTCACTCCGCGCAAGGTGTTTTATGATGCTGGCTGTTACGATGAAGAGATGAAGATTTTCGCGCAGGACGATGCCTACGCCTTGAGCGTTCGAAAGCTTGGGTATCGGATTTTGTTCACCCCGTTTTCAACCGGGACGCATCAGGAACATGCGAGCGTCAGTAAGCTCGGGAACATCGGCGCCTATGTTCAGGACGCCAACCGCGTGTTCGAACGCAAGTTCGGGCGATACTTCACCCACAACATCAACCGAGTTCCCGGAAATTTCGACTACCTGAAACAGTGACCTTATTCATCAAAGGAACCCATGTATTGGAAACGAACCGCCTGCCGCGCCTGTAATTACGGTGCCCTGAATAATTTTGGTGGCTTCAAAAAAGGCAGCAGCGCCGAAAAGCTGATCCCTGTTTTCAATCTTGGCATACAACCGTTATCCAACGATTTTTGTAACGAGACCGATGAGCATAACGGGTACGCACCTTTGGAAGTTTTGTTCTGTCCGAAATGCAGCCTTGCCCAGCTCTCCGTCACGGTTCGACCTGACATTCTCTATTCGAATTACAAGTACGTCACATCTCCGAGCGACATGATGCACCTGCATTTGGAGCGGCTTTACGGAGAACTAAAGCAACGCGCCCCAAACAATATGCGGAATGTGTTGGAAATCGGCTCTAACGATGGCGCATACCTGAACATGATTGCGGTCCATGGGCATAAGGTATGCGGCATCGACCCTGCCGAGAACCTTCATCCCGATACAGTCGTATCTATCTGCGATGTGTTCTGCGACGGGAGCGCAGACTTGGCTAAATTCCACTTGGATGGACTGGCGGACGTGGTGATTGCGCGTCACGTATTCTGTCACGTAAACGACTGGTTAGGGTTCATGAAATCCTTGGAGACGGTCACGCACAAAGAGAGCGTCATATTCATTGAAGTTCCGTACCTCGGTGACCTCCTCGAAAAGACGCAATTTGACACCATCTACTTTGAGCACACATCATATTTGTCGCTAAAGGCCATGGCTGCATTGCTGGCTAGAACACAATTTGCGCTTCACGAGATCATGGACTTCGACATTCACGGAGGGGCCATGGGGTTGATCATCCGGCGCAAGGATTCTGGTGTACCGATAAACGAAAAGACATTGGATCGAGTTGCCAACGAGAACATCACGGAGGGCGATTGGCAGCATTTCCGTGAGCGTGTCACAAAGCTGATTTGCGAACTGAAGATCACCATCGCCAGAGCCAAGGCCAATGAAAAGGTAGGGTGCGCGTACGGAGCTTCAGCCAAATGCACGGTGCTGATGAATGCGTGCGGGTTTACCCGCAAGGACATAGCGTTTGTGGCCGATACCACAAAATTGAAGTGGTACAAGTTCGTCCCAGGCACGGACATTCCGGTTGTGGATGACGGTGCGCTGTTGCGGGAACTACCAGATTTCGCCGTTATGACAGCTTGGAATTATCGCAAAGAAATCTTGGAGAAGTGCAAATCCTACACGAACAAGGGCGGACGCTTCATCATTCCGATACCAGAGGTTGAAATTGTTCCATGAGCACCCTCGGAGGAGTAGTCTGTATTCGCAACGGCAACGAGCTTGATTTTTGCTGGCGAGAGGCCATCGAAAGCTTATTGCCAGTGTGTGACGAAGTTGTTGTCTGCGACGGAGAGTCCACGGACGGCACTCAGGAGCAGATCCGCGACTGGGTTAAGCGAGAACCGAAATTAAAACTCTGTGTTTATCCGTGGCCCGATCCAAAGGGCGACATTGATTTTTGGGTTAATTGGCTGAACTACGCACGCGAACACCTGACCACCCAATGGCACTTCCAGTTGGATGCCGATGAGATTTTAAGCGAGAAATCGTACGATGAAATTCGCATGTTCATTAACCGTTGGGAGAGACGCACGGCGAATTGCACCCGTTGGAATTTCTGGAAGGATCATCGACATCTTATCCCAGAAGGGCACTGTCTTGGTAAGCAGGTGATACGTCTTGCACCTGCCGATATGTGGCTACCGAGCGATGGTTGTCACGAAAACGGAAATGAGGCAGTCAGCCTCAAAATTGACACGCACATCCAAATATTTCACTACGGGTTCCTACGAAAGCGCGACAAGTTCTTCAAGAAAGAGCAACTGTTACAAACCTACTTCTTCGATTACTACGATCCTCGGCTCAAGGACGCTGAATCCAGGGATAAATGGATGGAAGAAATAAAGGGTGTTGATTGGATAAAGTATTTGGAGCCGTATGACGGAGAACATCCGAAGGTGATCCATCAATGGCTTAGAGACAGAGGCTACGAACCACTATGCAACTCGACTACACTCAATACACCACTGAATCAAGCAAGTGCCGACACTTGTTCCGACAGTACTGTCAAGGCATTGGAATAGACCTTGGATCGCAAGGTGAACCAGCGTTTCCGTGGCTCTGGTCGCTGGATCTTCCGCCCGATGAATTCGCGTATTATAACTCTAACAATCCACCGCGAGGTCCGATACAGCTTCGTGGCACAGCACGCAAACTTCCCATCGACACGGAATCTCTGGATGTGGTTGTTTCCAGCCATCTACTGGAAGATTTTCCAGAAGAAGAATGGCCTGCGTTATTCATGGAATGGAGTCGCGTAATTAAGCCGGGTGGCCATTTGGTAATCCTCATCCCTGACAAAGACCTTTGGAAAGCCGCCCTAGACAAAGGCCAGCCACCGAATTGTGCTCATCGAAGGGAAGGCGAGCCAGGGTTAATGTCGCGGTACGCAGCCTTATCTCAGATGGAAATTATTGAGGACAGGCTTACAAATTGCTTCGAAGGCGACTATACCATTTTAGGAGTGTTCAGGAAGCCATTGGTATGAAACAACTCATTCTCGTGTTTGGTCCTCGAAGCAGCGGCACGCGCTTCTTTACTGGCCTGCTGATTCGGTGCGGTGCAGTTGGGGATGACGGACACGAACAGCGACTTGATGCTATGTCTAATTATTGGTCTGGATATATTCCGAGGTGTTCATTCAATGAGGCATTTGAGTTGCTGGATGGGGGTGGATACGCCGTGCTAAGAAGGTCCATACCGCACGGAAGCGGTTACCCCAATATTGAACCAGAGCAATTGGGTTTTATGGATCTTGGCGTTGAAACTAAATGCGTGTTCTGGATGCAGCGCGACGTGTTTGCTACGTGCAAGAGCATGGTTGATTCCAAGCATGAGCGCACCATGGATGCCGCATTGGAAAGCGTCCAATTGGCCCTTGAGCGGATTGCGTTGCCAGTGATTCCAGTTACATACGAGATGTTGGGGCACAATCTTTACGTCAACAATCTCTTTAAGTTGGCTGGACTAAGCTTGCGCGTGAAAGGCCCAACTGGGTTTATTGACGGAAACCGAAAGTACTATGAACGAGATCAAAGAACAGATTCGAAAGAACCCAAAAGGGTTTGCCTGCCCGCATTGTAAATTCGACTTTGAAAAGCGGTTCGGGATCGTGGGGAGCAACGACCTTCAAAAGGGTCAGATTTGGGTCTGTGCAAACTGCGCCAACGTGTCAGTTCTAGGCGATGTGGACCTGCACCCGTTAACCAAGGAAGAGTTTGAAGCGTTCCCGAAGCCTAAACAGGTCGCTCTAGCCAGCACCGTTACCAAGATTAAGCAACGTATCGACGCTGGTTCAAGCTGGAATCCGTACGAACTTCCGAATAACGGGAATTGAACATGGAGGTGAATCCGTGAACTGCGATTGCATCACCAAAATAAACGCCAAGCTTCGGGAGAAAAACTTTAGACTGTGCGGGTACGCTTTCACTTTTCCACGTCTAGATCCAATCATAACGATTGCGACTGAATGGGTTGATTCCGACAAAGCGCCGAAAGGAAAGAAGCGGAGATGTCCCGCCATGCTCGCGTCCTATTGTCCCTTCTGTGGCACGCCTATTGAGCAGGAAAAGGAAGGCCCTTGTGAATCCTCGTAAATGCAAGCGTTGCGGTGGCATGTTCACTCCCTTAGTTACCATTCCAGAGTCACCCTGTTGCAACATCTGCATGGTCCGTAATCTCTTTGATGGCTTGAGTATGCCAACTCCTCCGCATCTCATAGACAAGTTCACGAAGCATCCGGCACTTACCCCAGAAGAATATCAATCGAAATTGGATGAGATTATCGCCAACAGGGGAAAGAAGAATGCCGCGCCAGCACAAAGATGAAACGCCCCGCAATGTGTTCGTTCACCCTTACACCAGCGCAGCTAAAGGAATATATGAAATACAATGCATGCTCCTGTAACGTTGGGACATGGCATATCAATGGCAGTATATCATGGAGACTTGTTTTTGGTGTGGCATTTAACAATGCCGCGGTATTGGGCTTGCATCATAGAAGTATTTCCATCTGGTTTGGTCCATTCGCGGTATTGATTTGGAAAGAAATCTATGATCAAGTCGATGCAGTTACTTCCTAGGTCTTTTCAGTTGGTTCTTCCGATTCCATACTGGATTCTGCTGCCGTAGCCGCAGATTGCATCGTCTTGTTCCTTACGTCAGTTAGTGTCTGCACATTCTTACGCTGTTGATCCGCCATAAACTTCTGTTGGGTCTGAGTCATCTTCTGCTCAAACTTCTGCTGGTTCTGAGTAAGCTTTTGCTGATTAAGAACCATGTCAGCCTGCATCTTCTGCATTACGGCTGGGTCCATACCGTTCTGCTGCTGCCGTTTCTGCGCCATCTCCTGCAACCGTTGACCCATGGCCTTGATCTCGTTGGTGATTCGCCCTAGCGCATCGTTCATTTGCTTCACCATCTCCGCATTTTCTTCATCCTGAGCGAGCTGCTGAATGAACGCGGACGTGTAATCGACGCAACTTTGTAGACCCATGACTTTCTCCGGGGTTCCAACCCCACCCATCAGTGTCATAATCTGTTGCACAGTTTGATCCATCAATCGAAGCATGGTTGTTACGACTTCTGCGGCGATTAATCCCGGCTTAGGTGTCACCATCGAACCCGACATGAGAGCGCCAAACACGATTTCCGTGTCATGCATCGTGTCGGTGATTGGAGGCGTAGCATCGAGCGGTGCCAATTGGTTGGCCCGCTTCGGGTCATGCGTGAAGGAAAAGACATAATCGTGAAGAACCACTTGTTGCGCTTCGGGGTTCAGCATAGGACGAATGCTCATGAGTGCCTGCGCCTGAGCCTGCTCCAGTTGGCTATTGCCATTCCCGAGCACGCGAACGGGCTGAATATCCCAGCGTGACGAGTTGATCCACTTCTCTGGTATGCCAGCTTCTTTGAGTTCGTTCTGGAATCGTTTGGCATCGAAATCCTGTGTAGGTTTCTTGGTAAGGCGACGGCAAATCTCTTCGTAAGCGAACGTCTCTTGCAGGTAAGACAGGTTCAGCATTGAGCCGGTCAATCGCGTAGTCTGTTGCAGGAGCGTGGATACTTCAAAAGCCGTGCGTTCCTTGTTTGTCCCGGTATCAATGTCCTGCGTGTATTGCTGCGAGCCTTCCCCGATAAGCTGTTTGAGTGTCGAAAGCTGAAGCTGAAGCAGGTTGTAATCAATTGAGTAACGCTGATCTTTCGTCACGAACGAAAGACCTTCAGGGATGATACCGTAGTTGATCCCAAGATAAATCTGGTCCAGTCGAGCGCGATCAACCGGATCTTGAGCGCGGAAGAGTATCATCAAATCTTCCATCGTCTTTTGCATGGCCTGATTGCGCAGACGGTTCAACGCCTGCACGGAATCAAAGAGCCGCATCCCGAGACCGCGCACGGAATGATACATGAACGGGGGCACGTTATTGCCGTCAATGAACTGCGTGTGCAATATTTGCCCAAGGGTTTCGGCGTAGGGCTTCTTCGAGTCGTAGATACACTGGACAGGCTCAGATGCATCGGAGCGCGGCGTAGTGGTATCCTGGTCCAGCAGAATCTTGCGATACCAGCGCCCTTGCTCATCTTCATCCGATTGATAATAGAAGTCGCACAGCCAAATGACCGGCACGGCATCGGAATCGAAGTAGATGACGTTCTGTTTCCAAATCTCAGCCGCTTTCTCCGCGTGCTCTGCCCAATTCCATGTAGACGGGTTCTGGTTGATGTCTTTGTATTGTTCGAACACCTTCTTAACGGCAGGGATATTCCAACCCGGATCACGCTTATCTTCAGGCAACCCGAATGTCTTTCGGAATAGCTGACCTGCTGTCATACGCCGATTAGCGCAGAAATGGTTCAGGGTATCGTAAGGCAGCGTGGTATCTGTTGGGATTAGGAGATCGTCAATCGCGACAAAATACGGTTTCCATTTCTCGTCATCTTCCCACATCTGAGAACCTACCCCGTGCAGAATGACGCTACCCCACTTCTCACGCTGTGTATGGAGATGCGGCAGGCTTTTCTTCAAGAGCCGGTTAATCTTGGAGGTAATGGTCTGGCCGTACTGAGTTTTCTTGGATGGCGGTGCATCAGGCAGGTTTACGGTGAACGCGAAATCTGTGCTCAGATGGGCATTCTCTAACTGCTCACGCCCTTGGAGCAAAAGGTCTGAGCCTTCACCCCAATTCACATTCCATTGGATATTGTTCTGTTGAACTTCGCTCTTTGTGTAGGGTGGCGCACCGTTGAACAGGTTGTTGATGAGCGCACGGTTGGGCGACCGTGGCAAATCCGCCGTTTTAAGGTTTTCGATGACAGACGCTATTTTCTCAGGACTTTGAAAATTCATGGATTATGCAGGCACAGAAGCTAGTTGCTGTGCGGGAGCAGACTGCTTCTTGGGGGCGAGCGTGATAGGCTTTTGTGGCGCTACCTTCGCTGACATTCTTTTGCGTAAACAATCAATCAGAGTTCCATCCTTGTTTCGGTGCCACAAGACAGCTTTCGAAGTCAGGTAGCCCATGGGAATGGTGTTCTCTGGGTCGCCATCAGATTTTATTTCCTTGAATGTGGGTGCGAGATCAGGCTTACCCCAGAAGTATTGGAAGAGTGTCGAGTTGATGGAGCGCGGCACGGTAAAGTTAGCCGAAGCAATGTCGAAAGCGCCGTTGCCTTGGCAGAACGCTTTCATGCCTTCGTGCGCTTGCGCGTCGTAGATGGCGCACCCGGACAGGTGTATGGGGGGCATCCCGGGTTGATTACTTTGGAGCACATGAGCGCCTAGGAATCGCGTGGGACAATCGTCATAGGCTGAAGCCAGCGCATCCAGCCAGCCAGCTCGAATCGGCACGCAATCAGGCTCGCACCATAGCCACGGTAGCTTGGTGTTTTGCTGAATGGTCTCGCTCACTTTGAGAAACATGTAGTTGCTCCCCGGTATCCAGCCCTGTTGATCTGGTGGCACGGGAACGCCAACAGCCATCGCATGGGAGAACATGGGCTTGGCTAGAGCAAAAATCTCTTGGCGCGTGGCTTTGGGCACTTCAGCATCAGCAGCGATGAGAACGGAGTGCGGCTTGTAGCCAGTCGGTTGAAGCTCTTGCATCCACCTGAGTAGATGAAGGGCCAAGGTGCTGTCTTTGGTGCAATACGGTATGGTTAGTAGGAGTCTATTCATTGTGGTTTATGTCATTACTGGTGATTACTGGGTCCGTGTCTATCGAATCAGTGCAGACGCAAATTTTAATCTCGGGTGATCCAATAGGATTAGCCCACCAGAGATTACCCGATCTGGATCGGTTTGGTCTGCCGTGAATTGCCTCCCCGTACCCAATTCTTCGAATCAGCTCACATTGCAGTTTGAATCGGTAGCCTTCTTTTAACTCGTTTGTGTCAGTGATCATTGTGGTTTATGTGGTTAATTCAGGTATGTGAATCGTTCCATCACTGTCTGGATAGTAGGTCTTGTCTTTGTAGATAACGTACAGAATGTCATTCATTGACTCTGTGGAAATATCCCATCCAAGTGGAATGAAGGGTCCGTCCAATGTTGGCTGTGGAATATCGGATGGAAGCGTGATGCTTTTAGGGAAAGCAAGAGCCATTCCGATACTTGCTAAAAAGCCGCGACGTTTCATTGTGGTTTTTCTTTCTGTATCCAGCAGTGGGATGGATATTTCTCCATCATTTCAGGTGTGGTTTGGCGGTAAATGTGACGGTATGGTACGTGAATCTTGAGCTTGGTTTTGCAGCCGCAGACTTCGCATACGCCTAGCCCTTCCTCGCCTTGGACGTGTAGCTTCATAACGTCGCGCAGTCGGGACCATGCGGCGATAGTCCATTCCGTAGCTTGATTCCATAGCCATGAGCCTTTGTAATTCTTAGGGCATTGCAAGCAGATATTGGCGCGTTGATTAGCAAGATCGGGTGACACTGGATCACCACCTTCGCCTAGCCACGCACGGCGGATGCGATTGAACTGATCGGCACGCTGGAGAGTTCGAATCATCTCTTTCTTCCACCACACGCTGAACATCCACCGACGCGCTGTTGCGATAGGCGTTGCGTACCATTGACTGTCAAAGCCTTGTCGCGTGAACTGCACATAGCCGGTAATCTCGCACACGTATACGCTTCAAGGTCATCGGCAATCTCTTCCAAGGTTTGGCGCGGCAAGTTGTTCCCGACGCGATGTGCCCGAATCTGGCGAATCTGCGCTTTCCACGTCGAATTGCCATTGAAAACAAACCCTGTCTCTGCTTGGCGATACGTGAACCCGCCCAGGACCGCCACGTCATAGCGTTTGAGCCTAAGCATACGGCCCCCATTGTTCCGGCCATGAGATGTCTTTACGCATGGGTGAGTTGTTTGGATTGGATGAGTGTGTTGTGGTTTTTGACCTTCTCTTTGAGCCACGCGAAGGTTGCTTGCGGATCTTCGACTGCATGGTTTCCAAGCTTCCCAATTTTGAATCCCCTTTGGCGTGCGCCTTCAACTGCGATGGCAATGGAATCGCCGCGATTAGGACTTTTGCCCGTGCGTTCTTTAAGGTCATCTTTTGATTCAATCTCTATTCTATCACCGAACGCCGGGGAATACTTGCGGGCCGACATTTCTCGCACAATCTCTTCCGTCAATTGCCGCATCTGTCCAGCCTGCACGACATAAGCCACGGAGAACCATGCTTCGGTGACGAACTTGACGTAGTGCTCAGAGCACCGTTTCTGTCGTCTCGCTCCATCCTTGTCTACTACGAACAAATCTTGTCTCACCGGCCTGTCGGTGGGCTTTCCACCTGAATCAATCGGGATAGGGGAGTTGGCTCCGAACTTACGAGCGAAGGCGAACCCAAGGGTGCCTTTACCATACGGGTCATAGAATGAATTGGTAGGCGGGATGCCCTGCTCATTCAGCATGTCCCAAACTTGATTAGCTATCTGATCCTCTACCGACTCACTCTCACGAATGTTGAACCTATGCTCTTTTTGAAGCACCAGACTCAGAATATCTTCCCCATTCGTATCCTTTCCCCACTCTAGTATAGTGCTTATACAGGCATCTTCACCGCCATAAGACGGGTCCAGTCCATGGATCTTGGTATGCTTATCATCAAGCCATACCGCCAAGTCGTAAGCATGGTGGTCTCGGCATATCTGGCGGGTCAATACCCTGTCAGTTGCCATGCCTATCTTCATGATCCCGTAGACCTGCTCGTAATACTTGGGCGAGTCTAGGCCCCAATCGTGAGCAATACGCCTAGCAAACCGTGGACCAATCAAGCCTGGGTATGTCTCAGGCAATCCTTTGGCCGCAGCGCGGAAGTTTGGGCTGTCAATGCCGACAAGGTTCACACACCGGCCATTGAGAAACTTGGTGTTCCAAGTAGTCGTAACCTTGGGTTCGCCAATGCTCGCCCATCCATCTTCCGGTTCAGCCGCAATCCCTAGCTGATCATCTGGATCTCCTTTCGGGTTCCCGCTCCCAATAATCTGCACCTTGCCGTTTGAGAAGAGGTTGGCCCAAGACTCGATAAAGGTGGGTGCCATCCACGGAACTTCATCGGCTAAGAAGATGATATTGCGTTGTTTCGTTCCGAGCAGTTTGCCTAGCCCAATCCACTGCGATCCTTGGTAACAAGGGCGACCAAGAATGCCGCAGCGCAAATCGCGCACTTCACCGTCAGCAAGGCAATGAGTAGCAATGCAATGGCGATGGTCAATGAGATTGCCAGGAAGCCAATCAAACCTTTCCCGACCTGCGCTCCAAAGCATTTTAATTTCACCGAATACTCCTGTATCTAATTTATCGACATCAATCGTGGAAACGATCACCAAAGTGTCATTGGGAGAAGCCCAATATTTAAGAAGAACGTATTCGCTGGCATGGCTCGTTTTTTGCGTGCTTGCCGCGCCCATGAGCATGGTTATGTCGTTCTGAACGAACTCCTGATACATCAGGTCCGTCCAATCATGGCGATAGCGATCTGGCCAAATCCATTTCCTGGCTTCCATCAGGTGATAGAACATCCCTTTGCCGCAGATGGTGTTCCCTGATTGCCACTGACCACCCCACTTTATGCACTCCAGCTCGATCTGAAGGGGATGGGCCTCGGAGTTCCAACGCGCATTGTACTTATAAATCTCACCCATGCCTAAAGCAAAGTATTGACAATCAAGGATCGTTGTTGTCAAGTTCAGAACTAAGGGCAACCCCGCAAAGGCCCCCAAATTAACCATTTTCCCCTTTTGACACACAATGTCTACGCTTGATTGTTGCTCACCATGCTCGACCGCACAACCTACGCAAGTGCCGGGATTGGAAGGCGCACCCGGATTGGACGGCACTGACGGTATTAACGCCTTCACCCATACCACAGCAGATTTCGTTCTCCCCAATGGCGGAGATACCGTTCTGGTAACTGTCGATTCCTCGGCATGGATGGTCATTGGGCAGGTGTTGATTGTGGGTGTCGGAGCCGATGGAAACGGGAACGGCCCGGCGCACTTCAGAGTCTCATCCCTTCCAAGCTCCACGAGCGCGAGCCTAGAGTTTCTGAACATCGCCGGAGACCTGCTGCCCGCCGACACAGTTACATCTGGTTCAACCGTTAGCCCAAGTGCTGTATGAAAAATTCAATACTGTTAATCGCTTTATTACTCGCCCAGTCTCTTTGCGGAGCTGTGCGCGACTACTCCTCAGTCACCCTTGAGTGGGATCCGCCCACAGACTCACCTGTCGATGTTACTGGCTACAAGATTCATTGGGGTCCAACGTCGGGTAATTATACCAATGCTGCCTTTGCAGGTACAAACACTACTGGAATTGTGGATGATCTGTTGGCCGGTGCGACGTATTATTTCGCGGTTACATCATTAGGGCTAGACGACACTAATATTGTCGAAAGCGAGTTCTCAAATGAGGTGTTTCAAACAATCGAAACCGAGACTAACTCAGGCTTTCAGATCCGCGTGTTCGTTTCAGTGCAACCAACGAATGCCGCATCAGGTGCACCATTCCTACGACTTGCTGGTTTCTTGATTCATTATCCTTCGCCTGTTCCTCCTGAGCCTACCAATCCCCCACCGGCTGCCGTCGAAGTTATTGTAGACAACAACATCGGAACGAACGTGACCTTTAGCGGTTCGTGGTATTCATCAACGAATTGGCAAGGTTATTACGGATTGAACTATCGGCACGATAACAACACCAAGGGAGCAGTTCCCAAGACTGTAGCCTACCATCCCTATTTAATTGGCGGGAGCTATACCGTCAGCGCGTGGCATCCATCACGCAGTAATCTAGCAACGAATGTGCCCGTAGAAATTAGCCATGCGGCTGGCACGGAGACGGTCTACCTGAACCTTCGAACCAATGGAGGTCAATGGAATCTGCTCGGCACGTATACTTTTGCTGAGGGGACGAACGGTTTTGTAAGAATCAGGAATGATACGATTGGATTCGTCGCAGCGGATGCATTCAAGTGGACTCCAGTCCCGTGAGTAGCATCCAACATAAAGGCCCACGTTTTGGAGCGAGTACGGTGTCATGGGGGGAGATTTTTGCCACACCCAAGAAAACCAGGAAGCGCAATTATAGATATAACCTATGCGCTTGTGGTGAACGCAAGCAAGTTGTTAGCAAGCGTTGTCGAAATTGCTCTAACGGTCCATCGGTAATCGACACACCATTGCTTCAGCCGTGTTTCACATACAACCAGAATCCCAAGCTGACGATACTGCAACGGCACATCTGGGTTTTGTTGGCTTGTGGGTATAGCCGAAAGATGATCTCGCAACGGCTTGACCGCAGCCCAAAAACAATTGAATACCACATCATTCTTGGGATTCGTCCAAAGTTGGGCGTATTCTCTGACTCAGAGCTAATTATCTCCTACTGGCATCAATTTCATTTAACTGCGAACCCAACAAGGTAACCCACATGAATGTTTTATAAATACTCTATGTTGTCCCTTATAAAAGACACCGCTGTACTGGGTGCCATGTTTGGAGCAGGAGTTGTCATCGACGAAAAAGCTCTCATGCCCGTTGGAACGCTAATCGCCGTTTGCGGCATGGTTTGGTGGCTTGGGCGCAAGCTCCAGCGCATCGAAGATCAGCAAGAGCACATCCTACACCAGATGAACAATCTCCAATGCGTAAGGGAAAAGAGTTGCAGCATTCGCAAGTAACACATGGATACACTAAATCAGTTGTTCAATCTCTTGGACAAGATCCAAGGCTGGCCAATCGCGGCCCTAACGTTCTCGGTTTGTATAGCAGTAGGATACGTCCTGAAGCTCATCCCCAAATTCCCAAATGATGGGATTCCGTTGGCCGTAGTACTGTTCGGCGTGCTCGTCTATATGATGCTCGTAGACCCACATCCCAATGAGATGACATTGCGCCAGTGGTCTACCAGGAATTCATGCGTAGGGTTCTTGCTTGGAGTCTTGGCGTGGGGAGCGCACAAGTTAATCATTTCGCGCCTTGAGGATCTCTTGATCCAGTGGTTTCCGTTCCTTGGAAAGCTACTGATTAAACCTGATCCTTGTGCTGACACACCGAACTCAGGAAATAAAAAAGACCCGTGATACTTAATGTTCCTTGATTCTGGACAAATTGGGAGATTGAAGATTGCCTTAGGTCGCAACTCAGGATGTGAACTTCCTGGGTTGATTAGTGGGTCTCAGGGCTTCCAAGGCAGTCCGGGTGCTCCAGGTGTTCCGGGTGTGCAGGGGAATCAAGGAACTCAAGGCACCTCCGGTGCCCAAGGTCCGCAAGGAGACCAAGGGGTCTCAGGGGCACAAGGACCGCAGGGTGATCAAGGCACCGCTGGCGTGCAGGGTCCACAAGGTTTCCAAGGAACTACAGGTGCTCAAGGTGCTCAGGGGGATCAGGGCTTCCAAGGTTTCCAGGGCGCATCAGGCGCCCAAGGGCCGCAAGGTGATGCCGGTGCACAAGGGCCTCAGGGTTTTCAAGGAACTCAGGGCAATCAAGGTTTCCAAGGCTTTCAGGGGGATGCTGGACCGCAAGGTGATCAGGGTGATCAAGGGTTCCAGGGTACGCAGGGCAATCAGGGGTTTCAGGGCACGCAAGGATTTCAGGGAGCGCAAGGTGCACAAGGCGCACAGGATTTCGTCGGCTACCAAGGATCACAGCAGCAGATTACCAGCACGTCCTTGGTGGATATTGGAGGTCTGATCGTGGCTCTTACCGCTGGCACATGGGTATTCGAAGCGTTCGTCCAAGCCATGTGCAGCACGGGTACGGCAGGTGCTCAATTCGGGGTGCAATACTCCGGGACTACGACTTCCACGGAGTTCAATATGCACGGGAACTTATCGGCAACAACAATCTCTACATCAAGAGTGACCGCCAAGAACACGCCGGGGGGCGTGGTGCTCACTACTTCGACCGCTGAAGGCATCATATTGATGTCTGGAATCATCGTGGTTTCAGATAGCGGCAATTTCTCTGTGAAAGGGCTTAAGGTTACGAGCCAGAACCTCTACATCCGTGCAGGCTCGCATGTGCGCATCAGGAAGGTGGCATGAAGATTAGCCTATTCACACCAACGCACGATGCCAGATACCTGCTTCAGGCTTACGGGAGCCTACTGGAACAATCCCACACAGACTGGGAATGGACAGTGCTTTGCAATAACGGTGCAGAGTTTGAATGCGATGATCCAAGAGTGAAATGCCACAAGGATTTGAGTGGCATAACCCGTGTAGGTCACCTGAAGTTTGCGGCGTGCAAGCTGTGTTCGGGTGACGTGCTCATGGAATTGGATCATGACGATGAGTTGATGCCCGGAGCACTGGAAGAAGCAGCTAAGGCGTTCAGTGATGATTCCGTAGACTTTGCTTACTCCAACACCGTTAATCACGATGTTCGCGGTGAAGGTTTACCTGTAACTTGGCCTGAACGTTACGGATGGACTTCACGTGAGATTGATTATCGCAACCGCAAGTGCAAGGAATCGGTAAGCCCACCTCCTGACCCTCAAAGCATCAGCCGGATTTGGTTCGCTCCAAACCACTTCAGGGCATGGCGATCATCCTTCTACTGGCGTATCGGTGGGCACAACCCGGAACTGAAGATTTGCGACGATCATGACCTGATTTGCCGAACCTACGTTCATGGGAACATGGTGCATATCGACAAGCCCTTGTACTTCTATCGTATTCACGGAGAGAACACTTGGCTTAAGAATGCGCCTGAGATTCAAAATACGATGTGGGGCCAGCACGACCGCTACATCTACCCGATGGCGATGAAGTGGGCTAATCAACGTGGCCTGAGATGCGTGGACTTGTGCGGTGGCATAGACAAGCCCGATGGCTATGAATCGGTGGACTTGCATAACGGTGACGTAATCGCTGACCTGAATGAGCGTTGGCCATTTGAAGATAACAGCGTAGGACTAATCCGAGCGCATGACGCCATTGAGCATCTACGTGACCCCATTCACACGATGAACGAAGCGTACCGCGTGTTGGCGCACGGAGGATTCTTCCTTATCCAAGTGCCGTCCACTGAGGGTGTAGGTGCGGATTGCGATCCAACTCATGTATCACGATGGAACTGGCGTTCATTCCGTTATTACACCGAAGCCACCATGCAACGCTACATCCAGCAGGCGGGTGCTAACTGCCGGTTTCAGAAGATCAAAGTCGAGAACCAGACTCTTTATGATGGCGTGGTGTGTGTGGTGGCGCATTTGGTGGCTATCAAAGCAGATAAACCACGTTTTTACGGTGAACTCTTAATCTAAATGGAACGACGCCCATTTCAATCCAGAGAATTGATTGATTTCCTGTTCGACTTCAGTGCCGGGGTCGATGCAGGACGCGCCCCTATTATCATTCCGAAGAATCAGATGTCGTTCGGGGCCAATACCACTGTGCGGCGCAGCTTTGTCACGCATCGGCCACCTGTTCGGAAGATTGCATTGGAGTTCCCCGGCTATACTGGCGAAGAACTTCAGTTGGCATTCGAGAATGGAAGGTTTCAAGGCGCGTGCGTGTTCAATCCAGACAATGACACGGACGCCTTGATAGCTCAGATAAGCGGTCGATTGTACAAGCTGCCTATTGTTGGGGACACGGCACAAGTGCTGGATATAACTGTGCCAAATGATCCGAATGATCCTAACGAGCTTCGAGCATGGTGCTGGCAGGCGGAGAAGTGGATCATTGTGACAGATGGAACATCTAAGGTGCCCATCTTCCATGACGGTGTAACTTCGCGAAGGTCCAATGCTGGCCAAAAGGCTACGGGCCAAAGCACCCTCTTGGTCGATGTTGTTGTGCCGAACACCGGCGCTACGCTTACCAACGTTTTTCTCACGTCAGTATTCACTGGTAAGGTTGGGGACATTATCACGATTGACCCGGTGGGCGGCTTCACGGTGGCTCAGATTGTGGGTCCGCAAACGCTGAACCTTACGAACTACAGCGCAACACCCATTGGCTCAACGGCTGTGGCTGGCAACAGTGTTACATGGATTACTACAATTGGCACTGAGCTACCGGCTGGTCGCATGGGCGTTTACGGCCTAGGGCGCAATTGGTTGTGTTTGTTGGACGGAAAGCAGTTCATAGCTTCGGATCTGGTTGGCGGTTCATCCGGCACGCTCGCATTAAACTTTCGAGATGCTGTGCTCAAGGTGACGGAGAATGATTTCCTGCTTGGTGGCGGACTGTTCACCATTCCCGGCGCTTACGGAGAAATCAGGGCAATGCTGTTTTCCGAAACCTTGGATGCTTCCCTAGGGCAGGGTGCGCTTCAGATATTCACTGATCGCAGCGTGTTCTCCTGCAACGCACCCGTGGACCGTCTGACATGGCAATCGCTCGTAAATCCTATCCTGACTGAATCAGCCAAAGGCGGCGGCGGATTGTCACAATGGTCCACTATTAACGTTAATAGCGACATAATGAGCCGTGCGCGGGATGGCATTCGCACGCTAATCTTGAGCCGTCGCGAGTTTAATACTTGGGGGAATGTGCCAATTAGCCGGGAAGTTGAACCGCAAATTAACCGTGATTCGGACGATCTGTTGCGGTTTTCTTCCGCCGTCGTGTTCGACAATCGAGGATTGATGACCACCGAAGGCGTGCTCAACGACACACGTGGCGTTTATTTCACGCGCCTTATCCCGATCAACTACGACCCAGAATCCACGTTACGCGGCAAGGAAGCGGCGGTTTACGATGCGCTCTACTGGCAGGGATTGAACATCTTACGAATTCTGGAAGGCACGTTTGCCAATACCAAACGTTGCTTCATGTTCACGTTAAACAATCGCACGGCCAAGATTGAACTATGGGAGCTTCTACCATCATCCACGACTGAGATTTATGACGATGGAGAGCATCGCATAGTCTGGAGCTTCGAAGCCTTCCTTGATTTCGGGCAGCGTGATCCACGATTGCGAGAACGGCTAAGGCTGGATGAAGGGGAGATTTATGTAGATGACCTGCGTGGCACAGTAGATTTCCAAGCCTACTTTAGGCCGGATGATTGGCCATGCTGGGTGCCGTGGCATTCCTGGCAGGAGTGCTATAACAACGTTGATCCAGCTAAAGAGCCTATGTTTAAGCCGAACATGGGCCTTGGTGAAGCGCCGGCAGAGTTTTGCGATGAAAGTAATAACCGTCCGCTTCGCGAAGGATACACGTTTCACTTCAAGCTTGTTATTACGGGGCATTGTCGGTTTAAAGGCGCAAGGTTCGGGGCATATACAGTGCCTCAACCAAACTTCTCGCCACCGATATGCACTCCGATTTGCCCGGATGAACTCATCGAAAACTTGCAATCATGAGTAATTGCCGACCATGCGATGAAGCGCCAGTCTGTATCCCAGACTTACAGAAGTACAGTCTGCAAGATGACCTGTACCGATTTGTAGGGAATCCATACGGAGGTGGAGCAGATCGCCTTTACCTGTTCTGTTGCGATGGCGTGCAAATGTTGCGCACCTTCCCACTTGGCGCATCTCCAGAGACTAGAGCGCAAATCATTCAAGACTTGGTTGGCGATTGTCAACGGCGTTTGCCGTTCTGCACTAACCCGCCTCCGCCACCTAATTGCGTTGGTCCAGATTGCCTGCCGACGCCCGTATTCAATCGGCCACAGAGCTGCACTGTGTATTGTCCAGACGGAACTCCGTTCACCTACACGGTTCCTGGTGGAACGTTCATGGGGTATGATCAAGCTCTCCTAGACGAACTTGCGCGACGGTTGGCATGTGAAAGAGCGGCGGATTTCATCATTTGCTTGGCTGACTGGTTTATGTGCGGTTGCGTTGGTACGCAGTTCACGGCGCAGATCCCTATCGTAAGCAATCATCCACCGTTCAACGTGGCGCTGGAGAGCGGCACGATCCCGGTTGGCGTAAGGGCCACAACCCAAGGCAACGCCATCATCATCACTGGCAATCCGGCTATCTCCGGGACGTACGTGTTCACTTTGCGCGTAACTGATACCTTCGGTAACTCTCAGACGAGGCAATACAGGATGGTGATTCTGAGTATCACAAATGCTTCATTGCCGAACTGGAGCACGGGCGTGGCGTACTCTGCTCAACTCGTGGCTACGGGCGGAAGCGGAAATTACGGATGGCGCATTATTAGTGGCACTATGCCAGATGGATTAACGCTATCCGATTCCGGTTTGATTAGCGGCACGCCAACGGGTCTAGGCGGTGGCGGGGCAGTGGTGTTCGATGTGGTTGACACCAATTGTCAGGCTCAAGCTGAATCGGTGCTACCTCCGCGCATCTTCATGACTACGGTGAGCCGCACGGCCATCAAGACCAAACGCGGCTGGCCCAAGTGGACTGGGTATGACGGCACGCTATGGAAAACGGCTACGTTTACTGGCGAAAGCACGCAGACGGCGTTCCCGGCTTTGGCTGGCACTATCGACGGCCCGCAATGTGGCGGTGCGAAGTATGAGATGAGCGGCTGGGATGAGATTGATGAGTATGGCAGGCACTTGAGCCAACATGTCATGGAACTGTTCGTTGAGTGCAACAACGATCCACCGCAATTGTTCACCACCGAACTTCTCCCTACTGGAGATGCCTTTTTGGAACTCACACCGAGCGTTCCAACTCTGCTCGGTTATTGCTGGGCCACTGACCCATTAAGTTGCCCAAGTTGCAATCATGATGATAACACTTGGCTAGATGCTGGTAACCGTTCCATTTTTGGAGCACCTGATTTCCCGCGTGGCATTATTAATCTCAATACGTCTGTCATTACCGACTTCGTGAAGTCCATTAGTGGGCACAACGAATTTGGTCAGGAGTTCGGGCTAACCATAGACCCGACTCCACCGCGAGAGACCTTTCCCACCAACACGCAAAACGGATTTTACGTCAGCGCTTTCCCGTTTGTGGTGCTGCTCGCTGATGGAGCTTGGAGCGTAACCCTTAGCAACGAGTACACCGCTGCCGATGCCAACAATAGCGCCATTCGATATACGAGTAATGGTCCAGTGGCCGAGAACTACCCCAATTACAACACGTTTACTCGCGATACGTTCCTGAATGTCAGTAGCCGAACCACGGAAGTCACTTACGCACTGAACTGCATTAACCTGATCGTGGGGCGTGACTACATAGTGTCCGTGCAGTACCGAGATTCTTCTGGAGCGATTGCCTCGGTGTCAACCACGTTCACGGCAAATGACCGGACTCAATCTATCGTGCAGGTGATACCGACTCCTGCGGCAGGTCACAACATCCGGGTGCTGAACCCGAGAATACGGTTCGCGCCAGTTACCTGATTATGGGTTGCCAAGTTTCATTAGCGATGACCGAAGCCATCTTGGGCGAAACTCCCATAGATGATGCCGTGTATGTCGCGTCGGTGGATAAAATCTTCGGCACCATTGGGCCGCACATAGCCAAGTTCAATGCCACAACTGGAGCTTTTGAATCTGCCGTGCGTGTATTTGGTCCAGCCATGGGCAATTGCCGGATCTGTTATCATGCGCCGCTTGACACCATCTTCATAAGCGTGTGGAATGTGTTGAGTAGGCAATGGTCTAGCTTGGACTGGTCTATCCGTGGGCTTTACCCGATTAATCCGGCTACCATGGCTATTGGGGGAGTTGTCGATACGGATTCATTTGCAGCCTTGAGCAAGCGATGGACGTCAGGTCCGCAACATGTGTTCAGTCCGGGCTTTGGTACCAACCTTTACTTCACGCAATACAATTCGGTTGGTGTCTACTGGTGGAGAGTCAACCCAACCAACATCGCAGATCGCGCCAATCCGTCACAGGGAGTCACGTTCGATGGCGACAACTGTTATCACCAGTACGCCACAGACGGCCTGAACATGTACGGTGCTAATACGTACAACTTCGAAGTGCAGAGATATGACATGGCGTTGACTAACGGATCGTTCGGTCGCTGCCGAATCAATGCTCCTCAGAGATTCGTTGATAATCCAGTCTCTTGCGCCTTTAGCACGGGTAGCGGCGAATGCTATGCGGTGTGTGGAACGGCGGTTCTTATTCGATGCACCAGCTTTGTTTCACCGGGGGCTTACGCAGCGCATGCGATGAACTCAGGCACAGTAACCGGAATGCCACCCGGAACAGTAGTTAAGCCTACACGAATGCGCTACCGATCCTCCGATGCCAGCCTTTACATACCGTGCCCACAAAACAACGGGGTGATCATCTGGGATACCGGATCAAATGACGGGGAATGGAAATCAGGATTCGACTACCCCATTGACGTGGTTATTACACCGACCAAAGCCTTTGCTGTGCAACTTGGCAACAATGGGCTAAAGGAGATTGTCTAATGCCACTCTCAGCCGCCACTTTTTGCCCGACAGTAAACAAGATTTTCGGCGTATACGGCCCGAAGGTTTTACAGTTCAACGCCGACTCAGGTGCGCTGGAGAATTCCGCCATAATCACTGGACCTGCCGAGACAACCTGCGGCATCGTGTGGCATTCAGCCAGCAACTCGCTTTACGCTTCGGTGTGGAATTCTATGGCCAACCAGGATGAAGCCGCAGCTCACCCGCAAACAGACATATTTCCCATTGATCAAAATACGTTGGCTATTGGAGCCGGTTTGGGGTGGACAACACTTTACAATGATGGCGGAGTGAATAATCAGAGATGGCCCTCTGGTCCAAGGATGCTATTCGATTTCGGTGAGCCAGAGATATTCTTCATTGGCGTAGTAGGCAATAGCAACAACAGTACATGGCTGGGTAAAATTCACCCAACCATCCCCGTTGTTGAGGGTGAAACTATTTCGAATACCAACCTTTGGAGCGAGCAAGCTTCAGCCGGTGGCGGGTTCTGTTATTTTTGCAGGTCATTTTTTCCCGAGCTTAGGCAGGCGGATATGAACCTTGCGCAGAATAACACGCTATCGCTTGTACCTGATCTTAGCATAGTTACTCCAATTGCCATTGAACACGCTTCCGTCAACGGTAAGCAGTATGTAGTCGGTGGCAACCAATGGATGGTTCGAGTAGACAACTGGAGTCCTGATTCCTACGTGATCTTGAATCTAGATCTGGTGAACGCTGGCTCGGAACCGATGCGCCTGCGTTATCGCGCTTCTGACGGGCGTCTTTACATCCCTTGCCAGACCACTGATGGGATCATTTTGTGGGAGCCTACCAATGATGGTGCGCCTTCAGGAACGTGGTGGCGCGGCGGGTTCACGTCACCGATAGATGTTGTATTCACGGGTAGCAAGGCGTTTGCTGTGCAAAATGGTCCGGTGTCACTTAAGGAAATCATTGTATGACAGAAGATGAGCTAGAACTTCACCGTCGAAAAGCGTTCATGCGAGCCATGAAGGATTTGGATAACGACTTTCGCCAGCAATACGAATATCTGGAGTTTCTTGCCGGACGCACGCAAATGCGGAAAGACGTTGTGCTATCCAAGGACACCACCAGAAAGGTCGATGCTCTGTACGCCAAACATCTGAGCGCGAAGGAGGATGAATAAATGGCTACGTATAAACCGATTTTCCCGCGTGGTATGTCAACCGGCACGCCTGTAACTGAAGCCGACGATGGCAGGGGTATCCCGCAAAGCACCGAAGCGGCTCAGAAGCGTTGGCAGGAAGGGATGGATGCCAAGGGTTTCCAGCCGTGGGGTGGGCGATACGGGCCAAGGCTTGGCACTCCAATCCAGTCTACACCGATAGCACCCATGGAGCCAAACGTGGTTGCAGGATCGAGCACACCCATGACGCCCAACATATTCCCGAATGTGGGTCCAAACGGTGGCTTGCCAGCTCCCCCGACGATGCCTATGGGCAACGCCAATCCAGTGGTTGGAATGGGGCCAAGATCATATCAACCGAAAAGAAACCGTTACACGTCAAACCCCTTACTTGGCCAGGATAGTCTAGGCGGACTTATCGGGCCACAAAGACCATGATCTATCCATCGTCACTCACTGTTGCGGCAGTCAAAGCTAGCTCGATCAAGAACATCTCCGGCGTGTGCGTGAGCAAGCCTGAGTTCTTGACCCAACTAAATGAATGTGTCTCGCGGCTCATGAGCTATGGAAACTTCTACGCCACAGTGATCAAGGGGCGCGTCTGCGTGTACCTTGGGTGTATCGCATGGCCGCGCTGGGTAGGCACGATTCTGGCGACGAATATCCGTGGCAATAACCGGCAGATACATAACAAGTGGTACGATTTCATGCCCTTGTCGGCTTCGGATTGTGTTCAGAACCGTTGTTGGAACAGTAACGTCACAGTCGTTGATGACGGGATAACGCCTGTATTCCAGAACATACCCTGCGGAGTGCCGAGCTATATCCAAGCGTATGCCCGCGTGCGTGCGGACCTTGGCAAGACCGTCACCATCTACGGCATTGACGAATATGGTCAGGAATTGATGACACGAGATGCTCAATCCGGGGAATGGTCCATCGGCGAAGTTCTGACTCTGCAAGCGCCGTTTATACAAAGCGGCAAACGATTGCGTGAACTAACTCGCGTCTCGAAAGAAGTCACGATTGGTCCAGTGGACCTGTATGGCTTTGACATCGACCTGAACATCCTGCGCGAGATGGGGCATTATGAGCCAACCGAGACCGAACCGCGTTATAGACACACTACGGTCAAGGGGCGCATGGGGACGAACTGTTGCAGCACTGATGGAACCACGCAACCGCAGATAGAATTTCTGGCTAAGCTCCAGTTTATTCCCGTAACGACCGATACCGATATTGTTCAGATAGACAATATCGAAGCCCTTAAGCTCATGATTCAGGCGGGGCGCTTGGAAGAAGCTGGAGATGACGAATCGGCAGCTCGGAAACAAGCGCTCGCCATCAAAGAGCTTAACCGGCAGTTGGCCGACAAATTTCCGATCAATCAAATCCCGATCCTTATACGACCTGAAGGCACCGCAGAACCCCGATTTGCGGGCATAGGTCAAATGATGTGATATGCCATATAATCTTCTTTATAATTTCCGAAAAGCTCAAGAGGCAAGAGGGCTGGATATAAACGGCAACCCCATAAATCCTCCCACAGCGCCAGCTTCCATGCCGACTCCAACAACGTACGGCAGACCCAATAACTCGCTATTCGGACAGCCAAATGCCGCAGGTGGTGGAACTGGCTTCGACATCACGCCTGAGCCACGCACTGGTCAGGGGCCGTACGGACTGGTGCCCGGTCCGGTTGAATACCCGACGACGCCCTACGCTGAAGCCAGCCGTATCTATCCCGGTTTCGATGCGCTGACTGCTTCTGTGGGCGACCAATTGAAAAGTCAGATTGCGGGCGAGTTCACGCCGCAGGAGGAGAATGCGCTATGGGATGTGGCTAACCGCTTTGGTGTGGCGAGCGGTATGCCCGGGGCAGGGCTTTGGAGTAACAAATTCATGGGCAACGTCGTTGGCGCACGGCAGGAGCGGATTCAACAGGGCATTCAGAACTATCAAAGTGTATTGTCCGAGCTTTCGAAGATGGGTGTTGATCCTGAGTTGGCCGCGCAGATTGCCGCGCACAACGCGCAACTTGCCGCTGCCCCAGACCCCAAAGCGGCTGCTGAAGAGATGCTGCGACGTTACTCCGAGGCGCTGAATCAGCTAGGCCGAAACGGTGGCGGATACGGTATGCCGCAAGGCGGTAGCGGCGGCTACGGCTACCCTAATCCCGCAGGTGGCACAGCACCTACGGCTTCGACTGGTGCAGGATTCCCATTCAACACGGCGAATAACATTCCGCCAGGGCCAGGGAGCGGCACGATGCCTTCGGCCACAACTACTACGGACTTGTATGGGCTTGGGGCGGTTCCCCAAGGCACAGCTTACGACCCTTACACGGATAGTTCCATCAATGCGCCGTGGCTCTCTGACTGGGCCAATATGTTCGTCCAACCGAGTGCAGGAGGCGGGGGCTACATTCCGCCTATGGGCGACCAAGCTACGGGCGGCGACCTGTATGGGCTAGGGAACACGCCATTTGGAACGGTAAACAATCCTTATACGGATCAATCGACCTACGATCCATTCGCAGGTTCAGGGTCCAGTTGGTTTGATGATGGACTTGGGACCGAAACCGATCCATGGGAGACGTACTTTGAAGAATACGGATATTAGAAAGGTCTTATGGCACTTGGCTCGATACCGCCTTGGCTGAACATTCAGCCGAATGATTTCCTGCAAGCAACGCAGTCCGGGGCGCAGGCTGGTCTTGCGATAGCCGAGATGCGTCAACGTTCGGTAGAAAGGGCTCAAGCCATTGCCGAAGCTCGAGTACGGAGACAACAGGAAGCATGGGAATTTGGCGAGCGCATGAGACAGGCGGCAGTGGAAGCTGCGGCATTGCGCGAGTATCGCCAAGGGCAATTGTCAGGGAACGAAGCTGATCGATTGGCCATGATGGATTACAGAAATCGTGCGCTCTCATCTACGGCAGAACGCGCAGGAATAGATGACGCTTTGGCAAAGGAACGGTTTCAGGAGGAGCGTCGACACAATATCGCAACTGAGGGCATATCCATGCAAAGGGCGGAAGAGGCTGTTAAAACCGGGAAGGCTGAGATTGTTTCACATCCTGAAGCGCCGGGAATGCTGTTCTTGCGCCAGCCAAATACAGGTCATGAGACGCTGATTTCTCCGACGAAGAAAACGGACCCTGATGACTTCTACACTGTTACGGAAAGGATCGAAGAAAGCCCCGGTATTCCCGGTACTCCTGAAGTGCCAGCTCAAAAGAGAAAATTGGGCGGTATTGATTGGTTGAGAAAAGACATTCCTCACCAGCCAGCTATGCCTGAAGTGCCTGCACATGGGGACTACACTATCACTCGAAAGGTGCCCTCTGGAATGGGGATACCTGGAATACCAAACCTTGCACCGCTTGGACCATCGGCCCCAGCAGCTCCATCGGAAGGTACTCGGGTTCGGGTGCGAGATCCGAAAGGTAAAACTGGTACGGTTGCAGCGGAAAATCTGGAAGAAGCTTTAGCGGCAGGCTATACGAGATTGTGAAATGCCAATCGATTTCATAGAGGAAGAGGCTGGAATTGACTTCATCCCTGATGAACCGAAGCGTGATCCGGTAATTGATCTGACGCCTTCTGGACCGTTCAGCATAGGCACGCCGAGACAACCTACGCCACCAGAGATGCTGGCAACGTACGGTGGACCGTCACGACAATTGGCTTCTTTGCGTGAGACAATGCAGGAGCCGTTATCTGTCGCCCGTGAGCATATTGAAGAACCGCTTAGGCCAAGGATTGAACTCCCCAAACTTCCGCCTGTCAGTGAAGTGCCTGTTGGCGGACTAGAAAAGGCGTTTCTAGCAACATCTCCTATTGCCAGAAACCTTGGAGAACTGTTTGGCCCGAACATTCCTGCGACAGTAATGCGCCAAGGCATTAATGCAGTGGCGGCTGTGCCTGAGTTTTTCACCAGTCCAGCAGGTCTAGCCACTATACCTGCCGTTGCCGTAGCTCCAACTGCTGTTGCTGCATTTTTCACCTTGGACATGGCGAAGGCCCTTGGCAATCAGGGATTGGAATTGTGGAACAAGTGGGATGAAATGACGCCTGAACAACGCGCAGCATCGTTGACTGACATGGGCGCAACGGGGGCAATGATGCTAGGCGCGGGAGCGCACTTGAAGAATCGGGTAAGGTCAATAGCCGACACGGTTAACCCGCAAGAATCGCCACCCGTTATACCAAGGACGGGTGCGGAGATTACGCCGCCCCAAGGCGCACGAGCGCCACGCACGGAGCCTGCGCCAATCGAGCGCGTGACGCCTGAGCAAGCCGCCGCGCAAGCCGAGGCGATGACCCGCGTCGCTGACACGGGCATGGATGCGGTGGCGAACAAGCCCGCGCCTGTGGTTGAGCCGCCGAAGGTGGAAGCCGCGTCTGAAGCGCCGAAGGCTGCCGGTTTGCTTGAGCCGACCAAGGAGTTGTTGAAGCAGGCGCGTGCTGCGGGGTTGCCTGTGGAAGCGCAACCGAACGTAATCCGAACCGCGAAAGCGTTGCCGAGTGGAGATCAGACGCAGCGGGTAGCTGAGGCTCTGCAATATCACGCCAAGACGGCCGGTGGTTGGGAAGCTGATTCCCTGCGAGCAATGGAACAAAGCATCGCGCGCGCGATGCCAGGCAGCGAACTGATTGGCCGCTTGGAAGCTACGCGAAAGCAGTTGGTGCCTGCGGCGGCGGAACCTGGGGCTCCAGTTGCTGGCAAGGCTCCCGCGACTGCTCCAGTGGTTACGGCCGCCACGGTGCCGCCGGCGCAGGTGGAAGCGAAGCTCGGGCCGGGAATGATTCCGCTCACGGTGCCGACCAGCCAGGTCGAAGCGAAGCCTACTGCAACCGAAGCGAAGGCTGCGCCTGCCACAGCTACGCCCGGTCCTGGTGCCATGACTCCGGGTGAACCGCCACGGGCGCAAATTGAGCAGCTCACTACGGCGTTTAAAGGAATTGAGGCATCCAAGCCAACTCTTCGCGAGCGCGTTCAGGAAGCATTTCGGTTGGGTGAAAGATCCGCACTCGTTAAAGATTCATTCTCTAAAGCCTTGTCAGGTTTGAATCGCGCTGGGGATTATCTCACTCAACGCTGGAAGGGAATCGAGAACATTGACGATCTGTTGCGGTCCAAAGGCGAACTGTCAGCTGAACTTGAGAAGCGCGGCTGGCGTACTCGCGCATGGGTTAAACAGGCCAACAAGTCCATTCCGAGAGCACGTGACCAAGCTGCTATTGCCAAATGGATTGATGCTGGCGGTGATGCCGCTGAGCTTCGCCGAGGAGCAGCAGAAACCAAGCCCCAGTATCGGCAGGCGTATGAAGATGCACTGAACCTGAAGGGAGACCTTCTTGTTGCCGCTGAGAACGCCCGAAATTACTTCGATTCCCGCTTGCAGGAGGCCATCGATGCGGGTGTTGTCAAAGCTGGTGTTGAAGATTACATCCACCGTATTTATGAAAGCCGACCTGACTTGCAACAGAAGGCGTATGCCTATGTTCAAAGCAGCTTGCTAAAAGCCAACCCTGCGCTTGCCCGAAAGCGCGTGTTTCAATTTGATTGGGAAGCGGAGAAACTTGGTTACCGACCAGTTCAATCCTTCGTCCAGCGTATTGCGCAATACGAATCGAGCTTGTCCAAGGCAATCGCAGCCCGCGAGTTCATTCGCAAAGCCTCGGAGATGAAGGCGGCTGACGGGCGACCCGTGATTGACATAAAGGGTGTCGGCACACCTATCACAGATGTAGTAACGGGCGAACGGCAGGCCACACTAATCAAACCGACCTTCAACCCACAGAAAGCCAATGAACCCGGAACAGAAAATTACCGGGGGGATTATGTGAACAAGGAGTTTCCAGCATTGTCCCGTTGGAAGTGGGTAAGTGCGGATTCCGAGGGCAAACCCATATTTGTTCAGGGCGACGTGGCAATTCATCCCGATTACGTTCATCGCATTAGTAGCCTTTTGGAACCTTCTCGGATTCGATACGGCAAGTACGGCCGCATTCTTCGACCAGCACTAAATGTCGGGGCGACGTTCAAGCAAACCATGCTGGATCTTTCGATGTTCCATCAGGTGCAAATCGCAGTCCACGGCATGGAGCACAAGGTTGCCCCATGGAAAATCATCAAGGACATTGATTTCGAGAACCCCAACGTAGACGGATTGCTGCGCGGTGGCATAACTCTTGGCGGTGAGTATTACCCAACCCACGCCGCTGAAGGCTTGATCGGTTCATCGCTCAGTCGGCAGATTCCATTCCTTGGGCCATTGATGCAGAGCTACCATTCATGGCTCTTTCAAGATTATATCCCGCGCATAAAGATGACCATGGCGCTGAAGGCGCTGGAACGGAATCGCGCTCGCTATGGTGATAAGATGAGCGATGAGGCAATCATGAATAAAACCGCAGGTCAGGCGAATGCGGCCTTTGGTGAATTGAACTATACCATGCTAGAGCGCAGCAAGACGGCTCAGGACATTTCCCGCCTAATCATGTTGGCACCCGATTTCTTGGAGGCCCGTGGTCGTTTTGCCGCAGAAGCTCTCGCCAAAGGCGGAAAGAGTGCCGTGCCGGGATTTGGTAACGAGCAACGAGCAGCATTACTCTTGGGCGCATTAACCATGTACGTGACTGCAAGAATCGCGAACAAGGTTATTAACGATCAGTATCATTTCGAACCAGAGAATGCGTTCAGTATTGTTTACAACGGCCATGCTTACGGTCTGCGCACAGTGCAAGGTGACATTTTGCACCTGCTGGAAAAACCGCTGCAATTCTGGCTGAATCGTCTCAACCCCGTTTACGGTAGAACGCTCCTGCAACTGGTGACTGGCCGCGATTACTTCGGGCGCAAGCGAACGGTTCCTGAAACTCTATGGGATTCGGCCTCTAACATAACACCTATTGCGCTAAGGAGCGGTCGCGAACGGAAGCTTTGGGAATCGATTGCAAATTCCATGGGCATTACAGTCAAGCGGTGGAACGATGTGGATGATGCCTTCACGCTGGCTAAGAAATGGAAAGATGAGCACGGCATTGGCGAGAAAGGCGAATTCATTTATGACCCGGACAAAGATCAACTGCGCGGGCTGAAGGTCGCTCTGAGTTACGGTGATGACGCTGGAGCTGTAAAAGAGATCAGGAAGCTGGTTGATTCGGGATACCAGCTTTCGAAGCTAAACGATTACTTCAAAAGATATGCCGGGATGCCGTTCACTGGAAGCTTTAAGAATGACAAGGAATGGCAGCAGACGCTATCCGAAGATGAAAAGAAAACTGTGGAAGGCGCACGGCAACACAAGCAGAACATTCGTGATCTGTATACCAAATCAGTAAGACAATATTTGGCAGCGCAAAGAACACCAACAGCCCAATAACCATGCCAGCCACGTCGAAGAAGCAGCAACAGTTCATGGCCATCTGTAGTCACAATCCATCAAAGGCGCGTGGCAAATGCCCGCCTAAAGTCGTCGCGCAAGAGTTCTCGCATAAGCCTGGTGGTGGCTACAAGGGTGCGACCAGCTACAAGCGAAAGTAATTACAGGATTGACACAATTGTCTATTCAGCACAAAGATTGGGCAACCGCATGATCATTAACTTTTCGCCCAAGAAACAGTTCCAGGAAAACACCGAAGTCGCACGCGAACTGGCCACAGTGGTGCAGTCCGGTAACTTTCACATCGCGCTCTCTTCCGCACTCTCCGAATACAGCTTTAGGCGCACGCCAACCGCAGAGCAGATTGTAGCGGTGCGCGAATTCATTTCCATTCTCCTGCAACTGCCTTTCGAAGATCAGCCACTGCCGAGTTTGCAGATCCCCACTCTCGACCGCTCTGTTTACGAGCGTCACTATCGTCCACCCGGAGATTCTAAAACCACAGCCAAATAACTAGTATGCCTATCGAATCACCAGTAGCCACAGAAACCACTTTACCAGCGCCTGAAGCATCGGCTTTCCCTGATTTCGATGCCGCTTTCCCAGACGGCCTAGACAGTCCCCCCCCAGCTCCCGAGAAAAAGCCTGCGCCTGAGCCAGCTACTACCTCTGGCAGCGAAGATAGATCGAGCACTACTCCGCAATCGGGCGCAGGCACTACCCCGAAACCTGCTGACAAACCAGCCGACAAGCCCGAAGAGAAAGCGCCAGAGACGCCAGCGACACCCGAGGATGAGTTCACCCCGCCAACCGTAGCCAAGAATTCTGAGCTGCGCGGGTTTGCCTTCCGCATGGGGAACAAGGCCAAGGAGTACAAGTCGCAGCTTACCCAGCTTCAGCAACGCATCACGCAACTCGAAGCGCAACCGCCCAAACAGCAGGTGGATAACAGCGCCATGGCAGCGCAGCTCGCGGAAGCCAACAAGCGGCTGGAGCAATATGAGAATGACTTGCGCCTGACCAAATACGAGCGCAGCGCCGAGTATCGCGACAAGTACGAGCGGCCTTACAAAGACGCCATCGCCAGAGCCTATCGCGAAGTCAAAGAACTCATCGCTTTCGAGCCGAATGCCGAAGATCCCGAGAACCCAAAAGAGCGCACGGCCAATCAACAGGATTTCGATGAGGTCTACGGATTGCCCTTGGGACAGGCTACACGGCTGGCCAAGCAGCGGTTCGGTGATGCGGCGATGATCGTCCTTCAGCATCGCCAGAAGATTCGTGAACTCATGGAGTCGGCGTACCAAGCGGTGGAAGAGTACAAGGGTAAGGGTGCGGAAGCCGAGAAGTTCACTAAGGCTCAGGAAGCGCAACGCGAGCAAGGCATGGTATCGATGTTCTCTGCCGCACGCGGGATGCACGCTAAGCGCAACCCTGCTCTATTCGCGGAGAAGGAAGGCGATACTGAAGGGAACTCCTTACTCACTAAGGGACGGCAATTCGCCGACATGGTGTTTGCTGGCAATGACGGATTAACCCCGCAACAGGTGGTGATGCGCGATGCCCGCGCCTACAACTGGCTCTCCGCATTCCCCCGCGTATCGTCGGCCCTAGAGAAGGCCAAGGCCGAGATTGCTGAACTCAAGTCCACGCTGGAATCAATCAAGGGCAGTGCTCCAGGGAAACCTAAGCCGAGCGCAGAATCTGCACCACCATCCGAAAAAGGCTGGGAATCAGATTTCGATGCAAAGATCACATAAGCTCGCAGTCGTAGCGTGGGCACTATGGTTGTGCTTGCTACTGGGCAAGTTGTTGCAGGCGCAAGAGACAACGGTTTATCCACCGCAACAGACTGTTTGGCTCGGCAAGCTTAAGAATCAGGCTGATGAATTGGAGATTGGGGTTCTTGTTCGAGCCAACAACGGCAACTCGCGGGCGCTCAGGCACGTTCGCCTTCATCGTTTTGAGTTCAATAATCCTGACGTGGCTGAGCGCCTGTTGCGCACGGGCAAGTTTGAGTTCTTGGAGCCTGACCAGACTGTAACTATTGACGCTACTCCAAGTGACCCGCTCTACAGCCAGCTTTGGGGCATGACCAATATTCAGGCCAACCTTGCATGGGACACTTCCGTTGGCTCAGACGCTATCATCGTAGCGGTAATTGATACTGGCATCTGGACTGAGCATCCGGACTTGGCTGCAAACATCTGGACTGATCCCATCTCCGGTTCGCATGGCTGGACCTGTATTCGCGGCGTACTTACCGAAGGAGTCATTGACGATCAGGGACACGGCACGCATGTCACTGGAACCATTGCCGCCGTAGGAGACAATGGGATCGGCGTAGCGGGAGTTAATTGGCGGGCAAAGGTTGCGGGATTCAAGTTCCTTGGCGGAACTGGTTCTGGCCAACTTTCAGATGCCGTGATGCTCATGGACAAAATCATCCAGCTCAAGAAGGAGCGCGGCATAAATTTCCGAATCACGAGCAATTCGTGGGGAAGCACCGGGACCAGCGATGCACTCGGAGAAGCATTCGAGAGACTTCAGGAAAACAACATCCTGTCTATCGTTGCGGCTGGAAACAACGCAATGAACATCGACGTTTCGACCTATTACCCCGCTGGAGCTACGAACAAAGGCGTGGTCACTGTCATGGCTACGGACACGAACAATGCCAAGGCATCCTTCTCAAATTGGGGTTATGGGAATGTCGATATAGCCGCCCCGGGCGTAAGCGTGTTGAGCACCGTTCCAACCAATGCCGCATCCTTAGGAAATCCTTCTGGCTATCGCAGTCTCAGTGGGACATCGATGGCTACGCCGCATGTGGCTGGACTCGCCGCGTTAGCCCTCTCTGTGAATCCAGCTCTGACGTTCTCTGAGTTGCGAGATTTGCTATTGCATCCCCAAAGCTATGACGGGCTTACCGACCTCGCCGCTCAGCAAAGCGGCACAGGTGGACGCATTAATGCCCGAAAGACCTTGGCCAATTCGCGTATCTTCAACCCTGAACCCAACTCTCCGCCTGTCCTAACCGTATCCTTCACCCAAAATGTTCATGGTGGCGATACCTGCACGATTTCAGGCAAGGCCACAGACCCCAATGGAGATAGTGTTCGAGTTGTCATTACATCAGAAAACAATCTATTCCCGCAAACACTGAACTCGGTAACCTTCGTTGCTCATCAGTACGCAATTGATTTTGTCGCTCGCGTCAGCGTAGTCGCATTGGACGGTAAAGGCGGCTCAACTCAAAGGCGGATCGGAATCAACATTCTGAAAAGGGAATTGCCGCCAATGGAGTTCGGCTTGGATACGCGCATTTGGCAGGGATCATCTATCAGCAACGTGCAGGTAATGGCGTGCCTAACTCCAGAGAGCACCGTTCAGCCAGTGCGTGTCAGCTACATGTTTGGTGAGCTGGGCAAGCTCAGCACCACGACATGGATGGTATACCGTCCTTACATCGATTGCGATAGCACGGAATATGGTGCGGGCTTAACGGTTCCCAAAGCTGTGGTTTGTTACGCTTTCGGGGAAAATCTTAGAAAAGATATTGTGCTTTCCTACTATAAATACTTCCGGGTTGGGGGCACGACTAATCTCACCGAAGCACCCACCATAAACCCGAAGTTTATTAACCCATCTGGGACAGCACCATTGACCGTGAGCTACGACTTCACTGGATGCGTTGAACCATACGGATTGGTGCGCACTACAGTCGATCAGGATGGCACTGGTGGTAAAGCCGTGCCGTTAGTTGGCACATTAACCTACGCCAATCCGGGCACGTACCGCTCAAAGCTGTTCGTGTCAGGCAAATATTTCACGGTAGGAACTTGGTTCTATGTGACGGTGCTAAGCCAAGACAAGTCTGATGAATTCACACCAGATCCGCCAATGCACCTTAGAGTTGCTGGCGCTAAGGCTAAGCAATAATTTGTTGACAAGGTTTTGGATATAGAATAAAAGTGCCCTATCGGTTCGCGAGTCGGCACATCCGTAAAAGCCAACTTCTGATATTCTTCTTTTCGGTTTAAGTCACCGAAGTTAGGTCCGTTTCCGTTTCCCCCGCGTTTCACAACAGGCGTTATCACGCCTAATTCCCGTTTGATGATTTATGGCTTGGGACTGTAATAGCTACTTTTCGTACTTGTTCGATCGTACTCCACATTGGGATAACGATGTTCTGAAGGATTGGTATCCCACCGATGATGCCTGGATGGGGCAGGTGGCTACCGCTCCGTGGGATGCGTTCACCGGCACTCAGCATGTTTGGGATCGGATGCACTTCGCTGCGCCTGACCTGACACAGGGCTGGAACATTTTCGACACGCAATCGATGCTCACCAACAACGGGTTGGGTGCAGCAGTAGCGGGTGAAGGCTGTACTACGGCCTGCGACCGCACTGAAATTTGTGTGGGTTGGGGTGTCACGCGCAAGACTTACGACCGGCTTACCACGTCGTACGCCACACGCCCGTTCTGCTTCGATGAGATCAACACCCGCGCCAAGGCCAAGGAACAGATGGGCAACATCGTCGCTGGCCTTAAGGACGTGTCCAAGCAGGTCATGGCTGATTTCCTGCGTTACAACGCGATTCAATCCGCTGACACGATCTACATCGCCGGAAACGCCTTGGCGGAAGTCACTATCACGGGCACCACCTTCACCGGAGCAGCCACTACCATTGACATCGCTGCGGCTGACCTCCCCACGAGCGAATTGACCATTCAATACTTGCAACGGTTCTATGAGCCTTTGCAGTACGAAGGTTATTTCCGCACGAAATACGTGCCTCAAGGTGTGTTCAAGCTGATCACGGACCCCATTACGAGCCAGCAGCTTGTGCAGGGAAACCCCACGCTCCAGAGCATGTACAAGTTCACCGACTTTCAGGAGGGCGGCAAGCTGTTCAAATACGGCATGAGCGCGGCCATTGGCAATTTCGGCATCGCTTGGGATGCTTATCCGGCTCGGTATTACTGGGATTCGGGTGCTGACGTTCTCCGTCGCGTTTGGCCATTCGTTAACGTGGCGGCTGGTGAAGCGGGCGGTCCTTCCATGGGCATCAAGAAGATTCCCAATACGCAATACATCCTTGCACCGTACCAGATTTCGCACATCTGGCACCCGGAAGCGATGAAACGCTTCACCATGAGCTTGACGGCGGTGAACCCGGAGATGCCTTTCCTTACCCGCGACTTGGCGGGCAAATGGCAGTTCCTGGGCGGCAATCGAGACAAAGTGTTTGTGGTGCGCGATCCCGTGACTGGCGATACCTGCACGATTGATAACAAGCGTGGCAACCAGGGTCTCATGTTCGCTGATTTCGAGTCAGCGATTAAGTTTGAACGCCCGGAGATCGTCCGTGGAATTCTCCACCTGCGCGAGCCTGGGTGTGTCGTAGACAAGGTGCCTTGCAGCACGGCTCCGAGCTACGTGACCCAGACATACGGTTGCCTGCCGTTGTGCCAGGAAGTTGCATAATTTCCTTCTGGTGGTCCATAGGTTGGTTGGGCTGGCTGTTGGTTCTTTGTGGTCTCCAACAGCCAGCTTCTTCCGCAAAGTGAAAGGACAATTATGGCAATGATGGATGAAGAAATGGCGGAAACACCGGCGACCATGCCGATGGAGGAAGAAGAGAAGTCTTCAATCTTCCTGCCCAAATCCAGCTTAGGCGGCAAGGAATGCAAGCCTGGGGACACGTTGACGCTCAAGGTTCAGGATGTGGACCCGGAGACGGGCGACGTTGAGGCGGTAATGGAGGGGTATGAGCACAAGTCGAATTCTGGGTATCAGGAGGATTTTGATCGGGCGATGCCCGAAGAAAGCGAGATGGCATAATGGCTATAGCTGATTGCACAAATGCAAGTGAAGTGGCTGCGGCACAACCGTGCCTGAACTGTGTTTCGGATGAAATCGAGTTGTGGGCATTATTAGCCTACCTTTTTGGCACTCAGAACGGACAGACGTTTGCCGATCAGCTTGAGGCATCCAAGAAATACGGGAATATCAGTAACCTTGATTTTCTCAAGGGACTGGTGGCGACAATGCCGGATGCGTGGCTGGCTACTGTGGACTGGAGCAACATTGACGCTTCTATCCGCATGTATCGCAATGCGGGTGAACAGAAGGTAAGGGCGATGCTGCTGCAATCCTGGTGCGAATACTTCAAGACTGTTTAAACCCGCATGTCCAGAGGCGTTGATTGCACCAACCCGAGCGAGGTATTGGCGATTTACCCGTGTCTGCGGTGTGAATCGACAACCGACATGTTCACAATCCTGACGGGCCTTTTAGGGATAGGCCAAGGATTGACGGATCTGGAGTCGCTGATTCAAAGCTCCAAGAAATGGCGCAACATCAATGACGTTGATTTGCTGAAGGCGATGATCTCCGTGCTTCCAGAGGATTGGTTTGCAAATCTGGACACGGGATCTTTGCAATCGAGCTTCAGCAGGTTGGAATCGCTTGGTCTGCAGGAAATCAAAGCCATCTGGTTTGTGCTCTGGTGCTCATTCTGGGAAGCGTATACCGGAGTATTGCCCGGACTATGTGAAAACTTGCAAGGAGAGGGTGCGCCGAACGTATGATCACCCCGGATTTCATTGGTCAGGTATATGAGGATACCCTTACAGGCGACATATGGAGGGCCAATAGCCTGACCATTGGCGATTGGATCCTAATTTGCACACCGGGGAGCGCACCCGTAGGAAACGTTCAAGGCGCGGGAGACCCATCGGTAGTACTGCCCGATTTTGTGGGTCAGGTTTATAAAGACATACTTACGGGCAATTTGTGGCGTTCAAACACCGAGACCATAGGTGACTGGACATTGGAACTTCAGAACTCGAAGCTTGAATGGCAACCCAGTGGTCTGTGCATCTTAAACAGAGCGAAATTTGCGCTACTGGAGAACAACGAGTTTACGTCACTCGTGTTAAAAAATACTACGTCTGGTGGAATTAGTGTTGAGGTAGATTTTACGCTTCAAACCCTTACCAGCACCGACCTATTAACCATCGATCAGGCCATAAACGCGGCTCTCGTTATAGACAATTGCGACGTGCTGAACACCGTAAACTTTTCAGTCCTGACCGATGTAACGGATCAGATAAGCATCAGCAACGCCCCATTGCTGGCAACGGTAGCTTTTCCAGCTCTGGAAACAGTGCCCATCTTTACCTTGGACACCCTTCCGGCTCTGGCGACGTTAACTCTCAGTGCGCTTATAACGGTTTCTGGCACTTTCACCATAACGGCGTGCGCGATTCTAACTACCGTTAACTTATCAACGATGGTTACTGCTGGTGGCCTGTCGATCCATGATAATCCCGCACTTACTACGCTTTCACTGCTTGCGTGGGTGCCTCCAAATGGAAGCATTAACAATTTTGAGGCAAATGCTTTGAATGCGTCTACGGTGAACCTTATTTTGGAGCAGGGTGTAGCCAATGCCGGGTTTGTTTCGGGCACCATAAATTTATTCGGGGGCACCAATGCCGCACCAAGTGGCCAAGGGGTAGCTGATGTCATCACGCTTCAGGGAAGGGGCGTAACAGTAACCCACAACTAAAGTATACTATGGCTATAAGCGCAGATCCGGCAGTACTGGCGGCTCTTTCGACTTGCTACCGCTGTTTCGATGAGGGCGACCAGAAGCTGGTCTTGATCGCAATCCTGGCGGAGCTGGCCGGGCTGGCTGGTCAGACTCCCTCGCAGCTTATGGCGCTAGGCAAGTGCTATTGCGGCATCCCTGAAGGCGACCAGCAAGGCATCATGAATTACCTGTTAGATACAGTGGCCAATGGTGGTGCCGTTCCAGGCGACTGTGAAAACCTTGAAGGCGTAGGAGACCCGACATAATGCCTGTCACACCTGAATTCGTAGGCCAAGTCTACAAAGATACTTCCAATGGCAACATCTGGAGGGCCAACAGCACTACTCCGGGGGATTGGACGCTGGAGGTGCAGAACATTTGGACTTCTAGCGGAGATAATCCGGCTGAGCAATTGGGGTGTTTCAGTTACTACCCAATAGTAGGGGCAACTACCATCCAATACAATCCCACACAGAATTTGAATGGCTTTGACGTTGGGGACTTAACTGGGGTAGTGAATTTCCTGTGTCCAAACTTGGTAAATATAGGCGCTGGAGGCGTAACGGGCTATTTTCAAATTTATGGATGGAGCAACCTAACAACAGCCAGCTTTCCGTTACTGGAAACAGTTCTTGGCTCCTTTTCCATAGATGCGAACGCCTTAAGCAGCATTGATCTGGCAAGCCTTCAAACGGTTCAAACTGTTGGCGGTGGTAATGGATTATCCCTGTCAAACACAACCCTTGCTACCTTATCTTTGCCCGTATTTACAGGCACTAAGCTAACGTTGTTTTCAAATGGCTCTCTAACTTCATTTTCTGCACCAAATTTTGCAAGTGGACCCATTGAGGTTAGTTCTCCACTGCTGACCACTTTTACGTTAACGGCTTATTCTCCCGCCAATGGTGTGGATATTAACTTTAACGGATGCGCTCTAACGCAAGCTAAGGTTGATGAAATTTTGGCAAAAGCCGTGGCGAATGCGGGTTATGTATCGGGAACGATTGACTTGCAAGGTGGAACGAATTCAGCGCCATCTGGGGCTGGGGCGGCGAACAAGGCAATTTTGATAGGAAGAGGAGTAACAGTTTTAACGAATTAAGATTTATGATCAGATTATTAAAGCAATCACTTTGGGTAGCTGCACTCGGGCTGTGCCTGTGTTTCCCCAGTAATGCATCTACGCTTTATGCGCCAGATGCTGCATATGTTGATCTAAGGCAAGAATGGATGCTTCAGCGGTCAGATGGGAACCTACTCAGGATTTCAGTAGTGTCCACGGTCGCTGCATCTTACTGGGGAACTTCAGCCTATTTGGTTGGGGTTGATACACTGACTGGCGACAGCTTTTTCGTTGGCGACACCTACCATTACTGGGCCACACCTTCAACTGATTCTTCGGTTGTGATTCCGTCTATGTCTAATGCGCTTTCTATTGCAGCAAACTGGATTACGTCACATAGCGGACCTTACGCAGGGGCAACACTGGTCGAATTTAACGAGATCGATGTGTACGACTTACCAGATTGGAACTCGTTTTCCTACCTGACTCCAATGGACGCATCTTTGGATTGGTGGGTGGACTGGGATTCGAGTGGAGCTAGGTTTACCAATTCCGAGCCGAACGATTTTGGAGCATGGACTTGGGATGGAAACCCCATACCATGACACCCACTGAACTCATGGCTGCGGCCCGCTGTTACCAGTGCCTGGATGCTACGCAGGCTGGGGCTGTAGAGACCTACACTGCCGTCGCGTATGCTAACGGTGGAACGCCACCGATTGTTGGAGACTTCTTTTTTGGTGATCCGGATGCTCCCTTTATTTTCGGTGATCCAGATGCTGGATTCGGTTTCGGAGGATAACACATGACGAAAACAAAGTTTTGGGTTGGACTAGGCGTTTGCTTAGTCGCACTGGCTGCGCTAGGCCAAGCAATCAAATGGTATAACGACGCTGCTATCCCTCAAAAGACGGTGATGGATGGTGCCGAAGTCATGTCGATTCAACAGACGGGGCCGAATGCGTATCGATGGGCGCTGCTATCCGATGTGCGTGAATACATGGCGGGCGAGGCGGGCGGGCCAATCACAATCATCTATGCCACCACGATTAACGTCACCACGAACTACACGACAAATGCTTTTATCACGACGCTGACAGTTGTATCGAATGCCTATTTCAATGAAACGAATTTCGTTAATTACGAGATTGTGACGAACCTAACCGTGGTGAATACCTATAAGGGTAACATCAATTTCACGACGAACTTGTTCCTGCTCACTGCCAGAGCAGAGGATATCGCATGGGACGGCCCCACAAACACCGTAGACTTTTCGCTAGGAAGCTTGCAGAATTACACTACATTTACGCCATTCTCCGTAACCAACGTCATCGGGGAAACGAACGGGTACGGCAACTCCGTGCTGCTTTGCGTGTCGAATGCAGCGACTACGAACGTGACCTTTACCCCGCCTACAGGCTGGAAGATCGGAGTTGGTGATTCCGTCACACTTACCAATACCGACATTATGGAAGTATGGTTTCTGTCGGCTACGAGCCGCAAAACCATCGCAACCAAGGCATTCCATTGAAGCGCATTGTTTTGCTAATCATCTTCGCGGTGCCGTTGCTAGCATTGCTTGTCCGCGCTCAGTTTGTGGGAGGTGGAGCGGAGCAGCCTATATTTTCAAACACCACAACCGGCCCAAATACGGAGCTTAATGGTGTGCCTGGAGTCTATTTACGTTGGGTGGCTAGTGACCTTTCCAACAGTCCCGTGACAGCATGGCCCGATAGAATTGAGAGCAGATACTTAGTGCAAGCCACCGTTGCGGATCAGCCAGCTTGGGCTACCAATGCTGTAATATTTGATTCTGCGAGTGCCGACTTCATGACACTGACCAACACTGTATTTCTAAGAATGGGAACTGCACTTGGAGCACCCACAAACGCTATGCTGGTGGTATGCTCCAGCGATGCCATAGGCGCACCCTCAAGATCACTAATTGACAAAAATGATACCAGCGGAGACGCTTTCCTTTGGCATGGATTCAGTAGTGTCTGGAGGGCACCTTCGATAATTGGAGTGGAAACCGCAATAGGTAAAAACTATGAGTATTTGTGGGCTGGTACAAATGGCGCATTAATGTTGCATTTTACTAATGGAATTGCAGCGCTTCAAACTGACCAACAGAACTCAGCTATATTCCAATTCCTTGGGAGGCGAAGTAATGCTACTTTTCCGTGGCATGGAACTGTTAAAGAGATCGTTATCTTTACAAATAGCGGATCTCAGCCATTCTTCACTACTCCACAAATAGATGCCATCCATCAATACGTCACCAACACTTACAACCCATCTACATTTTGAAATGAACCATAAACTTTCTCTATCACTTCTATTCCTACTCGCACTCACCGCCTGCACATCGCTCTATCGTGGCACAATCACGCTTACCAATGTCGTGGATGCTGCTGCCAAGGAGTACGCCATCCTTTACAATCAAGGTGTAGTCTCGCCCGAAGTTGACCTCAAGGTCGAAGCTGCGCACCTGAAATATCGTGAAGCCGCGAAGGTCGCAAGCGATGCGCTGCGTGTCTACAAAGAGACGGGTGATCAAGGTGCTTACACCCGAGCACTTGAAGCCGTGCGCCTTGCGGCTACCATATTCGTTGATCGTATTGTGCCCCTGCTCATCGAGTCCAAGGGCACCAAACTGCGCAATGACTTGTCTAAAGCTACAGAATTATGAGTGAACAACTGCTGATCGCATTGATCAACTTCGGCACCAAGTTCGGCATTGCCGCAGCCATTGAGATTGCCAAGGGCATAAAAGGTCCGGCGCCCACCATTGATGACGCCATTGCCGCACTCGAAAGAGCAGAATCTAAGAGCCTAGCGCAATACAAGGCTGAAGCACCAAACTCCCCTAACCTTCCCCCTGTACCATGAGCTTAGTCACTATCGTAATCGCCCTGATCGTAGTCGGAGTGCTCCTCTGGCTGGTGAACACGTACATCCCGATGGACCCGAAGATAAAGAAGATCATCAACATCGTGGTCCTGGTGGTGGTGGTTTTATGGCTTCTGAACGTGTTCGGACTCCTGCCCGCCATCAAAAGCATACATGTAGAGAAGCCCTAACTACCTCAGAACCCCCTCTTTCCCCCGTAACCGGAATCGGGTTACGGGGGATCAACTTCCGTCAGTTGAATAAGGGAGCAACCCCGGTGAGCTATTTGTTAGTCGCCGCCAACCTGTCTGCCTCTGGCATTAACCTCGCGTGAACTCGCGGGCGACATGGGACAGCCTTAGTTTTGTTGACCCGGACAAAGGGCATACATCCGGGGTGGTTTTGAGAGAAATCAGTACAAAGAAAAGCCCCTATTGTTACGAGCAACAGGGGCGGTGTAGGCGGAGTGCGACTCGACCTACGGGTGTTTTCGACCAGGATGGGCCGAAATTGTTTCGGGATCGCATCCTGGTCCACGCTCTCGTAAAGCATGCCCGATGCGGGTTACTGCCCATTCGTCAAGCTCTGAAGCTCTAGCTGAAGCTGTGCGATACGCTTCTGGCGCAGAGTTTCGTCATCCAGCGGTCCAACGTCTGAAATAAGCCTGTCCACGGCGATGTTGGGATCGTCAGCATTTCCAAAGGCGGATTCCCTCACAGTATTCCCCGGAAGGTATGCCGTGTAGGTGCGGATGCCGTCAGCTTCGGTGCTGATCCAGAGATCGGTTCGTTGTTGTGGGTATTGTCGGTGCAAGCGGTCTGCTGCTGCAAGTATGATGTGGTCTCCTAGATTCATAAATGCATCGGTGGTTGTGGCTTCTGGAATGTGCTCTCTAGTAAAGTCGAACAAGTTCTTGAGGAGTTCTGGTTCCAAAAAGATCGTGTTAGTGGTCTCGTATCCGTTTTCAGTGGTGAGTTCTATGGCCCAGCCGTTGAATTTGGCATAAGCGCCATCGCCTAAATAGATTTCGGGTTCGTCCATATTATTCGTTAGTTGCTTCCAGTAGTTCCAGCCGAGCTCGCCACGTAGATCCCTTTTCCAGAAGCGCCACGGCCCGTTCATTGGCTTCCTGGAGCCGCATGACCCGAGCGGCCAGGCTCTCGGCGGTTGATTTCCAGTCTTGCGTACGGCGGATCAGCTCCTGCCGTTCCTTTGTTGCGGTGTCGATTAGGTTCATTTTTCTATTAGTTCACGCTTTTCTACTTCGGCATTCTGTTCATTACAAAAGGCTTTGGCTTCCTCTTCGGTGGCGAATAGTCCTTCCTCATCCCAGATTGTTCCACTACCCACCCCGGTTGCGCGAAGCATGTATTGAATCACCAACAGCTTTTTGTCGTAGCCATCCGTATATTGTTCCGCTGTAGCCTCGATACGGACTTGACCAATTTCGCTTTTCTCAACGATAAACCAGCGCGTATGATAGCTTTGGCGTTGTCCTCCTCGGCACTTAGGACAGTGAAATTGTTCTCCATTTATCGTGACAGTTCCGGCCCCTTCGCACGCGCGACACGGCGATGCCTTGATAAGTCCATGGTCATAACTCACTGCGAATACTTTTTGATTCAGGTGGAAGCGTGGTGTGTAGGTCATAACAATCCTTTCAATCGTTTATCGATGTCGTATGCCTCCCTGAACAGTAGAAATTGACGCTGGCACAGCGGGATTATCTCAGCGCTGAAATGCCGATGCTCAAATGATACAGGGTCATCAGGCGCGTTTGGCTTGCTGATCCGGAGAATATCGATGCCGTGTAACAGTCTGTCTGGATAATATTCGTCCCATAGCAACGAGTATCCCCCGGCGACCTGAATGAGCTGGTCCGTGTAGATCCCGCTCGAAGTTTTGTAATCCAGAAGTCGTAACGTGCCTGACATAAAAGCCGCGTCGCACGTTCCACCGAATTGATACCTTTCAGATACCATAGGCTCTTCTGAAGCTGCGAGCGCCAGTTTGGTTTGCTCCTTCCATTCCAAGAACGCCAGGAAAGCGTGATCAGCCTTGGCTAGGATGTCCTTATTCCAGTCTGAGCGTGGAAACTCTTTGCGGTGCAGGTCACAATCGATCATCTCATGGCAGCATGTGCCAGCGTCTGCCGCACTGTCGCGAGCTTCGTTGATGTCGATGCCTTCCTTGCCGCAATTGTACGCCCACTGGATGAGTCCGCCCGACTCCTTGAAGCGGGACAAAATCGTCGTTACCCCGGGAATGCGCTTTCCAACGGAGTTGAAATACCCTTTCTTGGGTCTGCCTGTGCCTTTGGTAATTGTGGTAGTCATGTTTAATAATCTTCGGTGTAGTAGAATGCTTTTCTTGTGGTTCGTACTGCGGCTCGATTTTTGTAGCTATCTATAGCCTTAACGGCCCCCTCCATGGTGGCATGAGAAAAATATGGTTCCGTGTTCACTTCTGGAAAATACGGACGCTCTAAATACACCCACCAAGTGAACCAATAACGACACTGTGCGATAAACCGATCCTCCCTTTTAATAACGCGGTATTTCAGTTTCATGCTCAATCCCCCTTAGTACTTACGAACACACGATCTTGACCTGCCACATCGCCGTTGGTGATTTCCCAGATTTCACCTAATTCAACAAGCCGGTCCACGCAAGCGAGCATATCCCACGAACAACTACCCGACTGGCCGCAACCGCTTATTGCTTCCTCCATGCGCACCGCTCCAGCGAGTTTTAGCAGTCGGTGGGTTTTGTCGCGGATTGCTAGGAACATTCTTTGACCTTCCTCCGTAAAGATTCGTGGCCTGAGTTCAGAATAGTTATACATGCAGTTTAATCTTTCTTCTCGAAGCCCATAGTGTTCGCTAGCTTGATCCCATAGCCCCTTATTTTTAGTTCTCGGTTGACGGTGGCGTTGATTGTCTTAGCTACGATTTTGGCTTGTGCTTCATTATGTTGCTTGAACATCGGATCAACCCCTTGCCTCGGACCTATCCTTACATACCAAGTGTCAACACCCGGACAATACACAGCTTTAGCTAATCTCATTTCAATCCTTTTTCTCGAAGTTGTAGTGTTCTCCCGCCGCATCCAGCATCTCGCGAAATAGCTGATCCTTGGCGATGGTTTCGGGCTTCTTGGGCTTCCCGTTGTATTCAGTCTCAACGGCGTAGTTGGCCCACAGCCCGAACAGATACTTGCGGTCTAAATCCTCCAACGCGGTGCCCGCCTGCTTGCCAAAAGGCATCGGGAACGAACGCCATGGTTCGTCATCTGCTGGTGGTTCATCATCGCGCGGTACTTCGATAGGCTTAGTGGGTAGCTCGCCTTGTTCTGGTTCCTTCAGGGTCTCATTGACAACTTTGTGCTTGTAGGGGATTTCGGCATAGTCACCCCGATCAAACCGCGCGATTGCTTCCTGTAGCGCGGCTATCTCCTCCTTACTCACGGGCACGAATTCAAGTGGTATATCTTCCAGCATTTCGCTACCCGGAAGGATTGCAGCAGCTTTCTCGAAAAACTCGGTGATGACCTGCCTATCCGGTGATCCTGGCCCGGCGTTCAGCTTGGAGATCATCCATGCGCGGGTCTGAGCGGTAGCCACGGGTGGTTTGTCTGTCGCGGCCTTAGGCTTCGGCGTGGCTTGCTTTGGTGGCGGTGGTGGCGCGTCTACGCTCGGTTCTGGAGCTTCGGCGGGTGCCGTATCGTCCAGGTCTTGCGTCCACAGCTCCGAAGTGTTGGTCGCGTTGATGGCAGCGGAGACCAAGGCACGCTTAAACGCCATCTTGCGCACCGTATTCCAATAGTCGGGCGGGTTATCGTGCTCAGTCCTGCCGACATGCTGGCCAGTGATTGACGTATCATCAAAGGCGAACTTCTCGCCGCAACCGCCTTTCTTGGTGAAACATATCCAGCCTCCGCCAAACTCCTTTTTACCTTGGATAATGGAAGGTTTACCGCACTTCGGGCAGAGCCTTTCTCCTTTTCTGTACCGATACTTGGCTTCTAGCGTGGAGCAGGTGCCTACGCCGTCCCATTCCTTGCCGTTCTGGGCTTTGACACATACTATGAACTCGTACTCACGGTGCAGGTTAGGGTATTCGCGGAGAGCTTCCTTTTTGACCTGCTCGGTAAGATTGAAGGTGAGCAATAGCTTTTGTGCTCCGGGTTGGAGCAACGTCGGCTTGTCCCCAGTGCCTGGAATCTTGCCGTAGTCTTGGCCCTCCCGCATCTCTCTGGACATAACCTGCCGCACAAACTCTAGGTTTTGGTGCAGTTCATCGATGCCTAGGGCATAGGAAAGCGCGCCTCCAGTTTCCCGCACGGCTAAAGCCTGCGGTTGAACGATTTCTGCGTCTATGGTTTTGGTTGTCATGTGGTTTTGGTCTCGCTTGTTTTGACTACTTTGTGGTGTTTCCAGAAGTATTTTACCCGACATTGCGGCTTGCAGAATCTCTGCCAATCCCGTTTAACTTTGAACCTCGTGCCGCACTGCTCACAAATTCGCGTGTACTTCAGATCATCATTCATGCTAGAATGCATTTTAACGCACTGTGGGGTAGGTTGCAAGCGTTATTAACGCATAAGTGATGGACCGGCAGGGAAAAGCCCCTGGATTGCTCGCAGGGGCTTAGATTGGGGGTGGTTTTAGGCTGCTGCTTGCAGTGTGAGTTGATCTCGTGATTTCATTGACGCACTAACTGCAATTCCCGTGCCATCCCAACATTGTCCAAAGGTGAGACAGAATCGTACTGTAATAGGACAGAGCGCTAGGGATGAGGCGGTGTTGCTGGGGTGTGTTGTCGGAATTGCTTACAGTAGCTCAAGTGTCTTGAGACGGGACAACGGGATGTGGGAAACCTTCGGAAACCGTGTGCCCTAGACAAGTGTAGAGTAAAAGGTGTGTCGGCTAGGCTTACACTTGGGTGAATGTCTAAAGGGAGAGACAGTGGAATGGCTAATCTCTTCGGAAATCTGGTGTCTTGAGACAGTGCAAGGTCAAGGTGGGTGTCGGAAAGGCTTACAGTTAATTAGCTAATTCCGTGTGTCTCAAAAGCGGAAAGCCCAATTAAACGCGATTGGCATGAGTTAAGCATACTTTCGAAGGCGAGATGAAATCACAAATCAAATTCAAACTTGATGGAATCGAAGGCGAAGTAGTCAACCCTGGAGATTGGTTCGGTAGAAAGGAACAACATGCCAAGCAAGGTTAGCGCTAAGCCGCGTACAATACCCGAACT